>ENA-OROD01000767-OROD01000767.1-human-gut-metagenome-genome-assembly--contig:-NODE-767-length-29502-cov-5.409006_pt1 | contig 29502 bp, 24 predicted proteins | sample MGYA00242123_ERZ509038 | MGnify/ENA primary metagenome ERZ509038 (study PRJEB26280, sample SAMEA2338719) | human gut metagenome | biome: human gut; feature: human-associated habitat; material: faeces... | reverse complement strand
TATACTGTAGGTGAATTTTATAAAAATAAAAATTATTTATTTAATTCATTTATTATGGAAAGGTTTTTGTATGATTTTAATTTTGTTTTTGTAAAAAAAATTAATGATATAAATAAAATGTATAAAGAAAGGCGTCATTATATAGATGGAAATGATGAAAAAGAGTACATTAAAAAAATATTTAAACTATAATGTTTAAATATTAAGAATAATTATTAAAAAATTAAGAATTATTAATTTGGATATTTATCTATTGATTTGTTTTATTTAATGAATGTATAATTGATTTAATTGCTAGAGTACTTTATCAATTATTCCATAATTAAGAGCATCTATTGAACTCATATAATTATCACGATCGGTATCTTTTTCAATTATTTTGATATCCTTGTTTGTATTACTTGCAAGTATTTTATTAAGTTTTTCTTTAACTTTTAGAATATGTTCAGCGGCAATTTGAATATCGGTTGCTTGACCATTAGCACCCCCAAGAGGTTGATGAATCATTACTTCACTATTTGGTAAGGCATATCTTTTTCCTTTTTCACCACTGCTTAAAAGAAATGCTGCCATACTAGCACACATACCGATACATATAGTTGATACATCACTTTTTATAAAGTTCATTGTGTCATATATTGCCATACCGGCTGTAACACTACCACCTGGTGAGTTAATATATAAACTGATATCATTATGGTTTAAAGAGTCTAAATACAATAGTTCGCCTATTATAATATTACTTGTATTGTCATCAATTTCACCGCAAAGTAAAACGATACGATCTTTTAATAGGCGAGAATAGATATCATATGCTCTTTCACCGCCAGAACACTTCTCAATAACGCTTGGAATTAAATTCATAATATGCCTCCCAATAATATAATAGGTTAAATATTATAAAATATTCAAAAAAGTATATGACAAAATGTGAAAATTTGATATAATTAGTATAAGGAGGATAACGAATGTCAAAACTAATTACAGTTACCTATAAAGGTAAAGAAGAAAAAAAATATCCTGTTGGTGTTACTTTAAAAGAAATAAGTAAGGATTTTAGTAAGTATTATAAATATCCTGTTTTAATAAGTGAAGTTAATAATAATATTCGTGAATTAAATGAGGAAGTACTTAAAAATATAGATGTTGATTTTTTTGATCGCACAAGTAATGTTGGTTTATCTACATATGGAAGGACTTTACAATTTATTTTGGTTTATGCTTTAAAGAGGATAAATGCACGAGCTAAACTTAGAATTGAAAATTCTATTGATAAAGGTTTTTATTGTGAGGTTAGTGGTATTGAACTTAATAAGCCATTAATTAATGCTTTACAAAAGGAAATGGAAAAAATTGTACTTGAAAAGTGGGAAATTATTAAGTTTAATGTTCGAAGACAAGATGCAATTGAGTATTTTGCTAAAAGAAAAATGGCTGATAAAGTAAATGTTCTTAAATATATATCTAATTCTTATGTTAGTTTATATAGAATTGATGATGTTTATGATTATTTTTATGGTCCACTTGCTGATAATACTTCTTTAATTGATGAGTTTAAATTATCTTATATTAAAGATAAAGGATTTGTTGTAAGTTATCCAACAGAAGCAAATCCAGATATTACACTTGATTATGTTCATCACGAAATGTTATTTAATAAGTTTTGTGAATATGAAAAATGGAATAAGATGCTTGGAACTCAAAATGCATCAGATATTAATAATTATGTAACAAATGGTGATTTTTCAGAATTAATTAATTTATCAGAGACTTTTTATGAGAATCAATTAAGTGATATTGCGAATAAGATTTATGAAAATAAAAAGAATATTAAAATTGTTTTAATTGCGGGACCCTCATCTAGTGGTAAGACAACCACTGCTAAGAAACTTAGTATTTATTTAAAGAGTAGAGGCCTTAAAACACATAGTTTATCAACAGATGATTATTTTGTTGAAAGAGAGCAAACGCCTAAACATAAAGATGGAAGTTATGATTTTGAATGTGTTGAAGCTGTTGATGTTACTTTATTTAATAGAACACTTGTTGATTTACTTAATGGAAAAGAAGTTAATTTGCCAGAGTTTAATTTTATAACTGGTAAAAAAGAGTATAAAGGTAAAACTTTAAAATTAGGTAATGATGATGTTGTTATTGTTGAAGGATTGCATGCGATTAATGAGAAATTAACACCTGCTATTGAACAAAAAAACAAATATAAAATATATATTAGTCCGTTAACGCAGCTTAATATTGATGATCATAATCGTATTCATACGAGTGATATTAGAAAATTAAGAAGAATGGTTAGGGATAATAATTTTAGAGGCTATTCAGCTAGTGACACTTTAAATGCTTGGAAAAGTATTAGACAAGGTGAAGAAAAGTATGTTTTTCCATTTCAAGATGAAGCAGATGTAGTTATTAATTCATCACTTTTATATGAAATTGGAATTCTTAAACTTTATGCGGAACCATTATTATTTTCTGTAAAGGAAGATGAAGGTTGTTATACGGAAGCAATAAGATTAATTAATTTTCTTAGAAACTTTTTAGCGATTCCAAGTGAAAATGTACCAAAAGATTCTGTTTTAAGAGAATTTATTGGTGGTAGTTGCTATTATGAAAAAAATTAAAGGAGAGATAAAATGATAAAAGTTGCAATAAATGGTTTTGGCCGTATTGGAAGATTGGTTTTTAGAATAATGGAAGAGGATCCTAGTTTTGAAGTTGTTGCTATAAATGATTTAACTGATGCTGAACAATTGGCATACTTACTTAAATATGATACTTCACATAGATGCTATAGAACTGATGAAATAAGAGCAGAAGGCAATTATTTGGTTGTTGGTAATCATAGAGTTAGAGTTTATGCTGAGGCAGATCCTAAGAATCTTCCTTGGGGTGAACTTGGTATTGATGAAGTATTTGAATGTACTGGTCGATTTGTTGAAGTTGAAAAGGCATATGCACATATAGATGCTGGGGCTAAAAAAGTAATTATTTCGGCACCTGCTAAAGGTGATTGTAAAACAATAGTTTATAATGTAAATCATAATCTACTTGATGGTAGTGAGAAAGTTATATCTGCTGCATCTTGTACAACTAATTGTTTAGCACCTGTACTTAATATTTTAGATAAAGAGTTTGGAATTGAAAAAGGATTTATGACAACAGTTCACGCTTATACAAATGATCAATCAATTCTTGATATTGCTCATAAGAAAGGTCATATGGCTCGTCGTGGTAGAGCAGGAGCTAGTAATATTGTTCCTTCTTCTACGGGAGCAGCTAAGGCTATTGGTCTTGTTTTACCTTCATTAAAAGGTAAGTTAGATGGTAGCGCGCTTAGAGTTCCTGTTACTACAGGATCAGTTATAGATTTAACTCTTGAACTTAAGAAAAATGTTACAAAAGAAGAAATAAATAAGGCTTTTTATGATAATCAAAATGAAACTATTAAAATAACTGATGATCCAATTGTTTCTAGTGATATAATTGGAAATCATGTTGGAGCTTTAGTTGATTCTTTACTTACAAATGTACTTGAAAATAATGGAAAACAGTTAGCAAAAGTAGTTGCCTGGTATGATAATGAAATGGGTTATAGTGCTCAAATGGTAAGAACCGCAAAATATTTAGGAGGCAAGTAGGCCTCTTTTTATGAAAAATAAAGGTTTTACACTCGTTGAATTGATTGCAATAGTATTAGTTCTTAGTATTATTCTAACTGTTGGATTTACTACTTTAAGTAATTCACTTGAAAATTCAAACGATCGAAAGTATCAAACGATGATAAAAAACTTGGAAATGGCGGCTGAGGAATATGTTAATTTACCAGGAGTATATAGAAAAGTTGATGAAGAATTAAAGGAAGGTAAAAGAGTTACTATTGATATAACGGATTTAGTAAATGCTGAGGTTATAGATCAAATACCAACGAATCCGAAGACTAAAAAAGAAATTACAGGGTATATAATAGTAGAAAAAAATAGCAATAATGAACTTATTTATATTGTTCAAATAGATTAGGTGAGAAAATGGATTTACGCAATTGTGATTTAGAAGGTAAGAAAGTAATAATTAGATGTGATTTTAATGTTCCAATAAAAGATGGAGTTATTAAAGATGATAATAGAATTGTTGAGTCTTTACCAACTATAAAATTAGTAAGAGATAAAAAGGCCAAAATTATATTGATGTCCCATCTTGGGAGAGTAGAAACAGTTCAAGATAAAAGCGAAAAATCTTTGGATGTTGTTGCCAAAAGATTAGAAGAGCTTTTAGGTCAAAAAATTATATTTGTAAATGAAACAAGAGGAAAAAAATTAGAAGATGCAATTAATAGTTTAAATAATGGTGATATATTATTAATGGAAAACACAAGATTTGAAGATGTTGATGGAAAGAAAGAATCAAAAAATGATCCGGAACTTGGTTTGTACTGGAGTAAACTTGCGGATTTCTATGTAAATGATGCTTTTGGTACAGCCCATAGAAGTCATGCTTCAAATGTTGGTATTGCTTCTCATTTACCTAGTTGTTTTGGATTACTTGTTCAAAAGGAACTTGATTGTTTGAAAAAAGCAATTGATAATCCAGATAGACCACTTACAGTTATTGTTGGTGGTTCAAAGGTAACAGATAAAATAATGGTTTTAGAAAACTTGGTTAAAAAAGCAGATTATATTTTAATTGGTGGAGGAATGGCTTATACTTTTTTGAAGGCAAAAGGATATAATATTGGTTCATCTTTATTGGATGAAGAAAAAATAGATTTTTGCAAAAAAATATTAAATATGAGTGATAAAATTGTTTTACCAGTTGATAGTTTAGTTGCGAAAGAAATCAATGAGGATGCTAAGATTGTTGTTAAAGACAATGATAAATTTGATGATAATGATATTGGACTTGATATTGGACCAAAGACAGTTCAACTTTTCAAAACATATTTAGAAAAGAGTAAGACAATTATATGGAATGGTCCTGTTGGCTATTTTGAAATACCAGCATTTGCAACCGGTACGAATGAACTTGCTAAAATAATAACAAGTTTAAATGTTACATCTATTGTTGGTGGCGGAGATACAGCGGCTGCTTTAATAAGTATGGGATATAAAGATAAATTTACTCATATTTCTACTGGTGGTGGCGCTTCACTTGAACTTTTAGAAGGAAAAGAATTGCCTGGAATAAAGGTAATAGAAAGTAAGTATGAAACTGATTGTCGGTAATTTAAAGATGTATTTTGATGGATCAGAAATAAAAAATTATCTTGATAATTTAATTAGAGATGATAATGTTGTTGTTTGTCCGTCATCTATACATATTCCATATTTTTTGAATAAAAATATTAATGTTGGTTTACAAGATGTTAGCATGTATGAAAAGGGATCTTTTACAGGTGAAGTATCAGCTTTACAAGGTGTGAATATTGGTGTTACATATGCTTTAATTGGTCATTATGAAACAAGAAAATATAATGATAATAAAATTATTAATTTAAAAATTAAAAATGCTTTAAAACATAATATGACTGTTATGTTATGTGTTGGTGAAACATTGGATGAAAAAAACAATAATTTAACTTTAGATGTAATAAAAAAACAATTAAATGAATGTTTAGATGGTATTAATGGTAAAGTTATTATTGTATATGAACCTATTTGGTCTATTGGAAGTGGACTTATTCCAACTAATGAGGAAATAAAAAATATAATTAATTTTATTAAAGAAAATTATAATTATAAAGTATTATATGGAGGTAGTGTTAATTTACAAAACATTGATACTTTAAATAAAGTATCTAATATAGATGGATTTTTAGTTGGGTTTTCTGCTAGTAAAGTAGATGAGTTTAATGAGATTATAAAAGAAGTTAACAAAATCTGATGTTTTTCAACAGGATTCGACAAAACTAGATAATTTATCCCCCTAGATTTATACGAAAAATGTAGTATAATTAAATAGTAGAGTTGAAAGGAAATAAAATGGAAAAAGATACAATTAAAGTACTTATTATTGATGATAACGTAAGTTTAATTCAAATGGTAAAGGAATATTTTAAGGATAGTAGTAAGATTAAAGTAGTACTTGAATCATATGATGGAAAAGATGGAATTGAGGTTATTGATTCTAAGAAAGATGAGTATGATGTAATTGTTTTGGATTTAATAATGCCTAAAAAAGATGGTATGTATGTTTTAAAAGAAATGAGAAGTCGTGGGATTGATAAGAAAGTTATAGTTGCAACTAGTTATAATGCTGGTGAAGTAATAAGAGAAGTAGCTGAATATGGTGTTAATTATTTAATACTTAAACCGTTTGATTTAGAAGATTTAGAAAAGAGAATAATTGAAGTTTGTTCTAAAAAGAAGGAAAGTAAAACAATTGATTTTGAAACTCATAATTTGCAAGTTTCAATTACAAAGATGCTTCATGAGCTTGGTATTCCATCTCATATAAAAGGGTATCAATTTTTAAGAGATGCGATTAATATTGTATTTGATAGACCAGATGTTATTGGTGGAATTACTAAAGAATTATATCCAGAACTGGCTGGTAAATATGATACAACTGTTTCAAGAGTTGAAAGAGCAATTAGACATGCAATTGAGGTTAGTTGGAATAGAGGTTCGTGGGATATGATGGAAGAATTGTTTGGTCATAGTGTTGATATTGATAAAGCTAAGCCAACTAATTCAGAGTTTATTGTAACATTAGCTGATAAATTAAGAATGGATTTCCATAGAATTGCTGTATAAAAATAAGACAAGGTAAAACTTGTTTTTTTATAAATATAAGTAGTTATTTGTTTATATAAATTAATAATTTTAAATTTTAAATGTTTCTAGCTTGGAAATTAAGGTTACTAAAACCTTTTAAAATATAATACAAATTAATAATAAATATTACAAAAAATTTTAAAAATGCTTAATTATAAAATAGAAAATATATATCCAAAAAATTTTATGGTTTCTATATTATCAAAGAATGGAAAATATTAATTCTTAAAAATATAATTTTATAGCAAAAAGAAAGTAAAGGTAATTGATATGGGGTTATTAACAATTAATTTTAAACAAATATATGAAACAAATGAAAAAAATAATATAGAGTGGGTATTGATTATTTACGATATTTCTGCAAATCATTATGTTGGAATGCCTGTATATTCAAATGAAAAAAAAGGCTGTATTTATTGTAGTTCTATAAAAAAATACGTAGATGTAAATAAAATAGCTGATTATAATCGTTCAAAAATGAGTAGGTGTATATATGAGAAAGGAGAACCAATCAAACTATCTTCAAAGGATTTTTATAATATACTTTGTGAATGTAAAAAATCTTTAATTCAATTTTTAGATAAAAATGTTAAAAGTGACATTGATGGCGTTAACTATATAAAATGGTGTAGGGATAAATATATTATTAATCAAAAAAATGTAGATACAGATGAATTAATTCAAAATGCAATTTATTGGGTTGATTTTGGAATTGGCGTTGGTAGTGAACTTAGAAAGTTAAGACCAGCAATTTTATGGAGACCAACAGGTGATAAAAAATTATGGACAATGATTCCATTGACAACAAAAAGAAGAACTGATAAGTATTATTTTCATTATGATTTGGAATGTTTAAATGAAGGAACTGCAAAAATAGAAAATATGATGAATTTATGTTCTAAAAGAATAGTTGCACCATATTTTTCAAAAGATAGGTTAGCAATATTAACAAAAAAAGATTATTGTGAAATTAATAAAGCAATATCTAAGTATTATTTATTTAAATAATGTTTAAAATAATTTTTATTAAAAATGTAATGAAAAATATTGACAAACTAACAATATAATTATATAATTTAGTTACATTTAATTAATGCATATATGTTTATTCATATGTGGAAGAAGTTTGTTCAAAAACTAGCGTAAGCTAGTTTTTGCTTTATAAGTGAATAAAAAAATAATTTTTGAATATAATATTAGTACATTTAATTAGTGCACATTATGTGGTTTTTCGCTTTTTAAGTGCGCCTCTTTAAAGAGGCTTTTATATTTTTATATTTAAAAATCGTACTATATAGCAACAATTAATTTTAATTATAAAAATATTTTTCATAAAAATATTCAAAATAAATTTACAAATGAAAAAAATGTGATATAATACATTTATAGCAATGAACAAGAGGAGTAATTTATAATATCTACTAGAGATGGAAAGTCAATAGGCTGAAAGCTTTCCAAAGTAAAAATAAATGAAGTAGCTTGGGAGCTTTATGTCGGAAATAATAGTAAGATATAATGTTAGGTCGCATTAAGACTTTTAAGGTAATAGATAATATTACGAATTAAGGTGGTACCACGAGTAAATCGTCCTTTAGGGATGATTTGCTTTTTTTATAATACTAGAAAGGAATGATAATATGTTAGAAAAGAAATATGACCATATAATGGTAGAAGAAGGAAAATATGAAAATTGGAAGGAAAAAGGATATTTTGAATCTGGAGATTTAAGTAAAAAACCATATTCAATTGTTATTCCACCTCCTAATGTAACTGGTAAACTGCATTTAGGTCACGCATATAATACTGCTATTCAGGATGCTATAATTAGATATAAAAGAATGCAAGGATTTGATTGTTTATGGCTTCCAGGAATGGATCATGCAGCAATTGCAACAGAAGCTAAAGTTGTTAAGAAATTAAAAGAAGAGGGCATAAATAAATACGAATGTGGCCGTGAAAGATTTTTGGAAGAATGTTGGAAGTGGACTAAAGAATATTCACAAAACATTAGAAACCAATGGGGAAAATTAGGGCTATCTTTAGACTATTCTAAAGAAAGATTTACTTTAGATGAAGGATTAAATAAAGCAGTAACTAAAGTATTTGTAGACTATTATAATGAAGGAATTATTTATAGGGGCGAAAAGATAATAAATTGGGATCCAGAAGCTAGAACTGCTTTATCAAATGAGGAAGTTGTTTATAAAGATGTTGAAGGAGCATTTTATCATTTAAAATATTTTATTGAGGGAACAAATGAATATTTAGATGTTGCAACAACTAGACCAGAAACTTTATTTGGTGATACAGCTGTTGCTGTTAATCCAGATGATGAAAGATATAAAGATTTAATCGGTAAGAATGTTGTTTTACCAATAGTTAATAAATTAATTCCAATTATAGGTGATGAACATGCTGATCCTGAGTTTGGAACAGGATGTGTTAAAATAACACCTGCTCACGATCCTAATGATTTTGAAGTTGGAAATAGACATAATTTAGATAGAATCGTTGTTATGGATGAAAGTGCTGTAATGAATGAAAATGCTGTAGGTTATACTGGATTAACTAGAGAAGAATGTAGAAGTAAATTAATTGAAGATTTAAAAGAAAAAGATTTATTAATTAGAATCGAAAAAATAACACATTCAGTTGGTCATAGTGAAAGAACTGGAGTTATGGTTGAACCTTATTTATCAAAACAATGGTTTGTTAAAATGGGTGATTTAGCTAATAGAGTTCTTGAAAATCAAAAAGAAAAAGATACAAAAATTAATTTTGTACCTGAAAGATTCGAAAAGATATTAAACCACTGGATGGAAATTAGTTATGATTGGTGTATATCAAGACAATTATGGTGGGGACATAGAATACCTGCTTGGTATAAAGATGATGAAGTTTATGTTGGATGTGAGGCTCCTAAGGGTGAAGGATGGCATCAAGATGAAGATGTATTAGATACTTGGTTTTCAAGTGCTTTATGGCCATTTAGCACATTAGGATATCCAAACAATACGACACTTATGGAAAGATATTATCCAAATGATTGTTTAGTTACAGCTTATGATATTATCTTTTTCTGGGTAGCACGTATGGCTTTTCAAGCTGAAAAAATAACTGGAAAAAGACCTTTTAAAGATTGCATTATCCACGGTTTAATAAGAGATAAAGATGGAAGAAAAATGAGTAAATCTTTAGGAAATGGTATAGATCCTATGGATATGATTAATGAATATGGTGCAGATAGTTTGAGATTTTATTTAGTAACTGATTGCGCACTTGGTACTGATTTGAGGTTTGATACAGAAAAAGTTAAGTCAACTTGGAATTTTATAAATAAATTATGGAATGCTTCTAGATATGTTCTAATGAATATAGAAACATTAACAAATTATGATTTTTCTAATATTAACGAATCTGATAAATGGATATTATCTAAATATGAAAATATTGTAAAAAGTACTATTAATCATATGGATAATTATGAGTTTAATTTAGTTGGTTCAGAATTATATAATTTTATTTGGGAGGATTTTTGTAGTAATTATATAGAATTTTCTAAGTTTACAAGTAGTGAAGTTGGTACGCAAAGTACATTGTGTTATGTATTAACAGGAATTCTTAAAATGATGCATCCATTTATGCCATTTGTAACCGAAGAAATATATGGAATGTTACCTATAAAAGATAGTACTTCTATTATGATAAGTGATTATCCTAAATATGAAGAAGAGTTTGTTTATGATGATGTAATTAAAAAATATGATTATATTATTGATTTTGTTAGATTGTTTAGAAATGTTAAATTAGAGAATCAAATGACTAAGGATTTAAAGGTTAAAATAAATAATAATGAGGATTATTCTTTAATTAAAAAGATTTTAAAAATTGAAGATTCGATTATTGATACGGAATTAAATATTACAAAGTTTAATATAAGTAATAATGTATACAATGTTGATGTTTATTTTGAAAAAGAAATTACTAAAGAAGATGAAGAATTAAAAAATAAACAAATTGAACAATTAAAGGCATCAATAAATAGAAGAAAAGGATTATTAGCAAACGAGAATTATGTTAATAAGGCTCCTCATAATTTAGTTGAACAAGAAAAACAAAAACTTTTAGAAGAAGAAAAATTGTTAGAGGAGATGGTTAAGTAATGGAACGTTTACAAAAGGTAATTGCTGAGGCTGGATATGCTTCAAGAAGAAAAGCTGAAGAATTAATAAAAGCTGGAAAAGTTTATGTAAATGGTGAAAAAGTATCAGAAATGGGTTTTAAGGTAAATGGTAATGATATAATTGATATTAATGGTAAACCTTTAAAAAAAGAGGAAAAAGAGTATTATTTACTTAATAAACCAAGAGGTGTTGTCACTACTACCAGCGATGATAAAGATAGAAAGGTTGTTACAGATTTAATTGAAACAACTAAAAGAATTTATCCAATTGGTAGACTTGATTATGATACAACAGGTGCTTTAATTTTAACAAATGATGGAGAATTAACTAATTTATTGAATCATCCTTCATCAGAAATTCAAAAGGTATATGTTGCTAAAATAGAAGGTATAGTTGAACCTTATAAAGTTAAAAAACTAGGTGATGGGGTTATTGTTGATGGTAAAAAGACTTCTAAGGCAAAAGTAAGAATTAAAAAGCTTGATAAAAAAAATGATGCTTCTTATATTGAACTTACTATTCATGAGGGAAGAAATCATCAAGTTAAAAAAATGTTTGAGGCTATTGGCTATAATGTTATAAAATTAAAAAGAGAAAAGTATGCTTTCCTTGATGTTAATAGTTTAAAGTCTGGTGAGTATAGAAAACTTAATACTAAAGAGGTAAAGAGTTTATATGCTTTATGTAAAAGTAAAACGAAGTAAAATACTTCGTTTTTAGTTATAATAAACATATGTTTAATTTTTAATAATTAGATTGTATAGTAAAAGATTGTCTGTCGTGATTTAATTTTTATGTAATTTTGACTAGTTTTTCTAGGAAACTTTTTTAGATTGCTATTAAATATCTGTCCTGATTGTATAAGTTTGCTGGATATGCAACTATTATTTAAAAGTTCTTTAATTCTAGTGAAAGTATTAATCCTTAAAATTAGTAAATTCTTTTCTTTTATTTGATTTTCTAAAATATTATTGAATTTATTTATATTTTTTTTATATATTTATACTTTTTATCTTGTGTTTTTATGTAAGATGGAATAAACATATATGTATTAATTAGTTCTTCTAGCATTTTACACCTTATTTCATTTTTAAAAAGAGAACTTAAAAATAAGTTCTCTTTTAGTAGCTGCCTAAGTTGAATTAGGCGAAAGGCCTTCTATTTTGTGTATTATAACATAAGTTATAATCGCCGAAGATAGGCTGGGGCTACCAACTCCCATAAATAGCATACTTTAAATATACCATTTTTATTACTTAATATTATACTACTTTACAAATTAGATGTAAAATAATTATGTAAACTTATTATGATTTATAAAATGATATTTGTCAACTTACAATATTAATAAACATTTTGATAAATTAGCACATTTCCTTGATGTTTATTTTTAGTTTGAAAATTGTATATATGATCTTTACAGCAGTAGATAAATATATTTTTTAGCCAACTAATATTTTATAATTTTTTTTGTTTTTAAACATAAGTTTCTTTAATTCTTTTTATTGTGCAATAATTATTCTAAAATTACTTCGAAATGGGTAAAATGTCTGTAAAAATAAACAAAAAAAGCCTATAAATTAAGGCTTTAATCATCTTATATGGTGGAGAATGAGGGATTCGAACCCTTGACCCTCTGCGTGCAGGGCAGATGCTCTAGCCAGCTGAGCTAATTCCCCAAGACAACGAATTGATTATAGCATATTTTTTTTAATGTTGTCAAGTGTAATTAAAATATTTTTGCTTTTTATGGCTAAAAAGTTAATAATTATATATAAATTCTTTACTAAAATGGTAAAAAATAGTATACTTATTATAGAGTGATAATATGAATAAAAAAGGAATTACAATACCAATCTTAATAACACTTATAATAAGTATAGGTTTACTTTTTACAGGCATTTATACATATTTTAGTGGTGTAAATACAAAAAGTAATGAAGATGAGTATAATGAACAAGTTAATTTAATTATAGAATCAGCTAAATTATGGGTTAAACAAAATAAAGTAAAAGGTGATATAACTATATCTTTATGTGAACTTGAAAAGAATGACTTTATTGGAAATTTAATAAATCCATTAACTGATAAAGAAATACCAAATGATTCTAAAATAGTATATGAAAATGGGAACTATAATTTTATACTTGGTAAATACAATTTAAAAGTATGTTCAAGTGATAATATATATGTTGAACTTGATAAAAATGATAACACAATATTAAGTATTCCTAATGAATATGATGATGTTAAAGAAATATTAATTAGAGAAAATGGTGAAGAAGTAAAACAATTATATAGAAATAAAAAAACAATTTATGAATTAATTTATAGATTTGATAATGATATAAAAACAAAATATTTAATAGTAAGGGATACTACTGGTCCAAATATTGATGTTGATTTAAAAAACTATAATTATGATGAAAGTACTAATACTATTGTAATAAATAAAAATGCTAACTTTATTGTTCCAGAAGCTATAATAAGTGATAATAGTAATTCTTTAATTAAAACAAATGAAAAAAATAATGTTGATATATATAATGTTGGAAACTATCATATATTATATGAAGCTGTTGATGAAGATGACAATAAAACTATAAAAGAAATACTTGTTGTAGTTAAATCAAATATGGAAAATGAAAATTATTATATTGATACCAATGAATATACTAATAAAAAAGAAATTGAATTAAAAATCAAGGGTATTGATACTAAAGAAATATGTATTTCTAATAATTCTATATGTGATAATTGGATACCATATAAAGAAAATATTTCTTGGATTCTTGATAATAATGATAAAATATATGTTTATTATAAAACTAGCAATGATAGAATATATATGAAAACTAAAAACATTTATTTAGATAATGAAAATCCTGTTTTCGTTTCTTCAAAAAAAGTATTATATGGAATTAATTATAATTTGTTAGATATAATAAACGCTAATGATAAGAGTGGGATTAAAACTGTTACAAATAATAATATTACATCTTATAATCCTAATAAATTAGGAATTAATAATCTTGATATAGAAATAGTTGATAATGCTGGTAATAAAACAAGTACAAATATTTCTATTACTACTTATAAAAATTTAAAATGTGATAATAGTGTATCATCTATTATAAATGAAGATGGTTTAATAAAAGATGGTAATGATTGTATTTATGCTGGTAGTAATCCTAATAATTATATTAAAATTAATGATGATTTATATAGGATAGTTTCTATTGATAGTTCTAATAAGATAAAGGTTGTTAAAAATGATAGTATTTCTAAAGAGGAATATAATGGTTCTTGGTATTCTTCTAGTTTGAAAGATTATTTGAATAATTATTATAAGAATATTAAATCTAATATATTAACAAATGGGGTATTCTATTATGGTGATATATATAATCAAAGTAGTTTAAATAATATATATTATGATAATAATAGAAGGTCAGAGGTTTCTTTTGTTGCAATTTTATCTATAAAAGATTATTTAAAAGCTGGACTATGTGCTAGTGGTACTACTTGGAATAGGTTATTAAATAATAATCCTTGTAAAGATAATAATTGGTTAAGTAGTGGTGAGTACTGGTTAATTAATAGTACTTCGTCAAGACCTTTATATGTTACAAATGATGGTAATATTTCTTATACTTATGGTGGTAAAAAAGATATCAAACCGGTTTTATATTTGAAGTCTGGTCTTGGTGTTATAAGTGGTGATGGAACTAAGAGTAATCCTTATATTATAGATGATACAATTGATGTTAATAATCTTGTTTGTTCTCTTGATACTACTAATGGTTTTGAAACTAGTAAGTTACTTACTATTAATACGCTTGCAAATGTTAAGTATTCTTTTGATGGTAATAGTTTTACTGACAATAATAGACTTGAGGTTAGTAAAGATGGTATAATAACGGCTTATATTAAGAAAGATGATGTTTATTCTTCTTGTTCTATAAGGTTATATAAAGAGTATGAATATAGATATAAAGAGTGTAGTGATAGTAACAAGGTTTATGGTAAATGGTATGCAATTGGTACTTCTAGGGAGAGTAGTAGTTTTCGTGCTACTTCTAAGGCTGTTGCTGAGATGAATAATAGTAATCATTATGAGGTTATTGATTCTACTCCTTGTGATAATTGTAAATGGGTTACGAAATATGAGCGTTCTGTTTCTTCTTGTAAGAGTTTTGATGATAGTGTTTGGTCAAGTTGGTCAAATGTTAAACCGGAAGAAAGTGTTTCAAGAATTATAGATGTGCCAAGAATTAAATATGGAACAAGATAGTATTTTGTTGATAATTATGTTGGAGTACGATTCTATGGATTGACTATAGATAGTGGTCCTTCTTTTTGCACCACAAAATATATGGAAGTAGTATGAAAAATAATATTAATAATATGTATAATAATAGGAATATGTTCTATATTAGTAAGTAGTATTGCTTATTATAGAATAATAGTTGAAGGAAGTATTAAAGACAACAGATAATGATTTATATAGCTCATAGCGGTAAAAGCAAGAATAGAACTTAAGAAAATTGATTAAGTTCTTTTTTTGAAAACTACTAGTAAAAATTAAAAAAATCGTGTATAATTGGTTTAGGAGGTTTATATGGCCAAAATTTTAGAAGGATATAAAAGAAATAAAGAAGGAATGCTTGAAGAAACATATACTTTAATAAATATGCAAGGAGAAGAGTTTACATCAGTTGAAAAAGAAGATTATTCTATTGAAAGAGAAAAAGAACTTTTGAATGAATTAAGAAAATGTATGTTTGAAAAAATATATAATTATTCTAATCTTTATATGCTTAATTATAAAGAAATGGAAAGAATAACAACAGGACTTGGAATGACAGGAATGAGCGCTATAAATAATTATGGAGTAGCAGGAACGCTTACAGCGCTTTATTCGTTACAAACTGCTAAAGTTTTTATAAAAAGATATAAAGAAATGAAAAAAATTGAAAAGTTTGTGTTTTATATTGATAATGAAGAAGACTTTAAAAACTTTAATGATCATTTAGGATTTGCAAAATCAAAATTACTTGATAGAAATATAAATAAAAAAATAACAGAAATGTGTATGAATGGTGAAGACTTAGATTGCAATAATATATCGAGATTTTCTAAAAGACAATTAATTAAAATTAAAAAATTTACTAATAAAGTATTATAAATATTGAATATTAATAATAAAAGTGATATTATAAATAAAACAAATGAAGAGAAATAGTAATACTATCCCTTATTTATAGAAAGTCATTGAAGATGGAAAAATGATAATAATATAGTATGAATCTAACTCGGATGTGGTAATACCCGGTAAAACCGTTATGAAATTAAGAAAAATAAAGGATGGTACCGTCTTTTTAGACTCCTTGTACTATTCTTTTTATTGTTTTGTGGAGGAAATATGTTAAAAGAATTACTAAAAGAAAAATATGAAACTATAAAAAATGAAAATAATTTAGAAAATAAAGCATATATGATAGTCTCGATACTTTTTGAAGGAAAACTTGATAAAGGTAAGAAACCATATATGGAACATTTACTTAAATTAAGAGATAGTGTTGATGAAGAAAATCAGAAAATAATCGCTCTTTTGCACGATACAATAGAAGATTTGAAGATAACAAAAGAAGAACTTGAAGAAATAGGATTTCCAAGGGAAATAACTGATGTTGTTCAAATATTAAGTAGAAATGAAAAACCAAAAGAAGATTATAATGATTATATTGAAAGAATTATTAAATCTGGTAATAAAGATGCTTATATAGTTAAATTAGCAGATCTAAAACATAATATGGATATATCAAGAATTAAAAAACCAACAGTAAAAGATTTTGCGCGAATTGAAAAAAGATATAGACCAAATTATATAAAAATACAAAATAAATTAAATGAAATGAGGAAATAAAATGTTAGATATAAAATTTGTAAGAGAAAATCCTGAAAAGGTAAAAGAAAATATAAGAAAAAAATTTCAAGATCAAAAGATTGTTTTAGTTGATGAAGTAATTGAGCTTGATAAAAAAGTAAGAGATTTAAAACTAAAAGGCGATGAATTAAGAAGTAAAAGAAATAAATTAAGTGATGAAATTGGATTATTGTTTAGAGATAAAAAACAAGAAGAAGCAAACAATAATAAAGAAATTGTTAGAAAAATAAATGAAGAACTTGAAAGTTTGGAACAAGAAGAAGAAAAATTAAATGAAGAAGTTAAAAAAAGAATGATGGTTATACCAAATATAATTGATGATTCTGTACCTGTTGGAAAAGATGATAGTGAAAATGTTGAAATTGAAAAATTTGGAGAACCTGTTGTACCAAATTATGAAATACCATATCATGCTGATATACTAGCAAGTATAAATGGACTTGATAAAGAAGCATCTGGAAGAACAAGTGGAAATGGTTTCTATTATTTAATGGGAGATGCTGCTAGACTTTCTAGTGCGATGTTATCATATGCAAGAGATTTTATGATTAATAAAAACTTTATATATTGTATTCCACCATTTATGATAAGAAGTGATGTTGTAAATGGAGTTATGAGTTTTGCTGAAATGGATGCTATGATGTATAAAATAGAAGGTGAAGATTTGTATTTAATTGGTACAAGTGAACACTCAATGATTGGTAAGTTTAAAGGACAAGTTTTAAAAGAAAATGAACTTCCAATAACAATGACATCATATTCTCCTTGTTTTAGAAAAGAAGTAGGTGCTCACGGAATTGAAGAAAGAGGAATATATAGAGTTCATCAATTTGAAAAACAAGAAATGATAGTATTATGTAAACCAGAAGAATCTATGGAATGGTATAATAAAATGTGGTCTTATACTGTTGAATTATTTAGAAGTTTAAATATTCCTGTTAGAACACTAGAATGTTGTAGTGGTGATTTAGCTGATTTAAAAGTTAAATCTTGTGATGTTGAAGCTTGGAGTCCAAGACAACAAAAGTATTTTGAAGTTGGATCTTGTTCTACATTAGGTGATGCCCAAGCTAGAAGACTTGGTATAAGAGCGAAGGGTGAAAATGGTAATTATTATGTTCATACATTAAATAATACAGTACTTGCTTCAACAAGAGCTTTAATTGCCTTTTTAGAAAACAATTATAATGAGGATGGAAGTATTAGTATTCCGGAAGCATTAAGACCTTATATGGGAGGAAAAGATATAATTTATCCTCAAAACAAGAATAACTAGTTTACTAGTTATCTTTTTTATGGTAAAATTATTGATATAGATAAAGAGGTGTTTATGAAAAAATTTGATGCATTTTTAGAAAACATTGGTCTTAAGAATACAGCTACAGGTGAAAGAAAACCGCTAGGAAAAATCATTGGTGCGATTTTAGCGATCGTTCTTGTTATTGGAGCAATGATTCTAGGAAATAATTTGCTAAAGAATAGCAATACTAAAAAGCCAACTCAAGATGTAGCACTTGAACTTGAAGGCACATCAACAATGGTTTTGTATTTAAATCAAGAATATGTTGAACCAGGATATAAGGCTACTAATGAGTATGGTAATGATATTTCTAATAAAGTTGAAGTTATTGGAAAAGTAGATACTTCTGTTGCAGGTATTTATGAAATTAGTTATCGTTTAAGTTATAAAAATGAAACTTTTGCAAAAAGAAGAACGGTAACGGTTATAGATAAAACAAAGGCAGTATTTACATTACTTGGAGAAAGTGAAAAAAATATTAAGAAGGGTGAGACTTATGTGGAAGATGGATATTTCTTAATTCTTCCAGGAGAAAGTGATCCTGATAAATATGTTACAATTACTGGTAGTGTTGATGTTAATGTGCCAGGTATATATCGTATTATATATAAACTTGATTCACCTTCACTTAAACATGAATTAATTAGAACAGTAAATGTAATAGGTGAAAGTACATTATTTCCAACAATCACTTTAGTTGGTGGTCAAAGTATAACATTAAAAATTAATGAAAAATACAAAGAAAATGGTTATTCAGCTACTGATAGTGTTGATGGAAATATTACGAAAAAAGTTTCTATAAAAAATGATGTAAAAAATGGTGCTCCAGGATTATATGAAGTAAAATATACAGTTAAAAATTCTAGAGGATATGAAACTAGTATTTCAAGAATTGTAAAAGTTTTGTCAAAAGAGGAAAGTTCAACAATTATTCCTACATATGGCGGAATTGATGAATATATTAAAATTGTTCCTTCTAATAAAGCTATTACTAAAGATAATATAACACTTGATATTACAGTTATTAATTCTAGTGTTAAATCAATTATTTTACCTGATAATACGATTACAACTTCTACTAACTTAAGATATACTATTAAAGAAAATGGAACATATATTATTATAGTAGAGTTAAATAATGGTGCTTTAATTACTGGTTCTATAACTATTAACAATATTGATAGAGAAGGTCCAACAGGTACTTGTCAAGCTATATATCAAAATGGAAAAGTAAGTTTTGCTGTTAATGCAAGTGATCATGAAGGAACAAATGAAATTGCCTATGATGAATCAAAAGATTATTCAGCTTGTAAAAAAAATGCTAACTTTGTTCCTGAATATTGCTATGGCGATAATATGTCAAGTTCATCAATTACTGATACAGCATCTAGTGGTATAGCAGGATATAGCTATTATAATGGTGAAAAATATAGTGAGTTTGTTTCTAAAAATACTTATGAAATTGCAACTAAGAAACAATTTGGTTATAAAGTAATTATAAAAGATAAGATTGGTAATACTACACAAATTGATTGTTCTGAACAAAGATTATCTACAACGACAGCTATTAAGATTGTTGGCGAAACAAAAGCTAAACTAGGTGATAATGTTTCATTACAAGTAGTATTTACGCCTGAATATGTTGAAAATAGAAAAGTTACTTGGGAAGTAATAGAAGGTGGTAGTTTAGGTACTATAAATGATGCTGGTGTTGTTACTATAACAAGTGATGGAAATAATTTAAAAGACAAAAATAATATTACTATAAAAGCAACTAGCAATGATGGTGGTTTAACTGCTACACATACAATAACTGTTTATGCAAATGAAAAGAGTTTAAATGATTCTAATTCTTCATCAAGTGATGGAAGTAGTAGTGAAGGCGCTAGTTGGAATGGTGGAACTTCTGCTGGATTAGCTGAACCAAGTGGTATTAAATTACAGGTTGGTGAAGAAGTTGAACTTAATTTAAGTGAATACGAAAAAGATAATATGAAAGTAACTTTACTTTCTACTGATTATTCAATTGTTATGGCAAATGGTCATAAGATAAAAGGATTAAAAGTTGGAAATGTAAAGGTTCGTGTTTCAAGTGGAAGTACAATCTTTAAGGAATATGATGTTTCTGTTGTTGATTCTAAATGCGGAGCATCTGCTCAATATATGAGACAAGTATATCGAATTGGTGAGAAAAATAAACAAGGAAATATTATATTTGGTACTGCTAAGAGTGTTCCTTATGATGGAATAATTGTAGTTGGAAAAAATCAAGTTGTAAAAGTTACATTAACTTTACCTCAAAAATGTGGTTCAATTGAATATTTAACTAGAACAACAGCTGATGGCGAAGAAGGTTGGAGAAACTATTTTGAAGGTTATTCAAAACCATATGTTAACAGATATGATAAGTCAACATTTATCGCAAAAACAAAAACATATGATTGGATTATTTCACCAAAAACTACTACTAATGGAAAATATATTACTTTATCTCAAACAGCTACGCAAGCAACATCTGTATTTTCAGAGATTAAATCATTTGGTAAGGTGAGAGTTAAAGTAGTTGACGAAAATGTTTCGGTTGGTAAAATTGGTTCAATTATTGTTGGCGGTGGCGGAAATGCACATTTGTTTGTCAAAGATTAAGCAGATTATTCTGCTTTTTTAAAAGGAGGTTTTTATGAGAGTTGGATTATGTGATTCAGGATTAGGTGGAATTGCAATTCTAAAAGAAGTAAGAAAAAGATACCCTAATAATGATTATGTTTATATAGGTGATAATAAGAATTTACCTTATGGAAATAAGAGTAAAGATGAATTAATTGATTTAGGTCAAAGTTTGATTGATTTTTTGGAAAATAAAAATGTTGATATAATTATTGTTGCTTGTGGAACTTTATCTTCAAATATTATGAATGATATAAAAAGTAATGTAAAAGTACTTGATATTTTAACGCCTACTATTGATTATATAAATAATTATATAAAAAAAGAGGTAACAGTATTCGCAACTAATTCAACAATTAATACACATATATTTAAAAATAATTTAAAATATGGAGCGTTAGAAATTGCTTGTCCTGAATTTGTACCGATGATAGAAGAAAATAGGATTGATGAAGAAGCAATTAAAAATAAAATACCTAATGATAATATAATTGTTTTGGGTTGTACACATTATGGTTTAATAGAAAGTATTATTCCAAATAATTGCATAAATATGGGTAAAATAATTGAACTACCTGAAAATAAAGGGAATGGAACAGTTGATATTTATTTTACTGATGAACTTAAAGTAAATATAAAAAATATTATAGATGGAGATGTGAAGTATGCCAGAATTACCAGAGGTTGAAACTGTTAAAGAAACTTTAAAGAAAAAAATACTCAAACAAAAAATTATTGATATAAAAGTATTATATCCAGAAATGATAGAGTATCCTGATGTTTTGACTTTTAAGAAAGAAATTATTAATCAAACTATTAATGATATCAAAAGAAGAGGAAAATGGTTAATATTTGAACTTGATAACTATTATTTGTTAAGCCATTTAAGAATGGAAGGAAAATATAATATAAAAACAAATGAAAGTATTAATAAACATGAACATGTTATATTTTATTTTAAAGATTTTAATTTGAGATATCAAGATACAAGGAAGTTTGGTAGAATGTATTTGTATAAAAAAGAGGAAGCATTCAATAATAAACCACTTAATGCTTTAGGATATGAACCTTGGGATGATAAACTTGATATAGATTATTTAAAAGAAAAGTATAAAAAAATAACAAAACCTATAAAAGAAGTTTTGCTTGATCAAAGTATTATTGTTGGTATTGGAAATATATATGCTGATGAAATATTGTTTTTATCTAAGATTAATCCTTATAAGAAACCAAATGAATTAGATGATAACGAATTAAATGATATTATAAAAAATACAAGATATGTACTTGAGTGTGCTATAAAAAAGGGTGGAACGACTATAAGAACTTATACATCAAGTGAAGGAGTTCACGGAAGGTTTCAACAGGATTTATTAGTACATAATCAAGAATATTGTAAAAAATGTAATTCTAAAATAGAAGTGGTTAGAATAGGGGGAAGATCAACCTATTATTGCCCTAATTGCCAAAAAAATTGTCAAAAGTAGAGTTTATAATCTACTTTTGTTTTGTTATATATATAATTTATGGTATAATAAGTTTAGAAAAGGTGATATTATGCCACAAGATATTAAAGATTTGTTTGATATAACTAATGAAAATATAATTGATTATGAAGATGTTTATAATTCTTATTTAGAAAAATTGACATTTTTAATTGATGAAGATTTTAATTTTGAAAAGTTATTTAAATTATTAAATGGATTTAAGTTTATCCATAGCATATTCTATCCAGAATATGAAAATATAAATATAGATACAAAAAAAATTTTTGAAAAACAAATTAAAGGTGAAGAATATATGCTTGCAGTATCTGGTTATGCAATTTTGAAAATAGATGAAATAAAAAATTCTAAAAGTATTGATTTAATGAGTTCTATTGAAGAAAATGTAAAAAGAGATTATTATGCAAGAACAAGAAAAATAAAAATATTAAATTAAAGGAGATATATATGGAATTGCGCAATTTAAAGGGAACAGAAGATTTTTTGTTTAAAGATCAAGTGGTTAGAAATAAAATTATAGATACTTTAAAACAAAATTTTGAAAAATATGGCTATATGCCAATTGAAACACCAATATTAAATTATTATGATTTGCTTGCTTTAAAATATGAAGAAGGTGATGAAATATTAAATGAAATATATAGATTATCTGATCAAGGTAATAGAGATATTGGATTAAGATATGATTTAACTGTACCATTTTGTAAGGTAGTTGGAATGCAAAAAGAATTAAGGCTTCCATTTAGAAGATATGAAATTGGTAAAGTATTTAGAAATGGACCTGTAAAATTAGGTCGTACAAGGGAGTTTTATCAATGTGATGTTGATGTTGTTGGAATTGATGGAAGATTAATTGAAACAGAACAAATTGTTATGGCAATTGAGATATTTAAGTGTTTAGGTATTGATATAAATGTTTTATATAACAATAGAAAATTTATGAATGGCTTATTAATAGAAGCTGGTATTAGTAATCCGACATTTGGAGTTATTGGAATACTTGATAAACTTGATAAAGTAGATAGAAAAACTATTTATAAAATGTTTAATGATGAAGGAATAGATAATTCTATTGTTGACAATATTTTTAATATATTTGGTAAATCTTTGGATGAATATAATGTTTTATATAAAGATTCATCTAATGAATTATTAAAGAATGGTTTAAATGAATTGAATGATGTAACAGATAGTTTGAAAAAACTAAATTATTTAGATAATATAACATTTGATTCTTATTTATCAAGAGGTCTTGAAATATATACAGGTATTGTTTTTGAGTTTAGAGATAAATTAAAAAGATTAACTGGTTCACTTGGTGCTGGTGGTAGATATGATAAAATTATCACTAACTTTATAAATGATGGTAATGTTTATCCAGCAGTTGGTTTATCATTTGGCTTAGAACCTATATATGTAATACTTAAAAATGAAGAAAAATTTTCTTTAGTTGATTATTACATTATTCCTATGAATACAGAAATAGAGTGTTTAGAATTAGCATCTAAAATGAGAGATAAGGGTAAGAGAGTTTTAATTGAAATGAATAATAGAAAAATTAAGAAAAGTTTTGATTATGCTAACAAAGAAAATATTCCTTATGTTATTGTAATAGGCGAAAATGAAATAAAGGAAAATAAAATAACAATAAAAAATATGAATGAGGGTTCACAAGAAATGATTGATATTGATGAATTTTTAAGGAGGATATAATGAAAAAATTGACAATTGGATTATTTAATGATTCTTTTTTCCCGATGGCTGATGGGGTAATAATGGTAGTTGATAACTATGCTAGGGTACTTTCTGAGTATGCTAATGTAATAGTTTTTGTGCCTAAATATACAGGAAAGGAATATGATGATTCAGTTTTTCCTTATAAGGTTGTAAGGTGTCATTCGTTAAAGGTACCTTTCTTAGATTATTCGCTTCCGATTCCTAAATTAGATCGTAAGTTTGAAAAGGAACTTGAAAAGTATAAACTTGATATAGTTCATATTCATTCGCCTTTTACAATGGGTGAGATTGGTTTAAAGTATGCTAGACGTCATCATATTCCTTGTATTGCTACAATGCATAGTCAGTTTAAGCAGGATTTTGAAAAGGCTGTTAAATCAGAGTTTTTAGCAGAAAAGTTAAATAATAAATTAATTAAATTGTTTAATAAATGTGATGAGTGTTGGGCTGTTAATAAGGAAGTTGCTAGAATTTATTATGAAGATTATAAGTATAAATGTATGCCAAGAGTTATGAATAATGCAACTGAAATGAAACCTGTTAGTGATGTTAAGAAGGCTCATGAATATATTAATAAAAAGTATAATATTAAAAAGGATGAAAAAGTATTTTTGTTTGTTGGTAGAATTAATACTTTAAAAAATATTTTCTTTATTGCTGATAGTTTAAAGGCTGTTAAAGAAAAGTGTCCAAAATTAAAGTTTAAGATGTTATATGTTGGTGCTGGTCAAGATGAGGATAAGTTAAGAGAAAAGATTAAAGAGTGTGGTTTAGAAAATGATGCTATAATGTGTGGTAAGGTAACTGATAGGGAAGAACTTGCTAACTATTATTCAAGAGCTGATTTATTCTTATTTCCATCAGTTTATGATGCTTCTTCAATAGTTCAAATTGAGGCTGCTTCTCAAAGTACTCCAGCTGTTTTCCTTAAAAATACAGCAACAGCGGCAACAGTTACTGATAATGTTAATGGTTTTTTATCTGATTATACTGTTGGTGCTTATTCTGATAAGATAATTGAGGTTATGAATGATAAGGAACTATATAATAAGGTTTCTAAAAATGCTTATTTAGATTTGTATAAGACTTGGAAACAAATGGTTGATAAGGCTTATGAATTATATAAAGAGTTTATAAATAAAAAGATGTAATTTTTTACATCTTTTTTGTGTATGTTTTTGAATTATTTAACCATTCTTCAAAGGTCATATTGTTATTTGCTTTACAATATTCATTAAATGTATCTAATATATTGGTTTTAAAATATATTTTTCCAACTGTATGATATAATTTTATATCTAACCATCTAATAAATGGGATATTGTTATGTAATATATCTTTTTCGTATTCTGTTTCTAATTCACTTATTGATTGATTTAATTTATTTTCATATAATGAAACTATATTTATATAAAATTTATTTAACCAGTTTGCAAAACTTAATTTAGCATCTTCTATATTTCTTGAGTTATATAGAAATGTCATATTGTTTCTATCAACATTCATTTTATTACATAAATCAGTTATTGTTAATTCATCTTTTAACCAATCTTCAAATTTTATATTTATACCAAATGAATTACAAAAGCTTACATATTTTAAGTATTCATCAATTATTTGGAATTGTGTTTTTTTAAGTTTTATTATTGCTTCGACTGGAACTTTATATTTCAAATATGGACTTGAACAGTCATACCATTTTGTTTTTTCTTCATAGTTTTGTGTATATGGACTTGAATAATTATACCATTCTTGCGCTTCTTCATTACTTTTTGTATATGAACTTGAATCATGCCATTTTGGTGTTTCTTTATAGCTGTATGTATATGTTCTTGTTTGTTGATATGTTCCATTTGTTTTAAGGTTAGATGCAAGGTATTTTTTTATCATTTCATAAGCATTATTGATTCTTGCTGTTATTTCATCGGCGTCTAAACCGTTATAAATATCTGGATGATATTTTTTTACCAATTTTTTATATGCTTGTTTAACTTCTTCAATACTTGCGTTTGTACTAATTCCTAAAGTTTTATATGCTATAGTTATATTCATAATTTTAGCCCCCTCATAATTCTACATACATTTTACTACTTTTATAAAATTAGTCAAATTGAGGTTGATAAAAAAGTCAATGATTGATATTTTCATTGACTTTATTTACTAATAGAATAAATTCATATAGGTTTCTATAGTAGGTATATAGTAGCTTTTTGGGCATATGTCCTAAATAGATGTTGGGGTCAAATATACAGTTGAAATGTCCTCTTATTAGGATGCAACCATCTTTGCATACAAGGTCAAAGTTTGAGCCTGTATAATCAATAAAATGGTTAAGTGCTTCAATTATTTCTTTATTTAATTCTGTATCATTTATATATATATTATATTTTCCTATTTTTTTAATTTTTTTAATATTATAGTTTTTTGAACTTATTATAAAGTTATTTTTATTTGATGTTTGAGATATTGATATAAGTCCACTAAAGATTTTGTATTCTTTTTTAATATTATTTGTTTCATTGCGGTAGGTACTTACATCATATATCCAGGTTTCATTTAATTTCATATAGTCTTCAGATATGTATTTTGTGTATTTTTTTTCATCTAATTCTTCGAAGAAACGTATATATATGTCTTCATTTAATCCGTTTGTACTTGAATATATAATGTTTTCATTTAAATTGTGGATTAAATCTTTTATTAGTTCTTTTTTAAAGTATTCTATATAGTTTTTTGTGTTTTCATCTTTTGTTTGGTTCATTTGTTCACTTGCAGGGTATTTTATTTTTTTATATTCTAGTGATTGTTTTAATAGATAGATAAATATTAATAATATTATAGTTGTTAAGATATAGAATACTATTTTATAATCTATATATATAAATAGATAGTTTAATCCTTCTAATAAAAAAGTTAAAACGATTATAAATAGAGTATTGTATTTTTTTAAGATTATTCTTTTCTTACATTTATTTCTTAGATTATTTAATTCAACTGAATGGTTTAATTGCAATTTTTCATATATTTCATCAAAGTTTTTCATATGATCACCTTAATAATTATATCTTTTTTTTTAATTGTTGTAAATAGGTATAAGTGTTTGAATGTCTATGCTTTCCTTTGAAAAAAATACACTTTCGTGTATTTTTACTTTATATAATAATTATCATCTTTAACATCAATTGTAACGGTTGTATTGTATTTAATATTTCCTTCAATTATATTGTTTGCAATTAATGATTCGATGTTACGACTAACATATCTTTTGATAGGTCTTGCACCATATTCACTATCGTATGAATTATCAACAATATGTTTTTTGCATTCATCAGTTAAATTGATTTTAATTCTTTTATCTGATAATCTTAATTGTATATTGTTAATTATATTATCAAGAATACTATATACAACATCTTTAGATAATGGTTTAAACATTATTATTTCATCAATTCTGTTTAAGAATTCTGGTTTAAAAGTTTTCTTTAAATCTTCGTATACTTTTGATGCCCCATCATTATCGAGAATGTGTTCACTTCCTAAGTTAGATGTCATTATGATAATTGTATTTTTGAAATCAACAGTTCTTCCTTGACTATCAGTTATACGGCCATCATCTAATATTTGTAGTAAAATATTGAAAACATCTTTGTGAGCTTTTTCGATTTCATCAAATAAAACTATACTATAAGGATTTCTTCTTACGGCTTCTGTTAATTGACCACCCTCATCATATCCAACATATCCTGGAGGTGCTCCGACTAATCTTGAAACATTGAAGCTTTCCATATATTCACTCATATCAATCCTAATCATATGTCTTTCATCATCAAATAATTCATAGGCTAGGGTTCTTGCAAGTTCAGTTTTACCAACACCAGTTGGACCTAAGAAAATGAAGGAACCAATTGGTCTATTTGGATCTTTGATACCGGCTCTTGCTCTTTTGATTGCTTCACTTACTAAGTGAATTGCTTCATCTTGACCTTTAACTCTTTTTTTCATATTTTCTTCAAGATTTAAAAGTTTTTCTCTTTCACCATTCATTAGTTTACTTACTGGTACTTTAGTCCATTTAGATATTATTTCAGCTATGCTTTCATCAGTTACGGTATCACTTAAGATATTGTTTGCATTAATTTTATTTAATTCTTCCAATTCTTTATTTAATTCAGGTAATGTTCCGTGTCTTAAACGTGCTGCTTTTTCTAGGTCATAGCTATTTTCAGCTAACATTAATTCGTGAGTTGCTTTTTCAATTTCATTCTTTTTGGTACTTATTTTTATATTGATGTTTTTTTCGTTTTCCCATTCACTTCTTAATTTGTCAGCATCTTGTTTTAAACTTGATAGTTTATTATCTATTTCGATTATTCTGTTTTTAGAAATATCATCCTTTTCTTTTTTTAAGGCTTCTTTTTCGATTTCTAATTGCATAATTTCACGATTTAAATTATCAAGTGATGCAGGTACTGATTCCATTTGAACTTTTATTGTTGCACAGGCTTCATCTACTAAATCAATTGCTTTATCTGGCAAGAATCTGTTTGTTATATATCTATCTGCTAGAGTGGCTGCTGCGACTAAAGCATTATCTTTGATATTTACGCCGTGGAATACTTCAAATCTTGATTTTAGTCCACGTAGTATTGTTATGGTATCTTGAACGGTTGGTTCTTTTACCATTACAGTTTGAAAACGACGTTCAAGCGCACTATCTTTTTCGATATATTTTCGATATTCGTTTAATGTTGTTGCTCCTATACAATGAATTTCTCCTCTTGCTAGCATTGGTTTCAACATATTACCAGCATCTAAGGCGCCTTCAGCTCCTGCTCCAACTATCATATGAATTTCATCGATAAAGAGGATTATTTTTCCGTCACTTTCTTTGACTTTGTTAAGAACATTTTTTAGTCTTTCTTCGAATTCACCTCTATATTTAGCGCCTGCTATAAGTGAACCCATATCTAGTTCCCAAATTGTTTTGTTTTTTAAACTATCTGGGACATCTCCTTTGATTATTCTTTGCGCTAATCCTTCAACGATTGCTGTTTTACCAACACCGGCTTCACCGATTAAAACAGGGTTATTTTTACTTTTTCTTGATAATATTCTGGTTAGTGATCTAATTTCATCATCTCTGCCAATTACGGGATCAACCTTATTGGCTTTGGCGGCTTCAACTATATCACGACCATATTTTTTTAATACGTCTTCGTTATTATTTTCCATATTCATTTTTCTCATCTCCCTATATATACATTATACTCATTTTTTGGCACTTGTCAATAGAGAGTGCTAAATATTTGACTTTTTGTTTGTAGTGTTACAATTGATGTGACACCATTTGTATATACAAAAAGCGATAAATCCG
>ENA-OROD01000764-OROD01000764.1-human-gut-metagenome-genome-assembly--contig:-NODE-764-length-29553-cov-18.632755_pt1 | contig 29553 bp, 22 predicted proteins | sample MGYA00242123_ERZ509038 | MGnify/ENA primary metagenome ERZ509038 (study PRJEB26280, sample SAMEA2338719) | human gut metagenome | biome: human gut; feature: human-associated habitat; material: faeces... | reverse complement strand
GCAAGGTCAAGGTGTATATGAAGAACTTCGGCGAGTTCTACAACAACCAGATCGAAGCCGCCGGCACGATCATCCTCTCCCGCACGCAGAAGCTCTCGCAGGAAAAGCTCGAGGCCGCCGCCGCGATGCTGCGCGAAAAGAACCCCGACGCCGCCATCCTGACGACGCCGTGGGACGAGCTGGACGGCAGGACCATCCTCTCCGCCATCGAGAAGGTGTCGCTGAGCGACGAGCTTCTGGAAAAGATGCGCCGCGAACATGAGCTGGAAGAAGCCGAACATGACCGCAAGCATCACGATGAGCATGAGCATCATCATGACCATGACGAGGATGACCATGACCACGACCACGACCACGAGCATGAGCATGAGCATGAGCATGACGATCACGGCGAACACGGGCGTCATCACCATCACCACGACGGCGAGGAGTGCGACGATCCTGCGTGCGAGTGTCACCATCACCATCATCACCACGCCGACGACGTCTTCTCCTCCTGGGGCAGCGAGACGCCGAAGAAGTTCAGCAGGGATGCTCTTGAAGAGATGCTCCGCAAGCTGGACAGCGGCAACTATGGCCACATCCTGCGCGCCAAGGGCATCGTGAACGGCGAGAACGGCTGGCTTGAGTTCGACTACGTTCCCGAAGAACACGAGGTCCGCACAGGGCATCCCGACTATACCGGCCGTCTGTGCGTCATCGGCGCAGAGCTGAAGGAACACGAATTGGCAGAGCTGTTTGGGGTGTAATTCATGGATATTCCTGTTTATCTGGTCGCCGGATTCCTCGATTCCGGCAAAACGAGCTTTATCAACGGCATTTTAGAGGACGGCTTTGCCCGCGAGGACAAAACGCTTCTCATCTGCTGCGAAGAGGGCGACGAGGAATACGAGAAGAAAGCGCTCGACAACGTGACTGTCGTCACGGTGGACGACGAGGACGAGCTGACGCTCGCATTCTGCAAGGAGCTTGAAAAGAAGCACCGCCCCAAGCAGGTACTCATTGAATACAACGGTATGTGGCAGATGGAAAAGCTTTACCGCGAGGTGCTGCCCTCCAACTGGGTGCTTTATCAGATCATGACGTTCGTGCAGGCCCCCACGTTCGAGCTGTTTGTCAAGAACATGGGCCAGCTCATGATGGAAAAGATCACCAACGCGGACATGATCGTCTTCAACCACTGCACGCCGGAGCTGAAGGAAAGCCTGCGCGCGCGCAACCTGCGCATGGTCAACCGCCGCGCGGACATCTACCTCGAAGACAACGACGGCAGCAGCGAGGACTACCTCACCGGCAATGAGTGTCCGTTTGACATGACGCCCGAGCTGATTGACATTCCGGACGACGACTACGGCGTGTGGTATGTAGACGCGATGGATCACCCCGACCGCTGGAACGGCAAAAAAGTCCACATGAAGCTCATCATGTGCCACTCGAAGAAGTTCCCGGGCATCCACTGCCCCGGCCGCTTTGTAATGACCTGCTGCGAAAACGACATTCAGTTTGTCGGCATCGTCGCCAAGGGCGACAGCCTGAAGGCCTACAAGAACCGCGACTGGGTGGATATCACCGCCACGGTCAGGAAGGAGTATCTCGACGCTTACGAGGGTGAAGGCCCGGTGCTGTACGTTGAGCGCATCACCACCACGTCAAAGCCCGCGCAGGAGGTCGTTACGTTCTGAAAAAGCTCTCATCGCGCGCAAAAAACTCCGATGCATCCGCATCGGAGTTTTTTATGCGATTTTCCGGGTGGCTCAATCCACGATCTCAACAAAGCCTTCGTCGGCGTTGACGAGCAGCGTATCGCCGTTTTTGACGGTCTCGTAAAACTCCTGCGGCAGGCGATCGACCATGGGGATCTCCATGATGATCGCTCCAGCCACCAGCACGGGGTCGGGATCCTGCACGATCAGCGCCGCGGGCATATTGTGGAAGCGGTCCAGATGATACAGTCCGTCCTGCTGGACCACAGAGCTGCCCTTGCCGCCCGGAAACAGCAGCGCCTTTCCGGCGATGACCTGACCCTCCAGGCAGTGATCCTTTTCCGTCATCACGCCGTCCTCGGGACGGACCTGATAGAACATGACGCGATCCTTGGAGATGATAGCCTCAGCCTGGGCCGCGCCCTCAGAAATTTTATGGCATGCAAATCTCTTTCCCATTTTATTTCACCTCACCAGTCAGTGCGGCCTCAATGCAGGTATCAAGGTCACGAATTACAAAGTTGATGCCGCGGCGGCGCGGATAGTACGCGCACTTGGGCGATTCCGTGATGCCGGTCTTGCCCTTGAGATAGTGCCAGCAGGGCTGGTCGGGGCAGGAATCGGAGATCAGCTCCGCGCCCGCAGCGGCGAGCGTGCCGTAGATGCCCATGCGCTCAGCCATCTGCAGCGCGTGGCTGGAGACGAGAATGTACATCGGGACGGAAAGCTTCTTGCCCTCCACGTATTCAGCGATGTATTTTGCCTCTTCCAGCGTGAAGTGCGGGCAGCCAAACATCGCAAAGTCGATCTTGCCGCCGTTAGGAAGCTCGTCGCTGAACTTCTCTTCAAAGTCGCGCAGGTCCTTATCGGTGATGACGACCTCGCGCTCGGGCTTCTTGCCGCCGAAGGCCGCTTCCAGCGTGGGCGCTTCGGGCGTGAAGCCGAGAATATGGTACATTCCATATGCGCCGGAGGTGTTGAGCTGCGCGCCGAGGTTACGCAGCGCCTCGGGCGTGATGACCTTGGGCAGGCCTGTGAAGACGGGGATACCCTCGCCGATCTTGTCACCCATCATACCGAGCAGATGATATTCATAGTCGCTCTTCATGTTGGCCTCCACGCGGACAAGGACGGTACCCTTGCGGTTCTCATCCAGCAGCAGGCCGTATTCGGGTACGCAGCCGGTGACAGCAGCGCAGAGTGCGCTGTTGGCGCTCTCGCGGTTGGAGCGCGCGCCCCACACGGCGTTGACATACGGCGTGGCGCTCGACTCGGAAAAGGCGCAGACCTCGCCGAAATTCGGCACATTCGTTGCGATGTAAGGCGTGCAGTTATAGCTCAGCACTGCGCCGAGCGCGCGGTAGGCATTGTCCGTGCGGAGCATATGCGCAATATCCTCCGGATCTGCCGGGTGCGCGCAGGCCCCGGTGAAATGCCCGGTGCAGAAGCCGGGGTTGACGGTGGGAGCCACGCGGCATTTTGCACCCGCCTTAACAAGCTTTTCGGCAAACCAGAGATCTCCCGCCTGGTTGCTCAGCGCAACGTGCGCACGCTTGATGGGTACCATGCGCTCGGCGTCGAAGCACTCGCCGATGCCAACCTGGATCTTCATGGCATAGGCGGCTCCTTCGCCGTACCTGCCGTCCAGCATGGCTTTCTGTTCGTCGGTCAGGATCATGGAACGGTTCCTCCTTTTAACGCTTTGATGCTTCTTCTGCTACTGGCTTCCGCAGCCCGGCGCATCTCTTCGGCCTCAACGCCTCATGCAATACACAAGCTGTATACAGGTAAGCTCCATGCTTGCCATTGTAAAGGCCACGCGGCACTTTGTCAAGATTTTTCCCCCGCAAGGCCCGCTTTCGGCGGATAAATGATTTTACCCCGCCGGTTGAATGGATCCAACTGGCGGGGTTTTGTAATATTTTGTCAAATTATAACGTTTTGTATTCGCTTTTGCACTCAGAAGTCGATCGTGCCGTCCAGCACACGCAGATCATACGGCTCGTAAACGACCGCGCGGTACTTGTCCACATCCAGCTTCACGCCCGTCCAGTCGGAGTGGATCTCGCCATTCTGCTTGATCAGGATGTCGTAGAGAATGTCATAGGTCACGCCGTTCTCATCCGTTTCCACAATGGTGGAGTACGGAAGCGTTTTGTGGTAGGTCATGTGCAGGCCCTTGTAATCAAAGTGATAGCCGTTGCGCATCCGGCAGCCGTCCAGCCCCTTGTAGGTAAAATGCTTCTTCAGATCCGCAAGGATCCTGTCGCCCTTTTCCTCGTAAAGGTTCTCCGGCGTGGTTTCGGTGTAGTCGTAACGGAACTGCACGGGAATGCCGTATTTGCGCCAGCGCTCGGCATAATCCTCCAGCTCGCCGGCCGGATAGTCCATATACAGCACGCAGTTGACGCGCTTGGGCGTTGCGATGCGCGCCACCACCTCGTCCGGCGATTCCTCCACATACTTCGTCAGGTGGCGGGAAATATTGATGCAGGTGATCTTGCTGCGGTTCCGCTCCGTAAAGGCGATCATTTCCTCTGCGGTGCAGCCCGGCTGCACGGGAAACGTGGTGTTGATGTAAACCTTGTGCGTTGCGGGGATCGCATCGAGCATACGCTGCAGCGCCTTAAGGTTTGCAAACGGTTCGCCGCCCGTAAAAACAAAGTCGCAGCGCGGCGTGATAGCATCCATCACGGCAATGCTTTTTAGGATGGCCTCCACGCTGAAGCCTTCGGCGTGGGCATATTCCTGCTTGTTCACGCAGAAGGGGCAGTGATTGCGGCAGTCGTATGGCACAAAGACCGTTACGGTCGCGCCGCCCTCGCGTGTCTTATAGGGATGACTCATTGGTTCTTGTCCGTCCTCTGTCAAAAAATTATAAATATTTTACTCTTAACCGCCGGGGATTGCAAGCCGCAACCGGGGAAATTCTCCCGCCCCACGCAAAAATCAGCGTTTTCCCGCCGCCAGCAGCGCGCGGACATAGGCAAACGCCGCGTCCTCGCCCTCCTCCTTCAGCACGAGCAGCATCTTCCCGATCAATTCCGCCGTCTCGGGGTGGATGAGGATGTGTCCGAGGGAACGCTCGTAATAGTCGTAAGGGGAAGCGTCGGTATACTGCTTTCCCTGATAGGTCTTGCAAGCGGCGATGCGGTCGCAGAACATTTCGGCAACATAGTTCAGCGGCATCTTGCAGCCGCCCATGAAAACCTTACCATCCTCGCCGATGCAGTAGTCAATCCAGTATTCAAAGTGGTGGCGGTTGCGGCCCTTATGGTGCAGCCAGGCGAGGCTCACGCCGTTCTCGCGGCGCTCGGCGTCGTTCGGGCTGCGATAGCCCTGATAGTATTTCACGCCGCGCAGAAATTCACACGGGCTGTATTTGCTCAGGTCGTGCGTCAGCCCCTGCCGGTAAAGCCCCAGCCGAAAGCAGTATTTCCGCACAAGGCGGCGGTGATGCGTGATGGTTTTAAAGTGCGCCCAGGCGCGCATAGGAAGCACCCTCTCTCCGCAGGCCTCCGGCCCGGCGCGTATTGTAATTATAGAAATTTTATATCAAATCGCAGAAAAAAGCAACTGTGTATTTTTTGCCGGAAATTGCGCAAAATGAACGCAAGGGCCGCAAAACTCCCTGCCCTTTTGTCTCCGCCGCGCGGTGGGAGCGCAAGCACGCGGGAAGCCGCGCGGCGGGAGCGTAATTCCCGGCACTCATACAAAAAGGAAGGGCGCGGCATAGCCGCGCCCTTCCCTATCCTGCGAGCGTTTCCTTTTTTACAGGTTCTTCTCGTAGCTCTCGATCATCTTCTTGACCGTGTGACCCGTACGACTTCTGAGATTCTGGAGGACTTTTTCGGTCGTTTTCCCCGTAAAGATCTTGATTTGCAGGGACATTGAGCCGTCAGCATCGGGCGTGACAAAGATCTTGTCGATGTACTTCTCAACAAATTCCTTGTCGATCAGTCCCTTGACCGCATCCCGCTCCGCATTTTTCAGAACCCTTCGGATGGTCTCGATCTGCTTTTTGTAGTCAGCCGCGGAGTCACGCTGCTGGGTCAGCTCCATCAGTTCCTGCTGGGCCTCATCCAACTCCTTGGCGCACTGCCTGTTCATGGAGAGAAAGTCTTTGTCCGACAGTTCGCCGAGAGCGTTATAGGTCAGCAGCTTCTGCTTTTTCTTTTCGACGGTCGTAATTTTCTGCTCCAGAACTGTGATCTGCCGCCCCAGGTCGCCGTCCCGGTCCAGGGATTTGTACATTTCCATGTACTCGTCCACCATGGCCTCGGCATCGTCCTCCGTCTCCCGGAAAACCTCCAGCAAAAGCGGCTTTAATTCTTCCTCGTAGATGGGAAAAGAGGCACAGGCGCCCGCCCCGCTTTTGATCTTATTGCTGCACACCCACTTGCTGTTTTTGTTCCCCTGCTTGTCCTTGGATTCCCGGCGGTAATACGCCGCGCCGCAGGCCGTACAAAATAGATTGCCCGTCAAGAGGTTGGCGTGGTTGCAGATACCTTGACGGCCCTTCACGTCCTCGCTGCGCTTGCGCAGCACCTCGTTGGCCTTGTCCCACAGCGCCTCGGATACGATGGCGGGGACGATCTCGCCCGTTTCATCCTTGAACATGACCCACTCTTCCGGGGGCAAGAATTTCTGTTTCTTGGTAAACAGGTCGATGACCTTGACCTTGTTCCCCACATAGTACCCCTTATACTTGGGATTGGAGATCATACCGGACATGGTGGTGTGGGCGATCTTTTTGCCGTTGTGGTTGCGGTAGCCCCGTTCCCAAAACAGATTTTCGATCTGCTTCATGCTGTGCTGACCTGTGGCGTACAACTCAAACAGTTCCCGCACCATGGGGGCCTCATCCTCGTCGATCACCAGCCGCCCGTTGTCCTTTCGGTAGCCGAAGATGCGGCTGTTGCCCAGCACCACACTGTTTTTGATGGCCTGCTGGTGGCCGAACTTCACACGGCTGGACAGCTTGCGCAGTTCGTCTTGAGCGATGCCGGACATGATGGTCAGGCGCAGTTCGCTGTCCTCGTCCAAGGTGTTGATGTTGTCATTCTGGAAGAACACCCCGACCCCGGCATTCAGCAGTTCACGGGTGTACTGGATGGAGTCCAGGGTGTTACGGGCGAAACGGGTGATCTCCTTGGTGATGATGAGGTCAAAGAGGCCGGCGCGGCCATCTTCTACCATGCGGTGGAAGTTTTCGCGCTTTTTGGTGGTGGCGGCAGACAAGCCCTCGTCAATGTAGCCCTCCACATAGGTCCAGTTGGTATTTTTTCGGATCAGGCTTTCGTAGTATTGAATTTGGTTGCCCAGAGAATTGAGCTGTTCGTCGCTCTCGCTGGACACGCGAGCGTAAAAGGTCACTCGCATAGGAATATCGTAGATGGTTTTCGTTTTCAGCATCTGCCGAATATTGTGAATATCCATAAGTACTTCCTCTCATAGAGTTTGTTTTATCATGTTCATTATAGCATTGTCGCAACGGTGAATCAAGCTTGTAGAAATATTTACAAAAGGAGCGCAGTTCCCTCGGAACTGCGCCGAATTCTTCTCCCTCGTCTTGCGCTCTTTCTGATGATTTACGCCTTTTGCGAAACCGGATACTTCGTCCAAATCAGGTGGTTCATCTTCCGGTATTCATCCATGGTGATCACTCCCTGATCACGCAGAGTGCGGTTGAAATAGCTGAGCCAAAGATAATGCTGCATGTTGTACTCCGGAGTTTTCTGATCCAAGATGAAATCACCCCCAATACATTCCATATTTTTTCCAGAAAGAGGGCGTTTATTCTCCTTGATTGAGTTGCTCCTGCATACAAAAAGGCATCAGGAAATTGTCTCCTGATGCCTTCGCGTGATGTATGCAGTTTTGCTTGGTATGTATATAAAAAGTATGTGAGAATCGCAGAAAAATCCGCAATACTCCTGTTTGATACAAAAAGAACGGAAACATAGCCGCTAAGCGGCAAAGAAACTGATTGCCTGATCGGCAGTAAAAAGAAACTGTTTACACATTTAGTGTAATGAATCGTGAGACTGAAGTCAAGGGAAAGTTTTTCGACTTTATTTGACTATGCTGCAATTGTTTTTAACGTTAAATCGCCAGAATGTAGTTGCAGACCGTGACGTCCAAACGCCAATGGGACAGATGGAATACACTCACAGCCATGAGAGCCAGTCGGTTGTATGCGACGGGAAGGTTGTGTTCCAGGGCGAGCTTGCGGTTGAGTCCGCGCAGATAGTATATCCCATCTATCTGATCGTGATGCAACTCCCTGCCGTTGTCCTTGAAGCGCACTTCCAGCTCGCGGATCAGCTGTTCCCGAAACGCCGGGTCACGGATGGCGTCCAGATAATACAGATAGGCCCGCTTGGCCTGGCAGGCGCGCAGATGGTGCAGGTCGATCTTATTGTTCAACTCGGTTTTATCGAAGATGTATTCATCAGGGTACTTGCCCGTGAAATAGTCGCGCACAAACTCCAAATCGGAAGGGAGAATGCGCTGATTCTGAACCTTACCGCCTTTACCCCTGACGCAGATGCACAGATGGCCGGATTCGTCCTTTACCAGACTGCCGCCGCAAAGGCGGTGATATTCCAGGCGGCGGAGTCCTACGCGCGACGCAAAGTCGTACAACCGAGGGGATGCCTCTCGCTGGGTATCCTTACGGCTATCCGACGCCTTGGTCCCGCGGCTGCGGGTGTTTTGTGCCGTGTGTCTGACAGGCTTTTGGATCGTATCCATAGCAACATTCCAGACCCGGCAGACCGCCGCCAGATAGGTGTGGATCGTACTGGCGGAATAACCTTTCTCGATCAGAAAATCGGCATAATCCTGTATGTGCGGCTTGCAGTCATCAAAGTGCCGGCATTTATAATTTTCTTTGCACCAAAGTCCAAATTTGATGGCATGGTTCTTATATTGCCGTTCGCTTTTTTTCGTGATTGTGAGCGGTTCAGGTTGATTTCCATCTTCGCCTTTTGGGGTCTCCTTTAAATATTTTGCTCTGCCATAATCATGGGTAGAGATTTCGAATATCAAACTCGCCATAAGGCCATTCCTTTCTATGTTTTTTAGCCGTTTGTCATCGGCAAACATGACCGGCCATCAGGCCTGTTAAGTGCGACACATATTTTTTTGTCATCGGGAAGAGTAGGGCTCAAATTTGGATGAACCAAACTCTTTCCGAAGGGGAATATAGAAACCCAGGTATAAGCGGATGACCAGTCCACCTATACCCCTTAGCTGGTTATTTTCCGCCCGCTGCGGCAAATAACCAGCTGCAGATACCCGACATTCAAAGCAGGTTCCAATGTTGGGAGGTGTCCCGGAATATGCGGTTCCGAGCTTTGAAAGCGGGTATCTGTTGGAAATGCGATATACTGTTCTCCTGTCGATATCGCGGGACAAGGCTACCTTACTAACGAGCGTAGCAAACCGGTCGCAAGCGACAATCATCCACAAGTCCCGAGGACTTGCGCGGCGAGGGTGGCTGGCCCCCGCCGCTGAGCGTTGTGTTCTCCTGACAATCACCCAAACAGGGAGTGTTTCGTCTCTTTACCCGTACTGACCCGCAGCCAAGCGGATCAGGTGCCGATTTCCGAGGGCACGGGCGGGTCGCGTTAAGCGGCGCGGTGCTGGGGGTAAATTGGGACATGATGACAGCTGATCTCATGTCGTGTATATAAAAAATCGACAGGGGGCAATAGGCCTCCTGTCGATGTATTTTCTGTGTTTGCCCGAATGGGCGGGCACATTGTAATTCTCTTTAATGAATCAGAATTAAACTCTATGGATAATAAAAAAGTCGAAGCAACTATGGATAGACATAGTACACCTCGACGCAAACAAAAAAGGAAAGAAACAAATCGGCTTAAACTGCGATTGATTGGAACAATCCGGGATAGCTTAGATCCCAGATGCATAGAAACTGTTTGATTGTATTTTAGCATCCCTAATCCGAAAAAGCAATAAAAAAGTTGAAAATATTAAAGATTTTTTCAGAAAGCCTGTGCTTTGCATCGGATATTGTTCCGTTAACGGAACAATGCGGATAAAAACAGGGAGCCGGATTTTCCGGCTCCCTGATTGGGTTCTATGACTTACGCCACATCGGGCGGGAGGGCGATGCCCTCCTCGTCCCAGGTGGTCAGCGCAAAGTGGTAGGGGCGGCCCTTCTTGTCCTTCTGGCGGTTCAACTCTGCCAGCAGCGCCTTCACCGTGTCGGGGTGACGCTGGGCGATGAGCACGGCCTCACGCACCTCCATATCGTCCGCCACGCAGCCGTCGTGATACATCCGCAACTGATACAGATCCTCCGCCTTGCTGCCGCCGGCCTTCGCCTCAAAGAGCGTGACGCCCTCCGTGCTGCTGACGAACAGATCCGACTTGATTTGCAGGTTCAGGCACTGATACAGATTCTTCTCCGTGGAGACCCGCAGAACGCCCGGTTCCGCCGACTTTTTCTCCGCCAGCATCTGCACCAGCATCTGCTCGCGCCCCTCCTCCTTGATCGGCTCGGGGATGTTGGCGCGAATCCAGCTGAACAGTGCCGCCACCTTCGCGTCGTCCTCACGCAGGCCGTTTTTCGCCGCTTTGGTATCGGGCAGCGCTGCCGCTTGATCGCAGAGAATGTCGATCTGGGCGAGAAAGCGGTTCTGGCTGGGGTGCAGGGCCTTCCCCCAGATCTCGCTGCACAGCCCATGCTGAATGGCACGGCCGTTGATTCGGATCTCCGCGCCGCTGGAGGCCATGTTGCCCTTGTAATAGAAGGCGTTTTTCTTGCTGCGGCGGATGCTGCCGTAGCGGCAGCAGATGGTCACGGGGCCGTAGCCCAGATCGGCCTCCACCGGGGGCAGCTCGGTGTACCCACCCTTCCACTTTGGCTCCAGAGGCTCGGCGATCTCCACGCTATTGGAAACGCCATCCTCGTCCACAGCGGTGAGACGAATGGAGAAGGCCCCGTCCCGCAGCAGGTCGGCGTAGGTGTAGCGCAGGGTCTCCTGCAGGTAGGACACCACCTGTGCGAAGGTGGGGTCATTCTTTTTGGAGACAGGCTTGAGGGTCAGGAACTTATGCATGGGACAGCGAACCTGCACCACCGTACCGGTATCGCCCACGATGTCCCCGCTGCCGGGAACAAGATACACGGGCATACCGATGCTGTAGGGGCTTTCTACCAGCTGGCAGCGGTCATGGGCGGCATCCTCCGCCGTCCGGGTCTGGATGCTCCAATGCTGATCTGCCCCGGCGTTGATGGACGCCAGCGCGTGCTTGAGACCCATGCCGTGCTCGTTCAGAGCGGACTCGGCGCAGGAACGGGCGGCAATGGTGAGGGCGGCGTCCACGTCCTCAATGCCGGTGCCGTTGTCACAGACCGAGACATCCACATAGGTGTCCTGGTTCGTCAGCGTGATTTCGATGCGCCCCCGGATATTGTGGGCGTGGAAATTGGAGATGGAGTTGTCGGTCAGTTCGCAGAGGGTCTGGCCGAATTCCTTGAAGTTGCCGGAGATGCCCGCGAAGAGTTCTCCACCGTCGGGGGCGTTGTTGGTCTTTCGAATGATGGTTTCGCGCATAATTTGTTCCTCCTGAAAAATGTTTTTTGAAAACAAAACGCACGGTGCAGGCCGTTGCCCTACATCGTGCGGGAGGATCTTACAACATTCCTCTTGCCCCGCCCGCCGAAAAAGGGTATACTGTCCCTATCGGTGCGGGGAATCCCGTTGTGTAGGTGGTCATGTCACCTGCGCAGGTGCAAAGGAGCTGCAACTCCTTTGTACTGCCGTGTTTTTTACTTTCTGATCGTATTATACGATATCTGCACTCAGATATCAATACACAGATTTCACAAATATCTGAGTGCAGATATGTCGAAGTTGACAATATAGACAAGGAAAGCAAAATGACTTATACTGATACCATCAATAAGAGGCGGAGGTGCGCAATGTCTACTGAGGAAGCCAAGCGCAGAGCAAAGAAAAAATTCATTGCAGAAAAACTGGAGGGGATTACCTTCCGCGTGCCTGTTGGACAAAAATCCCGCATTCAGGAACACGCCAAATCTCAGGGGGAATCAACCAACGCCTTTATCTATCGTGCGGTGAACGAGGCCATCGAGCGGGATGAAAAGAAAGGTGATAGCCGAGCTTGTGATCTTTGAGGCGGCGCGAAGCACATTGCTTGCCATGCAGGGAGATGAAAAGTTGACGGGCTTGAAGACACTGCAAGCGGAACAGCAGAGGCTCTACGATGAACGCGCAAGGCTCAAAAAGGAGGCGCGGATGATCGACACCATGAAGGCAAATGTGGATGATTTTCTTAAGCCGGTTTCAGAGAGAGAACAGGAACAAAAACGAAGTAATCAGATAGAATGAGAGAGAACGCCTGTGCCGAGTAAAGACGGTACAGGCGTTTTCTTTGATAATAGCGAGTATCGTGCTTAAATACCGAGCGATTCCTGTAAATCGGTCATATTCACCCGAAGTATAAGAGACTCTATTGAATAGAAGTCCGGCTTGTGCTACAATGTAAATTAGGTTTATTATACATACTTTGCTGAGGTGAAAAGCATGAAAGCAAGCTACAAAAAATTGTGGAAGCTGCTCGTTGACAAGGAAATGAGCAAGGGTGATCTTCATAAAGCATCAGGGCTTTCGTCCAGCACGATGACCAAACTCAGAAAAGGCGAAGATGTGTCAATGGAAGCTCTGCGCAAAATCTGCATCTGCCTCGACTGCAATATCGGTGACATTGTGGAGTTTGTGGACGAAAGCAAGTAAGAGTCCGCTTTATGGGACAGCTAATATGATACAATAACAGCGAGCTTGGAAAACAAGTTCAGATGGAGAAACGCATGGAAAGATCCTTAATCTATAATGGGACGATCACGGCGGAACAGTTCCTCTTCTATGAAATCCGCATTGCATCGAAATATTACCTCGATGGGACATCCGTAGAGGACGCTATCGAAGAAATCAAAGAGAACAATCTGTTTCAATACCCGACCGAGCGGCTTGTTGCCCGCATGGCGCGAAGCTGCTACAAGCGGCTGGACGCATTAGACGATGAACAGCTCCGGCAGGAATTATCATCGGCTCCGGCTGAGATCGCAAAGCAGATCAACCTCTATGCCATGATGCGCTACAACCGCATTGTCTGGGACTTCATGGTCGGCGTGATCGGAGAAAAGTTCCGGAGTCAGGACTTCGAGTTTTCGCGGAAAGACCTGAATGTCTTCTTCTCCCACTTGCAGGAGCAGAACGACGATATTGCCGGATGGAGCGAGTCAACGGTCAATAAGATCAAGCAAGTGCTGACGAAGATTTTAGTTGAGGTTGAGATCCTTGACACCTTCAAATCGACGCGGCTCAATCCGCTGTTCCTCTGCGAAGAGTTGGAAGAAGGCATTCGCAGAAATAATGATCTCGAAGCACTCGCGGCTTTTAACTGCTTTAGATAGGAGGCTCTGGCATGAGTGACATCAAGCAAGAGTTAGATAAAATCAGAGGACGTATTTCCGAACCAAGTTTTCTGAAAAACGAAGGCTTGAGCAACGAGGTTGGCATTCATGTGTTCTGCTATGATCCGGCAGACGAGTTGATCGTCAGAGACTTCGTTTCCCGGCTGAAAGCGGAGAGCGGAACGCCATACCACATTAAGGAATGTGACCTCTACGAGATTTTCCTGAGACTCTTGGAGGACAAGCGTGTTCTGAAATCCGTGGACGGGCTGGAAGAAAAGCGCGGAAAGGAATACCTTCTCAAGCAGCTTCAAAAGATCGCAACGCCGGAGGCACTTCTGGAATACATGAAGTATGAGCCGCATGAGTACGGTGATGTTCTCTTCCTGACCGGCGTGGGAAAAATCTTCCCGTTTATGCGCTCTCATAAAATGCTGGACAGTATGCAGCATCTCTTTGAGGACATCCCTATTGTGATGTTTTATCCGGGATCGTTCAACGGGCAAGACCTCGGATTGTTTGGAAAGTTTCTGGACGGACACTACTACCGGGCATTCAACCTTTTGTAATTGGAGGAAAGCGGCATGAAAATACAAAGTATGTTCCAAAAGGACATTGACCGCCCTATCAACGGTGTTGTTAAGGTCATGCAGGATGACCAGCAGAGCTTAAAGGATGAACTGAGTGAATACATCATCACGAAGGAACTGCGGCGTCATTTTGCCACGTTCTTTGATAACTATGTCAAGGCGATTGATACCCCGACCGATAAGATCGGCGTCTGGATTTCCGGCTTCTTTGGCAGTGGTAAATCTCACTTTCTGAAAATGCTCTCCTACCTTCTCTCCAACAAAGAGGTGGAGGGCAAACACGCCTTTGATTACTTCGCGGACAAATTCGACGATCCGATGATGTATGCGACGGTGCAGAAATGCGTCCGCATCCCCACGGAGTCCATCCTGTTCAACATCGACATTGAAGGACCGATTAACAAGAACAAGACCGCCGTGCTGCGCGTCTTTGCGAAGGTGTTCTACAACCACTGCGGCTTCTATGGCGAAGACCTCAAGGTGGCGAAGCTGGAACGCTTCATTGATAAGCAGGGCAAGACGGATGCTTTCCGCGCCGCATTCAAGGAAGTCAACGGGGAAGAGTGGGTCAACGCCCGCGATTCCGCCGCCTTCTTCGAGGATGATGTGGTTGAGGTTTTGCAGTCTGTTCTCGGCATGAGCGAGACAGCAGCCCGCAACTGGTTTAACGGCGAAGAGAACGCCGACATGAGCATCAAACAGCTCGTCTCCGAGATCAAGGAGTATGTGGACAGCAAGGAAGGAAACTTCCGCCTTCTGTTCTGCGTGGATGAAGTCGGTCAGTACATCGGTGACGATGGCGATCTGATGATGAATCTGCAATCACTGGTGGAAGAGATCGGTGACAAATGCCGGGGCAAGGTTTGGGTCATGGTCACAAGTCAGGAAGCGATTGATTCCGTTGTGAAAATCACCGGCAATGACTTCTCCAAGATTCAGGGACGCTTCAACACTCGTCTGAGCCTGTCTTCCTCTTCCGTCGATGAGGTTATCAAAAAGCGTGTTCTGGCGAAGACAGAGGACGCAGATCACCTTCTGCAAATGGAGTATGAGAAAGAGGCTTCCGGCTTAAAGAGCCTGTTTGCCTTTGATAATCCGATCCTCGACATCAAGGGCTTTACCAGCGCAGCGGAGTTCAGCGCGACTTTTCCCTTTGTTCCGTATCAGTTCATCGTCATCCAGAAGGTTCTCGCGGAAATCCGCAAGCACGGAAACTCCGGCAAACACCTTTCGGGCGGTGAACGCTCCATGCTGTCCGGCTTCCAAGAGGCGGCGCAGAAAATTGAAAACAAGGATGAAAACGCTCTTGTGCCGTTCTATCAGTTCTATGACACGGTACATACCTTCTTGGAGAGCGCCATCCGCCGGGTCATCGACCGCTGCCAGAATGCGGCGGATGCCAACGACGGCTTGGAACAGCAGGACGTGAATGTCCTCAAGCTGCTCTACCTTGTCCGCTACATTGAAGATGTCAAGGCGAACATCGAGAACATCGCCATCCTGATGATCGACGATATTCACACGGACAAGATTGCTCTCCGCGCATCCATCACGGCTTCTCTGGAACGCCTTCTGTCTCAGAACTACATCTCCCGCAATGGCGATACCTATGCCTTCCTGACAGATGAGGAACAGGATATTGCCATCGACATCAAGAATACGCCGGTTGACAGCGCACAGATCGTTCAGAGCATTTCTCAGACGGTCTACGGTGAAATCTATCCGGCAAAGAAATATAAATACGGCAAGTATGACTTTGCTTACGATCAGTACGTTGACGAGACGCTGAACGGTGCATCCACTGGCGGAATGCGGCTTCGCATTGTCACCGTGGCAAGCGACCTCTACGGCGTTGGAGATCAGCGGCTTATCATGGACTCGCAGGTCAACAACGAGGCAATCGTCGTTCTCTCGGCGGACACGCCCTACTTTGATGAGCTGGAACAGGCGATGAAGATCCGCAAGTATGTCAAGCAGCGGAATGTGTCGCAGATGCCGGAGAGCATCCAGCGGATCATTCGGGACCGTAATGACGAGGCACGGAAGCTGGAAAGCCATGCCCGCAGCCTGATTGAAAAAGCCATCGTCGAGGGCAAGTTCTATGTTCACGGCGAAGTCCTCGACCTGAAATACGGCTCTGCGAAGGACAAGCTGGATGAGGCGATGAAGAGCCTTGTCGAGAGCGTCTATTCCAAGCTCAACATGGTCAATCAGTTTGTGGACAGCGACGCTGATATTCTTGCTATCCTCAACGGTGCGTATGAAGAGGTCGGCTTCACCGGACTGGGCGCGAACAACGAAGACGCCCTCAATGAGATCAGTCAGTGGTTGGAACTGCAAAACCAGAAGATGCTCAAAACTTCGATGGGCGATGTGCAGCGCCGGTATCAGGCGATCCCCTACGGCTGGAAGGAGATCGACATCGCGGCCCTGATTGCCCGTCTGATCGTCCAGCAGAAGATCCAGATCAACTATGGCGGCGCGGTTGTTGGCAAGGAAGAACGCCGCTTGGTGGACTTCCTGCGCAAGAAGACCGAGATTGACAAAGCCATCGTCGCGCGACGTATTGCGCCCTCCGAAGAGCTGATCCGCAAGAGCGTCAACTTCCTGCGGGACTATCTGGGCGCGATGGACATTCCCTCCGATGAGGACGGGCTGATCTGCTTCGTGCTGAACACTTTTGAAACCAAGCAGAGCCACTATCAGAAGCTCCTTGACGAGTTCTACTCCAAAGAGCGTTACCCCGAAAAGGAAACCGTCACCGCTGCCCGTGATCTGATGAACGACGTTCTGAGCCAGCGCAAGGACAATGTTGCATTGCTCAAACGGATGGTGCAGCGGCAGGACGATCTTCTCGATTCCGCCGAGGATATGGAGGGCGTGGAGATGTTCTTCAAGGCGCAGCGGACGGTGTTCGACGATGCCAAGAAGAGGCTTGCCAGCATTCTCAAGGAGAGAGACTACTTCGCAGCGGACGCGGAAACCCAAAACGTCATCAGCACAATGTCCACGATTCTTGCCATGCCAAAGCCCTATACCCGCATCGGGGAGCTGCCGGAGCTTGTCCAGAAGGTCAAGACAGCCTACGACGGCTTGCTGGATATGAAGCGCGAGGAAGTTGCTGAGAATATCCGCCAGTGTATGCAGGATGTTCACCAGCTTGCCAGCGAAGCGCGGGACGCCGGGGCACTGCTCCGTCAGGCGGACGATCATTTCGTGAACAAGCGTGAAGCGGCGAAAACGGCAACCTCCCTCACTGAACTGGACGCCATGATCACCCAGCTTCTTAACTACAAGGATACGATCTGCCGCCGCATGGAGGTCATGTCTGCCTCCCGTCAACAGGAAGCGCAGAAGCCCGCACCCACAGCGACCGCAAAGCCCGGAACACCCGCGCCGAAGCCCCCGAAGATCATGACCGTGCGCCGGTACGACCTCTGCTCGGTCAAGCGTCTGCAAAACAAGGAAGACATTGATAAGTACGTCGAGGCGATCCGTGAAAAGCTCGTGAAGACACTCGAAAGCTGCGACGGCGTGCAGATCAACTGATTATATTTAGAAGGGACAGAACGGTATGCAGGAAATTAGATGCCCTAAATGTGGTGAAGTATTCCAGGTCGATGATAGCGGATACGACCAGATTGCACAGCAGGTGCGTGATAGAGAGTTTGAGAAAGAACTTGATCGCCGCAAAAAAGATTTGGATGCTAAACGTGAACAGGAACTTGAGATAATTCGCTTGCAAGAGGAAAAAGAGCATACTGCGAGTATTACACAGAAAGATGCTGAGATTTCAGAGAAGGATCAAAAAATAGCAGAACTGCAGGCCAAACTTGACGCCAGTGAAACGGCAAAAAAACTTGCTGTTGCAGAGGCAGTTGAACAGAAGAACGTGGAATTATCTCAAAAAGTGACTGAGATTGCCAACCTCAAGGGTGAACTAAAGAGCAAAGATACAGAGAGCCGCCTGAACGAGAAATCCCTTCAAGAGCAGTATGAGGAAAAACTCAAGTTGAAAGATGAGCAGATTGAGTATTACAAAGACTTCAAAGCACGGCAATCAACAAAGATGATCGGTGAGAGTTTGGAGCAGCACTGCCTGACACAATTCAATGCGATCCGAATGGCGGCTTTTCCAAACGCCTATTTTGAGAAAGACAACGACGCCAAAACCGGCAGCAAAGGTGACTTCATTTACCGTGAGTGCGGTGAAGATGGTACGGAGTTCATCTCCATTATGTTTGAAATGAAGAACGAGGCTGATGAAACCGTCACCAAGCACAAGAATGAGGACTTTTTCAAAGAGTTGGATAAGGACCGAAACGAAAAGGGCTGCGAGTATGCAATTCTTGTCTCTCTTCTTGAAATCGACAATGAATTGTATAACAACGGCATTGTGGATGTGTCCTATAAGTACCCAAAGATGTATGTTATCCGTCCGCAGTTCTTCATTCCGATGATTACACTCCTGCGGAATGCTGCGAAAAACTCCTTGCAATACAGGCAGGAACTTCAAATTGTTCGCAACCAGCAGGTTGACATCCGCAACTTTGAGGAAAATATGAACGCCTTTAAGGAAGGCTTTGCCCGGAACTATCGTTTGGCAAGTGAGAAGTTCTCAACGGCGATTGATGAGATTGACAAGACAATCGACCATTTACAGAAGACGAAAGCAGCACTTCTTTCCTCCGAAAACAATCTCCGTCTCGCAAACAACAAAGCGGAAGACCTTAGCATCAAAAAGTTGACAAAGAATGCTCCGTCTGTTAAAGCAATGTTTGATGAGTTGGGGAAAGAGAAAGCGTAATACACGCATAGTTAGGAGATAACGAGCATGAATAAAGGCGCAATTCAGAAGTTTGCGATCTGGGCGCGGAACGAGCTGATCGCTCAGGTTTCCCAGCGTGCCTATCAATATGGAATTGACGAGTCCGGCTTTGGTGACGCTTTTGCGGACACCCTGAATGGGCGGCTGCTGACGGCGGAGGAAAAGTCCCAGCGGCAGGAACTCATCAAGCAGATCAAGGAAAAGGGCTATAAACAGGTCATGGAAGAGGTTGCCTACACTTGGTTCAACCGCTTCATCGCCCTGCGCTTTATGGAGGTCAACAACTACCTGCCCTCCCATATCCGCGTGTTTTCGGACGCTTCCGGCGCGTTCAAGCCGGAGATCCTGAACGACGTACTGCACCTTGATCTGCCGGGGCTGAACAGCGGCAAGGTGGCAGAGTATATCGAGAGCAACGACACCGAAGCCCTCTACCGCTATCTGCTGCTGACGCAGTGCAACGCGCTGAACAGTGCGCTTCCTGTCATGTTCGAGCGGATGGGCGGCTATACGGAAATGCTGCTGCCCAACAACATTCTCCGGCAGGACAGCGTTCTTGGTCACATGGTTTCCGACATTCCCGAAGAGGACTGGCAGGATGCCGTCCAGATCATCGGCTGGCTGTATCAGTATTACAACACCGAGCTGAAAGACGATACCTTTGCCCAGCTCAAGAAGAATGTCAAGATCACGAAGGAACGAATTCCTGCTGCAACACAGCTTTTCACACCGGACTGGATCGTCCGCTACATGGTGGAAAACTCCCTCGGTCGGCTTTGGCTGGAAGGTCACCCCAACGCCGAACTGCGGGGCGGCTGGAAATACTATCTGGACGAAGCCGAGCAGGAGTGGTCGGTGGAAGACCAGCTTGCCAAACTCCGTGAGGAATACAAGACCATCAAGCCGGAAGAGATCAAGGTCATCGACCCCTGCATGGGCAGCGGTCATATCCTTGTCTACGCTTTCGATGTGCTGATGCAGATTTATACCGCCGCCGGTTGGGATCAACGGGAGGCGGCGCAGAGCATCCTCAAGAATAATCTCTTTGGGTTAGACATTGATGACCGCGCGGCGCAGCTTGCCTATTTTGCCGTGATGATGAAGGCGCGGCAGTATGACCGGCGTTTGCTCACGCGCGGGATTCAGCCGAATATCTACTCTATCCGTGAGAGCAACGGCATTCAGGCAATGACCATCGAGTATTTCCACAAGGATGATCCAAAGCTGAAAGCCGATATTGAGAGCATTGTCACCGAAATGCGGGATGCCAAGGAGTACGGCTCCATCCTGAACATCACACCCGTGGACTTCGCCGGGCTGTACGCCCGGTTTGACGAGATCCGCAATGACATCAATATGATGCAGATGTCGGCGCTGGATGAACTGCTGCCGCTGGTCAAGTGCGCTGAATTGCTGGCGCAGAAGTACGACGTGGTGGTGACGAATCCGCCGTATATGGCAGTCAGCAACGCCGGTGCGAAGGTCAACGTCTATGTAAAGAAGAACTTCCCGGACAGCAAGGCGGATCTGTTCGCCGTGTTTATCGAACGCTGCGGGCAGATGGCGAAGAAGAACGGCTATCAGGCGATGATCACACAGCACGCTTGGATGTTCCTGTCCAGCTTTGAGAAGCTGCGTACAAAGCTGCTGGCAGTCGATATTGTCAATATGGCACATCTCGGCGCAAGAGCATTTGAGGAAATCGGCGGCGAAGTGGTGCAGACCACATCGTTTGTCGTCCGCAAAAGCCACATTGCGGACTATAAGGGCGAGTATTGCCGATTGATCGAGCCGACTTCTCAGCAAGGGAAAGAGGATATGTTCCTCGCGGGAGAGAATCGGTATGCGGCGGATCAGTCCAACTTCTCCAAAATCCCCGGCTCTCCGGTGGCGTATTGGGCAAGTACAGTTCTCCTTGGTGATTTTGAACGTGGAATAGCACTCGGAGAAATGGCATCGCCGAAACAGGGCATTGCGACTACGGACAATAATCGTTTTGTTCGGATTTGGAGTGAGGTTAACTTTAACAACATTGGCTTTGGAATGAAGAATCCTGCTGAGGCGGAAAAATCCAAGCTAAGATGGTTTCCGCTCAATAAGGGTGGAGAATACCGCAAATGGTATGGAAATAGATATTACCTTGTCAACTATCAAAACGACGGAATCGAAATAAAGCAAAATGTATTAAGAAAATATCCATATCTAAAAACGCCAGATTTTGTTGTGAAAAACTCCACATATTACTTCTCTGAGTGCATCAGTTGGTCAAAAATATCTATGAGTAATGTCTGTTTTAGGTATTTTGAGTCAGGATTTATTTTTTCAGATGCAGGAATGGCTATGTTGTCTGATGCTAAAAAAATGCACGCAATTTTTGGACTGATGAATTCAAAAACCGCGTATGCCATTCTCCAAACAATCGCACCTACAACAAATTTTGAAGCAGGACACATGGAAAAAATACCAATTCTTAATGAGATTTTTACTATGACTGAAATTGAGAGTAGAGTTGAGAATGCTATCAGGTCTTCGATGCAGGACTGGGATTCCTACGAAACCTCTTGGGATTTCAAGCGAAATCCGCTGGTGTGAGGTATAATATGGAAAGCGAGATTCAACAAATCTTCGTTACAAACGGACGAGATTGGTTGGGATTGATTGTCGAGTGTGCTGTACCAGTCATAATTATGATTATCACACTTATTGTATCCCGAATCCAGCAAAATAGGGCGTTAAGACAGCAAGCAAAAGAAAGCAAACAACAGCTTGAGCAGCAAGCTAAAGAACACGCTCAGGAAATGCTTGTGCAAAAAGATGTACTGCGTCTGTCTATTATGCCGGTGTTCGATGTTGTAAGTATAACGGGAGAATATGATAGCCCAGAATATTTGAAAAACAGCCCAAAGAAGAACCATATCCTAAAGATTGTTTTGAAAAACGTTGGTTCGGGAAATGCACTTGGATTGGTCACATTGCTCTCTCCGTGCAACGATGACATTGTATTCGGGTTCGTTGACAGAAGCGACACCGCAATATATCGGTGCTACAAAGATTTTGAATACGATAACGCTATTGCAACAATCGGGAAAGAGGTTTCTGTGTACATCATCAGAGATAAAAGAGGTGTGTCAATTCCAACGGAAGACATCTTTGTTTTGCCGCTTCGATTCATGGATATGATTGGAACCTGCTATGAACAGCGAATTGTGGTTCAGATTCTGATTAACGAGAAAGATGGTTCAGTCGAGCCATGTACAATCAAGCCAGCCATTCCAAAGGTGATATTGACAGATTCCTCAAATGATAAAAAGTAATCTGACGTTAGCACCAATGGTTCAATAACCAGTAAATTATCCTGTGATCAGCCAGCAACAATGTGAAGGAGAAACGCTATGCCATATTTAGAAGCTGTCCAAGAGCTTCTGGATGATGGCACATTATATAGCGCTACCTTGGTGCTATCTTGGAACAAACTTAGAACCAACTTGCGGGAAACTTGCGACTAATTTACGACCTGACACGCAAGACCAGTATCAAGTTGTAGGAGGAATTATTGATATGGGAAAACTGATTTCCGAGAAATATGCTGCCTCGCAGCACAAAAGCAATCTCCGCAACATCCGCGGAACCTTTGCCGCCGAAGGCATGACGATCAGTAAATCCACCCGCAGCAACCTTGACCGCATCGCCAGCGGCCAGACCAGCTACCAGCAGGTTTTGACCGAGCTGCGGGCAAAGTACGAAAAGAGAGGATAACGCCATGTTCTCCAAATATGACGTCTACACCACAGTCCAGTCCATGTACTGTTATCCTGACAGCGATGTTCTGAAAAACAAGCTGAATATCCGCGACAAGGCGGAGCTGAAACAGGCGGAAGAAGAGTTTACCGCCGTCAAACAGCTTGTTTTGCTGCAAGAGCCGATGAAGGGACGCTTTACGAAAACGCATCTCCTGCGGATTCACCGTTTTCTCTTTGAAGACGTGTATCCCTTCGCCGGTCATATCCGCAGGGAGCAAATCAGCAAGGGCGATACGCTGTTCTATCCGCCGGAGATGATCGACCGGCAGTTGGGGCGCATCTTTGATGAGATTCACGCAAAGAAACTGCTGTCAGAACAGGATTCGGAAAAGCAAATTCAGAACCTCTCTCGTGTAATGACGGAGCTGAACATCATTCATCCATTCCGCGAGGGCAACGGACGCAGCATCCGTGAGCTGATCCGCTGCATGGGATTGGAATACGGTCTGCGGCTGAACTGGGGCAATACCGACCGCGACACGCTGATCGACGCCGCGATTGCCTCGGTGGATGATGATATGGCGTTCTGTGATGTCCTGGCGCAATGTTTGGAAACGGAGGAATAAGCAATGGGAAGACTGATTTCCGAGAAATATGCTGCTTGGCAAGCCGAGTGCGAAGAACGCTTCCAGCAGCTCAAAAAGAACGAAGAAGAACTTAACCGCATTTTCATTGACATTTACGGTTTGCAGGACGAATTGACGCCGGATGTGGCGGACAAGGATATTACTGTACATCGCGTGTTTGACAGTAAGGACGATGTGCCGGAGGCTATGAAAGGCAGCAACTATGTCCGCACCATGCGCGACGAGATCGTCTCCCTCATCTCCTATGCCGTGGGCTGTATGTTCGGACGGTATTCTCTGGACGTAGACGGACTTGCCTACGCGGGCGGCGAATGGGATGCCAGCAAGTACAAGACCATCATCCCGGACGGCGACAATATCATCCCCATCTGCGATGACGAGTATTTTGACGATGACATTACCGGACGCTTCGTGGAGTTTATCCGTAAGGTCTACGGCGATGATACGCTGGAAGAAAACCTAAAGTTTGTTGCCGACGCGCTCGGCGGCAAGGGTACGCCCCGCGAGGTGATCCGCAGCTACTTCCTGAACGACTTCTATGCCGACCACCTGAAAACCTATCAGAAGCGCCCGATCTACTGGCTCTTTGACAGCGGTAAGAAGAACGGTTTCAAAGCACTGTGCTATATGCACCGATATCAGCGCGATCTTCTCGCCCGTCTGCGCACCGATTATGTACATGAACAGCAGGAGCGTTACCGCACCCAGCTTGCGCAGCTCGGTGATGCTATCGACCATGCCAGCGCATCCGAGCGCGTGAAGTTGACCAAGCAGCAGAAGAAGTTCCAAGATCAAGCGACGGAACTGCAAAAGTACGAGGAAAAGGTTCACCACCTCGCCGACCAGAACATCGAGATCGACTTAGATGATGGCGTGAAACATAACTATGAACTGTTTGCCGACGTACTGGCGAAGATTAAGTGAAGGAGGCTCCCATATGGAATTGGTCGAAGAAATCCGAAACCTCATAGAACTTAAAATTGAGGGGGATTATTGGGACTTTAAGGAAATGTGGCATGACAACAAAGCCGGTCTCCTTCATGACATTATTTGTATGGCAAATAATCAGTTGGGGCGCGATGCCTACATCATTATCGGTGTAAGCGACAGCAGATGCCAAGACGGTGTCAAAATTAAAGGTGTTACAGAGGTAAATAGAAAAGATCAACAGCACTTGATTGATTTTTTGCGAAGTAAAAAATTTGCAGGCGGGCTTCGACCGCCTGTCTATTTGCAAACGATTTCACTTTGTGATGATGATGGTATTCCGCGATCAGTAGATGTCATCATCGTGAAAAACTCCGAAAAAACGCCTTTCTTTCTTGTGGATAATTTCAGAGATAGAGATAAAGAAATCCGAGCTGGATATATCTATACAAGAGTTGGTGACACAAATACAGCGATTGATTCAATGGCTGATATGGACAAAATTGAGTATCTTTGGCGGAAACGCTTCGGGATAGATTTGTCAGTTAATGAGAGACTGCTTCGCCTCTTAGATTCTCCAGATGACTGGGTTGGAGACTTGAATTGGGGAAACTCAAAATATCACAAGTATTTTCCAGAGTTTCAAATTCAAATTGAAGACATTGAGGATCAATCTCAGTTTTCCACAAATAGCATTATGCAAAATATTGCTGATTATCAAGCAGATAGGAGCTATTCTGTAAGCAATTTGACTATTTATTATCACTCAACAATTCTTTACAAAGAATATGTTATCTACTTAGATGGCGGACGGCATCTAATTCCTTTTCCAAAAACACATACTGTTTATTCGGACACAGTAGTTGGAGGAGAGCCTTCTCTAACTTATATTTATCTAAACATGGATAGTGTATCGGGAAAGTTATTTAGATGTTTTTGTTGTACAGAGCATAACTGGTACAATGAGAAATGGGACTTACGCCCCGGCGTTGCGTTCCTTATTTTCGATGATGAAGCGGTACAAGAGCAGTTTAACGATTTTGTGCTAAATCGCCTTTATGCAATCGAAGATGAATATTGCAGGGCGCTAACTGCAAAAAAATATGTTCGCAATTCACTAACTGATGAATACTATATTGGTGGTTGGTCAAAAGCAAATGAAATAAAATCATGGCATTTATATGAACAATTTTGGGACATGGTCGGGAGTGACTTGCTTGACAAACTGCCAGAAATGCCAAAAGAAGGAATTTAACGAGGGAGCTAAACGCTATGATCACAGAATCTATTCAATTTAATTTGCGAGAGCGTTTTGCAGCCCCCTTGCCGGAGTTCTATTGCCGCAGGATCATCTTCTGGAAGGATGAGGAGCGGGAATTTGAGAAGGACGTTGACGAGCTGAACTTGGAAGGCGTCAAGATTATCAAGCTGACCGGCACGAATAACTTTGCCGTCAAGAAACTGCTGCTTCACGATGATTTAGAGAGCGATTTCCTCATCTACTGCCCGATTACATACACCGGCGATGAGGATAACTGGCTGCAAGACATTGAATATTACAGCGAGACCTTCCGCGCGGATTTTATCTCTATGCAGATGGATGAGCTGAATATCGCACCGTCTGCCGCAATGCGGAAGACGGTCAAGCTCTATGCAAAGTTCTTCGACAGCAAAGAGCGTATTCAAAAGCTACGCAGGATCGGGCGGGACTATCAAACGCCCCTCCAGCTCCACATCGACATTATGGCGGTCCTCGCCGGTCTGAGCGAAGGCTCTGCGCAGGATGTCATCATCGCCGTCCTTGCCACGGGTCTCGATAAAGAGACGAACAGCGTCTTGCAGAACATCCGCAAGTTTGGCAGTATTGAAGCCTTCTGGCAGCTTGCGCGGAAGTACACCGGCTACATCGAGGAAGAGGACAAGCCGCTGGGCTACTTTGCAGCGCACGTTCTGCTGACCGCACTTTCTCAGACGATGAACGCCTCCGTCCTGGAAGGTTTGGAGCGTCTCATTTCTGAGACCAACAAGGCGTACTGTTACAGCATCGTCCATGAATGGCGTTCCCGCGAAGATAACGAGGACTTGTATGAACTGTGCCGCACCGTGGAGAACGAATTGCAGCTCCCGACGCGCTTTGACAAGTTTGAACCCGAAACGCTGATCACAGGAGATGTCTTCCCGTGCATCAACGAAAGCATCCTGAAACAGCTCTTTGCCGAGATCAGCGACCATGTTGTGAAAGTCGATCTCATTAGGAAGGTCTGTGAAAACAGACGGACAGCCGGATGGTACAAGCGGTTTTCAAATTATTTTGACTGCATCTTCTTCATCGGAAAGATGCAGACCTTCTATCAAGAACACGGCGGCGGATTCCATATCGTCGAGCCAAAGAAAATCTGGAAGCTCTATACAAGTGACCTTTACCGCATGGATGCCTACTATCGCCACTTCCATTATGCCTTCGGCAACTCTCTCAAGAATGCAAATGACATTCTGGAAGACGGCTTGAAGCACTCGACTGAGTTTGTCGAGGCACTGTATCAAAACTGGTTCCTGCGGGAATTGACCGCTTGCTGGACAAACGCGGCGGCAGAAGACCTCGCTGCTCTGGGCTATGTCTCGGAGATCGAGAAGCAGCGTGATTTCTATAAGAGATATGTTGTTCCCGCAAGCAGCAAAAACACCCGCGCATTCGTGATCATCTCGGACGCGCTTCGCTATGAGGTTGCCTCCGAACTTTCCGAGCGCATTGTCCGCAACACAAAGGGTACCGCCGACTTGGAGTCGATGCAGGCGGTCTTCCCGTCCATCACGAAATTTGGTATGGCAGCCCTGCTTCCGGGAAAGAGCATTTCCGTGAACGACAGTATGGATGTCCTTGTTGACGGAAATTCCACCCGTTCCACCGTGGAGCGAAACGCGATCCTGAACACGACGCCGAAAGCCAGCGTTGCTATTCAATACAATGACCTTCTGAACATGAAGAAGGATGAGCGACGGGAGCTGGTTGCCGGGAAAGATGTAATTTACATCTACCACAACTCCATCGACGCCATCGGAGACAAAGCCCCTACGGAGTCCAAAGTCTTTGACGCCTGCGAGACGGCAATTCAGGAGCTTTCCGGCATTCTGCGTATCATCGTGAACGAACTGAGCGGAACGAACATTTTCATTACAGCGGATCACGGGTTCCTCTATACCTATAAACCGCTGAGTGAGAGCGACAAGATTGACCGGAAAGCCTTCTCTGGCAACGTGTATGAGCTTGGACGGCGTTATGCGCTGACCGCTCCTGACACAACCGCTGATTTCCTGCTTTCCGTCAATCTGGAACGGGAGCTGGACGGAACGCCCATCAAGGGCTATGCCCCGCAGGACACCATCCGCATGAAGGTTCAGGGCGGCGGTGAGAACTATGTCCACGGCGGTATCAGCTTGCAGGAGCTTGTCGTGCCTGTGATCGCCTTCAAGAACCTCCGCACGAGCAATAAGAATTACGTTGAGGTTAAAAACGCGGAGCTGAAGCTCCTGAGCGAAAGCCGCAAGATTTCCAACCTGATCTTTTCGTTGGAGTTCCACCAGCGTCAGCCCGTGGGCGATAAGATCCAGCCTTGCACCTACTCCATCTACATGACGGACGATGAGGGCGTGGTGATCAGCGACCGGCAGACGGTCATTGCGGATAAGACCAGTGACAACGCGGCAGATCGCGTGTTCCGTGTCCGGTTCAATCTGAAAGCCGGAACGTATGATAAGAAGAAAGTCTACCGTCTGGTGATCGCAAACGAGATTGACGTGGAAGAAATCGAGTTCCACATCGACATCGCGTTTGCGGACAATTTTGGCTTTGACCTGTGAGGTGGCAAGAATGGATGAGCAGAGAATGACCGGAGAAACCGGCGATCAGAACGCGGTGATCGACCAAAAACTGCGGCAGTTCTTTGACGGAAAGATCGTCCGCAAAGACCTGACGAAGAAGATCAAGGAAGGCGCAAATGTGCCGGTCTATGTCCTTGAGTTTTTGCTTGGTCAGTATTGCAGCTCGGATGATCCAGAGGTCATCGAGACTGGCGTGGAGAACGTCAAGCGCATCTTGGCGGACAACTATGTCCGTCCGGACGAGGCGCAGAAGATCCTCTCCATGCTGCGTCAGCGCGGGATGCACACGGTCATCGACAAGATCACTGTCAATCTGAATATGAAAAAAGATACCTATGAGGCGGAGTTCTCCAACCTTGGTATCAAGAGTATTCCCATTTCAGAGGACTATCCCGCAAAGTTTGACCGGCTGCTCTGCGGCGGTATCTGGTGCATTGTGCAGCTCGAATATGAGTTTTTGGAAGAAGAGAAAAACGCTTCTCCCATCCACATCCGCAAGCTGACGCCAATCCAGATGCCCCATGTGGACATTGAGGAATTGAAGGAAGGCAGAAAGAACTTCACCGAAGAAGAGTGGCTTGAGATCATGCTGCGCTCCTGCGGTTATGAGCCGGATAAGCTGAATGACCGCGAACGCTGGCTTCTGCTTGCCCGTATGCTGCCGCTTGTGGAGAACAATTTCAACCTCTGTGAGTTGGGTCCGCGAAGCACCGGCAAATCTCATATCTACAAGGAAATCTCCCCGAACAGCATCCTTGTTTCCGGCGGGCAGACTACCGTTGCGAACCTGTTCTACAACATAGGCAGAAAAACCGTTGGCTTGGTTGGCTTGTGGGACTGCGTGGCGTTTGACGAGGTTGCCGGTATCAATTTCAAGGATAAAGACGGCATCCAGATCATGAAGGACTATATGGCGTCCGGCTCCTTTGCTCGTGGAAAGGAAGAAAAAGCCGCGACCGCTTCTATGGTCTTCGTCGGAAATATCAATCAGAGCGTGGATGTGCTACTGAAAACATCCAGTCTCTTTGACCCGTTCCCTCCTGAAATGGGAACGGACACGGCGTTTCTCGACCGTATGCACTGCTATATTCCTGGCTGGGAGATACCGAAGTTCCGCCCGGAGCATTTCACCAACGACTACGGCTTTATCACTGACTATCTGGCAGAGTTCATCCGTGAGCTTCGCAAGGAGCAGTACGGTGACGCGCTGGACAAGTATTTCCGCCTTGGCAAGAACCTCAATCAGCGTGATACCATTGCCGTCCGCAAGATGGTCGGTGGCATGATCAAGCTGCTTTATCCGGACGGGGAGTTCACGAAAGAACAGCTTGAAGAGATCCTCAAGTTTGCGCTTGAAATGCGCCGCCGCGTCAAGGAACAGCTCAAGAAGCTGGGCGGCATGGAGTTCTATGACGTCAATTTCTCGTACATTGACAACGATACCTTTGAGGAACATTTCGTCTCTGTTCCGGAGCAGGGCGGCGGAAAACTGATCCCCGAAGGAATGTGCAATCCCGGTCAGGTTTACACGGTTTCACAGGGAAAGAGCGGCATGATCGGCGTCTTCCGTCTGGAATCACAGATGCTTCCCGGCAGCGGAAAGTTTGAGCGGACGGGACTAAATTCTGATGGTAAGTGCAAGGAAGCGGCAAATACTGCCTTCAACTATCTGAAAGCAAACGGCAACCGCATCAGCGGCGCGATCAGCACGACAACAAAGGACTATATCATCAACTATCAGGATTTGCAGGGCATCGGCATGACCG
>ENA-OROD01000762-OROD01000762.1-human-gut-metagenome-genome-assembly--contig:-NODE-762-length-29560-cov-12.858634_pt1 | contig 29560 bp, 20 predicted proteins | sample MGYA00242123_ERZ509038 | MGnify/ENA primary metagenome ERZ509038 (study PRJEB26280, sample SAMEA2338719) | human gut metagenome | biome: human gut; feature: human-associated habitat; material: faeces... | reverse complement strand
CCTGATAACTCTGCCCCGCAAAATTGCATTTGAGTTCAAACGACATTATCGCAAAACCGTTAAGGAATATTACCAAATCAACCCAATCGCTGTCTTTTGCCCGATTGAGTTTTTCTTGATTCGGGCATACTTCTTCCATAACGGAAAAGATGTTTTTATTGTATTTATTAAGAAGATCTTTATTGAAAGTCGTTGCGGGCTTAGTATACGTAAGGTCTAACTTATATCCCGCAATTTCCACGCCGTGTTTTAAGACGGATAACAGACTGCTTTTCGCTTTTGTGATTTCGGTATTGATAAAGTTGACCACCGTATCTTCGGTAACGTCTTTATACACCTTGCGGATCTGCGCCATCACATCGGGCTGAGTATCGTCAAGAAACTTGAAAAGCATTTCGCGGTCGATAGCAAACTTACGGTCGAACTTCACGTTTTTTCGCTCTATGTAACCGTTTTCGGTAACGAGTTTATCTATGATAAACCGCTGATATTCTTTTTCGGAAAGTATTTTATTCATGTTTTTCCCCCTCCGACATAACCGGCAAATCTATTCCCGTTATTTTGCACGATAATGTGTCCAAATCAAAATTATCGTTTTTCGACTCGGCATCATCCCATTTATTGCTAAAAGGACAACATTGAAAATCACATTTTAAATAATATGTGTTGCATAACATATCTTCAGCAAGCAATCCTATTGCCGATAAATCGATACCTATATTTAATCCACCTTCAATGCGCACGTCCAAACTTTTTTCTTTTTCAAGTATAAACTTTTTGCAAAATATGTCTATATCGTTATTAAACCTTATTCCTTTAAAAATAATATTGCTACTTGATATATTCTTTATTTCAAAAGGATCAAAATGATAATATAATTTTTTATCTTGTTTGGAACGAGGTATTTTTACACAAAACGCGTCTAATCTTCTGTCAATCGGAAGTGAATTGCTTTGAAACGAAACGTAAGGAATATATTTCTTACGTTCCTCTTCTTTTCTATCGTTATCTCCCTTTTTAATCGTCCACGCCACGCCGACAAGTGTAAACAATCCGCCGTAAACCGCCGCAACCATTGTCATTGCAATAGTTTGTAAATCACTATTAGGTATTAAGTATATCAACCAAATTGACATACCTATACCAACAACAAAGTCCTGTAGTAGTCCTAATTTTAAAAGTTTATTGCCGTTTTTTACTGTTTGCTTTAAAAAAGCCATCGATAAATTGTACAATACTATTAAAACAACAAGTCCGCCGAAAATAAATTTACAAACCAAATTGTCAATTATGAAAGACATAAAAAACAAATCGCAAAACCAATAAAATAGTGTATATTTGATTGCGTTTGCCGCAAGTATTTTCTTTTGCTTTTCGGTTAAATTTCTACCACGCTTGGCAATACACGCCAAGTTATAAAATGCGATAGGAAATATAACAATAACCGACCAAAAAATCAACCATCGCCACCACATTTATCCCACCTCCTTTTTGCCGGTGACATACTCGTAAATAAGTGATTTTTTGTAGCCGTCAAGCGTTTCGATTTGTGATTTTTTATCCGCGATAATCTGTTCAATTTCGGCGCATTTGTTATCGAGATAATCGGCTATTCCTTGCTGTTCGTCAAGCGGCGGCACGGGTATAAATGTATCGCCAAAATCATCAAATGCAATATTTTTTCCGTCACGCAGACTCATTGTGTATGAGTTCATTACGTCTATAAAACCTTTTTCTTTGAATAGATATTTATAGTATCCGTCCGCAATAGTGATAATCGGATAAAACACTTGATATGCAGGCGAAACAACCCCTTCATACTCCGAATATTCAAAACCGCCTTGAAAACTACGAAGACTTATACAATAATCGCCTTTATGTATTGTTTTCAGTAAAGCGTAATTTGTATTATCATTTAATTTAACGGCATTCATACCCGTTAATTCTTCATATTTTTCCTGCGGAATTACGCCAAATTTTTGAGTAGGTGACAGCAACTGCAACGTTACATTATTTCCACGATCATTTCTCTGTCTGAAAACATATTTCCCTTTCACAACAGACCAAGTTTCAGGTATTTTTCCAAACCATACCGCGCTATCTTTCATCGGGGCGGACGGGTTCAGACCGTGCGTAACGGCTTCGGTGATGACGGAACGCTTGTACTGTTCAAGCGTATCAATCTGCGCTTGAATATCCGCTTTCAATCCGTCAATCTTCCCGCACTCTCTATCCAAAAAATCAGCGATCCTCTGTTGCTCGGCAAGCGACGGAAAAGGAATATAAATATTTCCTATCTTGACTTGCGACATTGTTGGTATTGTCCCACCAACAACTGCTAATTCACACTGATCTTTAACAAATGACATTTGAAGCATATAAAACAACAATTTGCTATTCATACTTATATTCTTAAACACTACAAGTTGTGGGTTTATTGTTGCTTCCATCGGCAAATTTTCCACATAGCCAACTTTTCCATAAGTTGAACCTGTTTTTACAAATAAAACATCACCGTTTTTTATTTTAATTTCAGGGCTTTCGTAGTATTTTTGCCATGTTAAAAAAGAACATTTCGAATAATCCATTTTCATATTTTGAATATTTGACGGACTTAATGTTATTGCACCTTCATTTTCGTCAACTAAATCTTGCTCGGTATACCCTCTAAATCCTATTCTTCCAAATATGTCTACTACATATTTCAACCTTATCATTCCGCTGTCTTTCATTTGTACCTCAATCTGCGATATAATCAATTTTTTTGAAAATTATTTCAAGCTTTTGCTTATAACAAGGATCACTTGATGTTGTCCCCAGAAAAATTCGATCAACTTCTGTATCCTTCATATACTCATCTTTTATAGCCCACTTATTCAAATAATAATTAACAGTATTCAAAGAACGATTATGATAAATCGTATAATTAGTCGAAGGACCAAATGTTTTATGGACTGATAATATCTGACTTTCTATATTGCTGTTTTCAAAAATATCAAGTAAATAATTTATTTTTTTATATTTCAAATCTGCAAATACATCCTTTTCATACAGTCTACAACACAGAATATACGATATTAACAGTAAGTAAGAATAATCAACCTTTTTATTTGGCAAGCTTTTAACAACACTAAGTATATGTTTTACAATCCTTTCCAACTCTCGATTATCTATTTTACTTTTTGAACCAAAATGGGATTCTATCTTTTCAAAAATATACTGTTGTAAAAACTCTAATTGTTGTTTTGAAATTGCCTCAACAAATTTTAATTCTGCATTTTCCACAATGTTATCCCACAATTCATTCTGGAAAAATACAGCATTTAACATAGAAAGCTCAAAATTATAATCAAAAAACTTCCTTAAATATTCTTTGCCGTCTCCCCCGCAAATTTTTGCATAAGTATTTGTTACTTGTTCCTTGTTTAATGCTACAATCACAGCACAATTATTTACCCCGAAAAGATGATGCAACCGCTCTAAAATCTTGAGTTGTTCGTCGGGCAAGCAACGGTCAATTTCGTCAACGAGAATGACAAGTTTGGTTTGCTTATTTTCAACAAACACCTTTTTTGTAAGTTTGTTCAATAATTCTTTAACTTCCAGCAACAAAGACTTATAACTTCTAAAAATTTCTAACTGAGCGTCTTTTGTATCGGTTGCCAGCGATACATTTTTAAAATTTGGAACTATCTCAGTCAAATCTTTGATTAACTTGGCTACAAATCCAATTTTTCCACCTGATTCAGATAATTTTTCTACAATTTCTTTGACCTTGTTTTTACCAACTTCAACTGCCACTTTCCCATATCCTTTCATTTTAGAAAGTTTACTCTCTAAACAGTCGATAATACAACTTAAAATAGCAATCAACGGCTCATAGTAAAAACTATTTTCCCATGCATCATATTTAATTACTATATATTCCGATTTTTGCGAAAGTTTTTCTTCTATCATAGAAAGGACAAAAGATTTTCCGCTTCCCCACTCTCCGTTGAGCGATAAGCAGAAGTTTTTATCTTTTTCCAAAAAATCCACCAATCCGCAAATCTTATCTACAATTTCCTCTCTTCCGATTTTATCTTGCAAAGCCATTATTCTTCTCCTTTCACAGCGAATAACGCTTTGATTCTTTCGCTCACGCTCTTTTCAAGCGTTAGGAATTTTTCTTCCAACACTTCGCTCTTTTCGGGCTCAGTGTATTTATAGAAATATCTTGTAAACGGTATTTCCGCACCGATTTTAATCACGGGCTTTTTCGCGCCGAGATTTTCTTCCCAAAACCATTTCGCGTCCGGAACGTAAGGCAACACTTCACGCGCCATATACGTTTCTATATCCTCGGTATATTTCACGATTTCGGTGTCGCGCGTTTCTTTGTCGTAGATGATATTGCCCTTTTTATCGCGCTGAATATCCGCCGTTTTGTCCATCTCGGAAAGCCCGTCCGCAATACGCTCTGTCAGTTTTTTATCGCACGACAAAATTTCCGAAAGGTACTTGATAAAACTTTCCGGTTCTTTATACACCTTGTCCGAAATATGCTCTTTCAGCGTTTGCAGAATATCCTCGTATAACGGCTTTCTTGCAAGCATTTCTTCGTATTTTATCTTGTCTTTACCTTCCAGCGCAACGCCCTGACTTTCGTAGTCGGCAATCTTCGCTTCGTCGTAAACACCCGACAGCGCGCCTTTCATCAGCATTTGCTCGATACGCTCTTCCGTAATGGCGTAACTGCGTTGAAGCGGTTGCATAACGGCATATTCCTTGTAAAGAAACTCCGTATTATCGTAAATCTTGCAAAGGTCGCTCGGCACAAAATCGGCGTAAAGGTGCGTAATTCTCTTCCTGTCCTCTCTCGTAATTTCGTTTTTCTTGTTGCCGACGGCTTTACGCAGTTTATGGTAAATCTCGGCGGCGTTGATGAGCTGTATTTTGCCTTTGCGCTTTTTTTCCTTATTTTTCGAGAGAATCCAAACGTAGGTCTGAATGCCCGTGTTGTAGAACAAATCGGTCGGCAAAGCGATAATCGCTTCAATAAGGTCGCTTTCCAAAAGCCAACGGCGAATCTGACTTTCGCCCGAAGCGGTATCGCCGTTAAACAGCGGCGAGCCGTTTTCGATAATCGCCGCTCTGCCGCAGAAGTCGTCCATTTTATCCACGGCGGACTGCAAGAAAATCATTTGCGAGTCGCCACCGCTCGGAAGTCCGTGTCCCCATCTGCCCGTTTCGCCTTTGGTGTATTCGTCACGCACGGCTTGTTCCTGTCCGTCCTTTGCGTCTTTACCCGACCACGGTGTGCCGAACGGCGGGTTTTCGATGACGAAACGCATTTTTGTACCCTCGAAGCAATCGGTTTTGAACGTATCGACGTGACGGAAATTATCCGAGTCCTGATTTTTGATGAGCATTTCGGCAAGTCCTACTGCGTAAGACTGCCCCATAAATTCCTGTCCGAACAGTTTGACTTCTGCCGTAGGATTATAGTGTTTTATGTAAGTATACGCCGTGGAAAGCATACCGCCCGTTCCACAGGCTTGGTCGAGAACGGTGATGACCTTGTGGCTGTCGAAAATATCGTCGCAACCTTCTGCCATTAAAATTTCTACGAGCAACTTGATAATATCTCTGCCCGTGTAGAATTGTCCGGCGTCCACGTTCTGATAAAATCTGCCGATCAGATTTTCAAAAATGTAGCCCATCTTGATGCTGTCGTAAGTTTTTATGGACAGGTCAAGCACGGAAAACGCTTCGACAACGGAATACAGACAGCCGTCCTTTTCCATTTTGTCGATATGCTTGTCCATTTCAAGTTCGGCAAAAATGTCCTTTACGTTAGCCGAAAAGCCGCTGATATAGTTCTTGAAATTTGCCGCAATATGTTTGGAATCGTTGCAGAGTTCTTTTAAGTCGTACTCGCTCGTGTTATAGAACGAAAATCCCGCAATTTTACAAAGTGCTTTCGGCGGGTAATTCGGGTTTGACTGATAGGCTTTTAACACCGCCTGCTTTGTGGCTTCAAGCGCACACTCGAAACGGCGCAGAATCGTCATAGGAATTACGACGTCGCCGTATTTATCGGGCATATACGAGCCGCGCAACTTGTTAGCAATGCTCCATATAAAATTCGCTTCCTGCGTGATGTCTATCGGGTTGTCGTCCCACATCGTATCAAGTATCTTGTTTTCGCTCATTTAAGTTTTCTCCTGTAAATCTCTTCATTCGTTCTATTTTAGCACATTAAATATGCCAGCAGTTGTCATAGTTAATAAAATTTTTTATTTTTTTCGCCGTTATCGGAGAATTTCCCAACTGCCCGTTTTATCCGAACCGACGCGCTGAATACAACCTTTTTCTTTTAAAGATTTGATTGTGCGCATGATAGTGCTTCTTCCTTTTTTTGTACAGTCGACAATTTCAGCCACATTGATTAAATTATTTTCTCTTATACAATCAAGTACCGCTTGCTCGGTTGGCGTTAATTTTACACCGTCATTTACAGTGCCATTTACAGTGCCATTTACAGTGCCATTTACAGTACCATTCAACGAGATTTTCGTTTTGAATACGTCGCCGTCGATAAATTCGGGAATCGTTCCCGAATACACTTTGCTGTATTTTACGATATTTCTCACGCCCGAGCCAAGTTCTTCCGCCCAGCCGATTTCTTTGAAAACAGACGCGATTACGGGATTTTTCGGATACGGCACGAAATCCGTTAAACTTATCGCTCCTAGGCCTCGCGCCTTATTGCCGTTTTCCGTTTTTACGCAATCTTTTTCGATGATAAGTTTCGCGGGATACGCGTTGGAATATTCGCGGTGAATAAGCATGTTTGCAATGACTTCGCGAAACAATTTATTTCTCGCGCTCACGCGAATTTCGTTTTCCATATAAAACTTATCGTCCACGTGCTTTTCGATAAAAGCCATAAGCCGATCGTAACTTTCGATAAGGTTGCAACGAATATCGTCCCTGTCGTCATACCTGTCCGTTTCCTTCACACGATAGATTGCGTCCGTTTTATGGTGCGGCAACGCCGATAGAATCGCTTCGTCCGTTCCGAAAAGCAGAATACACGCAAGCGTATATCCGCTTTCGCCCGTCTGAAGATTTTTCTTATACAGCCCCGCGCTACGCAAAATTTCTTCGTTCGTCATTCGCTCCCACGGATGATGAGGGTTTCTGTTTGTCGCCATAATACGCGCACGGTCGATAAGGTCTTGTTTCAGGTCATTTTCCGTCGCATACGGGAAAACGGTATTTTCCGTATATTCGCGTTGTTTTCTGATATACATTGCCGCAACGAGATCGGTATTATCCGTAATATCAAAATCGCCGTCCTCGTTTCTGTCAAAAATCCGCCTATTGGTGTTATGCACCTGCGAACTTTCCGGAACGTAAACGTGTAAAATCGTTTTGCCGTCTAATTCAAACTCGTCGACAGGCAAATACACCGTCGGAAATATTTTCTGGGGATTGTTCATCGCGGATACAAAATCTGCTCTTATTTTTTTCGATTTGTCTTTATCGACGCCGATAATGGTGCCGTCATCTTTCAAACCGAGAAAAATATCTCCGCCGAAACGATTCAGAAATGCGCATAACGTTTCAAACACGTTTTTCGGCAAAGCGTCTTTACACTCCTTGAATTCAATCGATATTCCTTCGCCCTGAGCGATCAATTCTTCAAATCTTTTCGGCATAGCCTGTCAATCCCTCCGATTTTACACTTTTCCATTGTCATTATACTATATTTTCAAGATTATTTCAAGCCGAAACACGCATACTCGCATGAAAAATAGCGTCGGTTGACCACTTTCTTCAGTATTTTTAAATAATTACGAACTTGCTGTTTGATTGTTTCCCCTTTGTTTACTCGTCTTCGCACCATACTCTTCTACATCCTTATCCGCTTGATTATAAATTAGAAAAGTAAACTAATTCGAGCAAAATCGCCGGACATAAGCTAGGCGAATACGTTTATTTTACTTCTGTCGTTTTAAAACAAGCTTGCACGACTTCCTTACTAATTTATAAGAATAAGTTTGGATTTCTCATATACGTCCGCAAAAATCGATAACGAAATTAATCTTCGCTCACAGCTTCCGAAAGTCTGTAATACTCACCGTGTTTTGCCATAAGTTCTTCATGCGTACCTTGCTCGACAATTCCGTCTTTGTCCATAACCACTATCAAATCGGCTTTGCGCACGGTAGAAAGTCTGTGCGCAACGACAATGGTTGTTCTATTTTTACTAAGTTCGTTAAGCGCCGATTGCAGATGCGCTTCGGTCACGTTATCGAGAGCGCTTGTCGCTTCGTCCAATATAAGTATCGGTGGATTTTTTAAAAACGCTCTCGCTACGGAAACCCGCTGTTTTTGACCTCCGCTAAGTTTGACGCCCCTTTCACCCACATAAGTATCGTACCCGTCCGCCAGCGAACAGACATACTCGTGAATGTCGGCTCGCTTTGCAGCCTCTACTATTTCGTCCATAGTCGCATCCGGTTTTCCGTATGCTATATTTTCTTTTATAGTACCGCAAAAAAGAAAAACGTCTTGCGCAACTATTCCGACCAGGCTGCGAAGATCTTTTGCGGAAACGTCGTTTATGTCCACACCGTCTATCGTTATCTTGCCGCTCTGAGCCTTATAAAACCGAGGCAACAAATGACACAAAGTCGTTTTTCCTCCACCCGAAGGTCCTACCAGCGCCACGGTTTTCCCGTTAGGCACAGTGAGAGTGAAGTTCTCGATTACATTATTGCCGTTGTCGCCCTTATATGAAAAAGTAACGTTTTCGAACTTTACGTCCCCTTTTACGTCTTTGAGCGGTATCGGATTTTCGCAATCGGTTTCGCCTTTTATGTCCATCACTTCCAAAAATCTGACAAAACCGGTCATACCGTTTTGAATTTGTTCGAATACGTTTGCAAGCGTACGAATGGGATTGATTATCATGGTTGTGTATAAAACATACGCAACGAAGTCGCCGTTGTCAATCCAATCTTTATACAAAAACAATCCGCCGGCAGTAATTGCTGCGAGATACAAAAAGTCGTTAAAAAAACCCAAACCGCTTTGAAATACGCCCATTGCTTTATACGCCGAAGCTCGTGCTTTCATAAATTCTCCGTTACGTTTGTTGAATTTCTTGACTTCGGTTTCGGAAGCGTTGTAGGCTTTGGCTACTCTTATACCTGATACTGCGGACTCGACCTCGGCATTGACTTCAGCCATTCCTTCTCTGCTTTTACGCATAGCTTTGCTCATATTTCTTCTTGTTTTTACGGCAAAAACTATCATTACGGGAAGTATAGCAAGAACAATCAGCGCAAGATATACGTTTACGGAAACGCAAAGCATGGCAACCGCTCCGATAATCGTGATAGTTGCCGTAAGAGTATCCTCGAAACCGTGATGCGCCAGTTCGGACACGTCAAACAAATCGTTGGTTATTCTCGACATAATGGCACCCGTTTTATGCTCGTCAAAGTACGAAAAAGACAGCGTCTCGATATGCTCGAAAAATTCACGACGCATATCGCCCTGAATACGTACGCCCAAAACATGTCCGTAATACTGTACACAATAATTAAATATTGCCTTGATACAAAAAATTACGAGCAGAATACCGCACCACATCAGCATCGTATACAGCATTTTGTTAGGCGCATACGTGTTAATTACGTTTTTTGCGACAAACGGATAAAACATATTGCAAGCCGCAATCATCAACGAACAGACTATATCGAATGCGAACAGTTTTTTATGCGGTTTGTAATAAGAAAAAAAACGTCTTATCATACAATTTTTCCTTGGCTTTATTAGGTCTTATATAAGTTAAGGCAACATCATCCTTTTCGTTTGTTATTTTATCACAATTCATACTTACAGTCAAACAAAACAAGCATACTGCCGTTATACAAAAATCAGCGGGCTTCCATTGACAAAATTATTTGTAAAAATGTATAATATTCGCATTGTGACAAATTTTATTCAGGAGGTAGTTATGTACGGAACTTTTTGGGCTTTGGTGCCTGCATTGATAGCGATAGTAGTTGCGCTTCTTACAAAAGAAGTATACATATCGCTTTTTCTTAGTATTATAATAGGAGCTTTGTTTGTAACGGAATTCAATATAGCTCATGCGATTCAAAAAGTGTTTGTAGAAATGGCTGCCGCATTCGGCGCAGAGTACGACGGAGGAAATTTAGCGGGTTCGGGCAACGGAGGAATTATAATCTTTATATTGGAGTTAGGCGTTTTGGTTGCGCTTATGAATAAAGCCGGCGGAGCCAATGCTTTCGGTAAGTGGGCAATGAAAAAAGTGACCACTCGTAAAGGCGCTCAAATTGCTGCCACCGGACTGGGTTGTATGTTATTTGTTGACGACTATTTCGGTCGTCTCGCCAATGGTTCGATAATGCAACCCATTACAGACAAATTTTACGTTTCGCGCAGCAAACTTGCTTATATCGTAGGAGCGGTTTCCGTTTCGATTTGCATCCTTATGCCCGTATCGAGTTGGGCAAGCGTAATCGGCGACACAATCGACGCCGGTAACGGAACGGAAGCTTTTTTGTACACAATACTGTGCAATTTTTACCCCTTCCTTATGCTTGCTTTTTTATTTGTATCGATTTCGCTCGGAATAGACCTGTTTGGTATACGAAAACAAGAATTAACCGCCCTTAGGACAAAGGACGTAACTTGCGGATTAAAAGCCACAAGCAGCGATGAAAAGATAGAAATTTCAGGCAAAGGAACGCCGCTTGACTTGATTTTACCTGTCGGCGCTCTTATTGTCTCGGTATGTTGCATGTTGTTCTTTGCAAACACGGACACGAATACCGCTCTCGCATGCGGCGGCTGCATAGCGATAATATTTACAATGATACTTTATCTCCCTCGCAAACTTATGTCTTTAAGACAATTTACGGCATGTTTCGGAGAAGGATTTAAGTCGATTGCCGAAGTGGTAATAATTCTCGTCTTTGCCTGGACTTTGGTTCGCATGTGCGAGGCGCTCGGAATGAAAGAATTTATCGAAACGATCGCCGACAAAATGCTCGGCCTGACTTGGCTTTTGCCTGCCATATTCTTCTTATGCGCAATGGGAATTTCTTTTTCCATCGGCACGAGTTGGGGTACCTTCCTTATTATGGTACCCATAGTGGTAGATTTCGGTCTTAGCGGTTCCACACACTGGTTGACTATCGCTGCCGTTTTGTCAGGTTCGGTATTCGGAAATCAGGTTTCTCCCATTTCGGACACTACTATTTTATCTGCGTCCGCATGCAAAGCAAATCACCTCGAATACGTAAAAGCGCAAATGCCGACTGCGCTGATTATAGCTGCTATCGCCCTGCTTTCCTTCCTTGCAGCCGGACTTTCGGACACAGTATGGGTAGGTTGGATAGTAGCAATCGTATTATTAGGCGCATTTATTACAACAGCGTATTTTGTATTAAAACGCAAAAACGAGATTATGCCTAATATAAAATTATCTGATCTACATAGCGACGAGCAAAATTCGCAAATCGCAGCCTGATGCGGAGCTCGACCAAACGGAGCAAAAACGGTAACGGTTAGTTTGTTATCGTTATAAAAACAAATAATAACACAAAAAGAGACAAGCGCAACCGATTCGTTTCTAAGACAGATAATCTTAGCGAGCGCATCGAAAACGCTTGTCTTTTTAATTTATTCCAATATTACATTTTAAACAATAAATATTGTCCTCTTATCGTTTTGCAAAACCCATTATGCCTAATGCAGCTGCTCTATGTTAAAGTCAAGTTGGCGCAACACCTCATACAACACTATTGCTACCGAGTTAGACAAATTTAGCGAGCGGCACACTCCGTTCATCGGTATACGCAACGCCGTTTCGGGATTGTCATAAACAAGCTGCGGAGGCAAACCTTTGGTTTCCTTGCCGAACAGTAAAAAACAACCGTCTTCAAACTTTATGTCGCTGTAACGCTTCTTTGCTTTTGTCGAACAATAATAAAATTTGCCGCCTCTGTTCTTTTCAAAAAATTCGTCCAGGGAATCGTAATACGATATGTCAACTTTGTCCCAATAATCGAGCCCGGCACGCTTAACAGTCCTATCGCTTATTTCGAATCCGAACGGTCTTACAAGATGCAGTTTAGAACCTGTACATGCGCAAGTCCGAGAAATATTGCCGGTGTTTTGCGGTATTTCCGGCTCTACCAATACTATATTTATCATGCGATTATATTTACGAGTCTTCCCTTTACTACTATCACCTTTTTGGGTTCAGTGGCAATATAGCCTTTTTCTTTCGCCTCTTTTACTGCGCCGGATTTAATTTCTTCTTCGGTAAGCTCCGACGAAATCATCATCTTTCCTCTGATCTTACTGTTAACCTGCACGACTATTTCCACTTCGTCTTTAACGAGTTTGCTCTCGTCGCATTTAGGATATTCAAAATCGAACACCGTCGGCTTAAAGCCCATACGTTCGTGCATTTCTTCGGCAAAATGCGGTGCAAACGGCGCCATGACTCTTATAAGTCTTTCCGCAGAATCAAACATAAGTCCGCCCACTCCGCTCACTTTGTACATTACGTTGACAAGTTCCATTATTCTTGCCAAAGCGGTGTTAAAGGAGAAAACCTCAAGGTCTTCGGTTACTCGTTTTATACAATAATTAAGAGCATACTCAAGTTCTTTTGCCTGCGCCGCATCGGTTACGGGCGTACCTTTTTGCTCGACGGAAGCGTCGCAAATTCGTTCCACTCTGTCCAAAAATTTGCCGATCGATTTTATTCCGTCATCGTTCCACGGACCGCCTTCGGTATATGAAGCAAGGAACATTATATACATACGGACCACGTCTGATCCGTCTGTCGAAACATAGCTGTCGGGCGTAACCGTATTACCCTTGGACTTACTCATCTTTTCGCCGTCTTTGCCCAGTATCAAGCCCTGATGCACCAACGAAAGGAAGGGTTCGTCAAAGTCGAGATATCCCATATCTCTGAGCGCTTTGGTTATAAATCTTGCATAAAGGAGGTGCATACAAGAATGCTCCGCTCCGCCGATGTATTTGTCTACGGGAAGCATCTCGTCAATGATTTTTTTGTCGAAAGCCTTATCCTTGTCTTTGGAATCGGGATAACGCAAATAGTACCAACTGCTGCACACAAACGTGTCGAGAGTGTCTGCGTCTCTCTTCGCATCTCTTCCACACTTTGGGCAAACGCAATTCATAAATCCTTCGTGCTTGCCGAGCGGCGACTGCCCGTCCGGCGTAAAGTTTACGTCATAAGGCAATTTTACAGGGAGTTGATCCTCGGGTACTGCGACGGATCCGCAGTGCGGGCAATGTATGATAGGTATGGGAGCGCCCCAGTACCTTTGACGAGAAACAGACCAGTCCCTAAGACGATAATTAACTTTTATACCGCCTTTACCCAGTTCTCCGAGACGATTAAGTACCGCTTTTTTTGCTTCTACGGTAGTAAGTCCGTCAAATTCGCCGCTGTTAACGACTATACCGTACTCGATGAAAGGCAGCTCTCCTTCCTCATCTTTGCCTCTGACCACCCTCGTTACGGGAAGATTGAACTTTGCGGCAAACTCAAAATCCCTGGTATCGTGTGCGGGAACGCCCATGACTGCGCCCGTTCCGTAAGTAGAAAGGCAATAATCCGCAATCCAAACGGGAATCTGCTTACCTGTTATAGGATGAGTGCAATATGCGCCCGTAAATACGCCGGTTTTTTCCTTTGCCGTCGATAATCTGTCTATATCGCTGCTTTTGCTAGCCTGCAGCTTGTAAGCTTCCACGTCGGCCTTTCGATCGGGCGTAGTAATTTTGTCTACAAGTTTATGTTCGGGGGCTAGCACCACATAGCTTACGCCCATGAGTGTATCTGCTCTTGTAGTAAACACGGTAATCTTATCATCGCCTATATCGAATACCGCTTCGCCACCCTCGCTCCTGCCTATCCAGTTTCGTTGCATAGTTTTTGTCTTTTCCGGCCAATCAATCGTATCAAGTCCGGAAATAAGTTCGTCCGCATAGTCGGTTATTTTTAAAAACCATTGCTTCATGCTCTTGCGCACGACTTCACAACCGCATCTTTCGCACTTGCCGTCGACAACCTGTTCGTTTGCAATAACGGTATTACAGGAAGTACACCAGTTTACCGGGGACTCCTTTTGATATGCAAGTCCGTGGTTGAAAAGCTGGATAAACAGCCATTGAGTCCATTTGTAATAATCGGGCGAGCAGGTGTACAGCTCGCTGCTCCAGTCAAACATCGCACCGAGCGAACGCAACTGCTTTTCCATAGTCTTTATATTCTTAAGCGTACTGTCTTCAGGGTGCACGCCGGTCTTTATGGCATAATTTTCCGCAGGTAAGCCGAAAGCATCGAATCCGACCGGTTGAAAAACGTTATATCCCTGCATTCGCTTAAACCTGGCAAAAGTGTCGGACGGCGCATAATTGTACCAATGTCCTACATGCAGGTTAGACCCGGAAGGATACGAAAACATCTCCAAAACGTAATATTTCTTTCCCGTTCTGTTTTTATCGAAATCGTTTATTCCGTTATCTTCCCAAAATTTGTTCCACTTTTGTTCTACTGAAACTATATCCATTGTAAACCTCTTATCTTGCTAATGCAATAACTATAACACTTTGTAAATAAGACTGTCAAGCATTACGGTTTCTTTGACGACCGAGCAGACTGATTTACTCACATTCGGCGAATGCCTAACAATAAAAAACGGCAAAAACGGTTATACGCTTTGCCGTCGATTATTGCCGACTTACCCGATTTATACGTGTCTCATACCGGAACATACACTGCCATAAGCAACCAATTGTTTTGCGAACGTTTTTTTAACGACACACACGCCTTGAACTCTTTGTACTTTCCGTCGCTGCATTTAATGCGCAAAATATACGACGGATTGTCGCCGGTGACCGTTGCCCGATTTAAAACCTTTAAAACTCTTTCCCTGTCATCGGGATGCACAAAATCAAAGTGCGCATATTTATCGTCTTTCTCGCCTACGATACGTCCGATAAATTTTTGGTACGCCTTATTTAAAAACCACGTATCTATATCCACCCCGTTAAAAGCGAAAAATCCTGCGCCGCACGGCAAGTCGTTAAGCAATTCGATTTCCACGTCTCGTCTTTCTATCGAAGTATTCGTACCCGAATAATATACGTTAAGAAATTTCTCGTCGTCTGCGCCTACCGTAACTTTACACTTAAGTTTGACCGGCAAATAACTGCCGTCTCCGCAACGAAGACGATAGACTCGGCCTATCCCGTCCCCGCTCTCGAACGCCTTTAAAAATGCCTCACGAGCAAGCGGTATATCGTCGGGATGCAATCCTTCTATGGCGTTTTTCCCGTAAACTTCGGCAAATTGTTCGTCAGTCATACCGATTAGCGACTTTGTTGCGTTATTAAGGTATATGGGCATCAGTCTTCCGTCCGACATCAATTTAAGTCGAATAAAGCTCTCGGGTATATCGTCGAGCAGTTTTGCCATAGACTGCTTTTCGCTTTCTATGGATTTTGCCAAATCTCTGCGAATTAGTAACACTGTTATGTAATCACCTAACGGAACTATATGCTTTATACGGTCAATTTCTTTGCTCGGATTATTTACCGCCATGAATCCGATTACAGCACCGTCCCTCATCAACGCCGAAAGTATCACCGACCTGACCGCACCGCCGTCAAAAAGCGTTTTCAATGCAGGTACAGAAAATTCGCTCTCATTGTCCGCAAAAATGAATTTTTCACTGCTCGTCTTTTTAACCAACTCGCAAACAATATCGGCAGAAAGGGTTCTTAGCCTATTTACGTACTTTTGAGATTCGGAATCGCCAACTTCGTAAGTATTTTTGACAGACGTTTTGTTCTTGTCCAATTCTATTACGTAAGCCCCGTCACCGCCGAAATACGATGCCGTTTTTTGCAAAATGTGCGTTATGGCTATATTACAGTCCGGCTGGGCGGACATCTCGTTTGCCGCTTCGTTAAGAATCTTTAATTGGCCGTCTACTTCTTTACCTGCAGTAATGTCCTGAACTACGCTCATCAGCGTTTGTCTGTTTACGCTTTCCAGACTCATGGGTACATTTGTCCATCTCGTCCAAATAACGGTGCCATCTCTCTTAACACATCTACACTCGCAAACTTTGCAGCCCGAACCAATTGAAAGTTCACATAATTTTTCGGACAGCAAACTCTTGTCATCCGGAAATATCAAATCGGCAACGCTGACAGATTCTGCTCGATACTGTTCTCTCGTATATCCGAACATTTTGTAAAAACCGTCGTTTACAAACACGACGTACATATCCAAAAGCGAACGTACAACGGCAACTATTACTCCACCGTCAAAATTATCCACTATCGAAGCAAGTTGAGTCGAAGCATCTCGCTTAGCTATTTCGGCAAGGCGTTGTTCGGTCTGATTGACCATAACGCCGTACATCAAAAACGTATCGTCCGCTTTTGCAATATTTCTAAGCGTCACTCGCACGTACTCAACTGCATTTCCGCTATGTATCTTATATTCTCCAGAAACCTGTCTGTCGGAAGAAATACATTTTTTGATATCGTTTAAAAATCTGATTTTATCGTCTGCGTACAAATAATCGGAAAAAGTCAGGTTTTTTATGTCGGCAGGATCTATCTTAATCGAACCGAACTGCTTAACGTATTCGTCGCTGGTACGCAGAACTTCGGTTACTCCGTTACGATATTCGAATATGCATGCTCCGCCCACGTAGCTGTTAAAGATAAGAGTTTCCATGGACTTCGGATCCCAAAATTCGTTGTTATTCAAATTTTTGAGCGTCTGTAATCTCGACATGACGTATTCTTTGTTTTCGTTGCAAAACAGTTTTTCGTATTCGTCGACCGGCAAAGGCTTGGAGTACAAATAACCTTGAATATAATAACAGCCTACCGACTTTAAATAATCGGCGTCTTTAACGTCCTCGACACCTTCGGCAATAACCGTCATTCCGAGCCATCTCGCCATCCTGACTATAGACTCGACTATGTTACCGGCTCGCTGCGCATTGCCGCCGCCCTCAAAAAACTTCATGTCGAGTTTCAGAACGGAAGCGTCAACGTCTTTAAGCGAATTAAGCGACGAATAACCACTGCCGAAATCGTCTATCTCCACTACGTAACCGAGTTTTGCCAACTCGTTTGCTTTTGAAATTATCTCCTTCGTCGACTCGGAAAAAGCGGATTCGGTTATTTCCAGTCTAAGCATGTCGACTGGAATATCGTACTTGGACGTAATGGCCGTTATTACGTCTATAAAGTCGTCGTGCAATATGTCCCGTCTCGAAACGTTTACAGACACTGGAACGGGATTTTTCCCTTCGTTCATCCATTTGCGCAGCAATATGCACGCTCGCTCCCAAACGTATTTGTCGAGTTTGTAAATAAAATCGTTTTCTTCGAAAACCGAGATAAATTTACCGGGTAAAACATATTCTCCGTTTTTTAGCCAACGCACCAAAACTTCAGCGCCCATTATTGCGCCTGTCGCATGATTGTACTGAGGCTGAAAAAACAACTTAAACTCGCCCGAAGCGAGAGCGGTATTCATATCTTCGACAATCAACTGGCGCCTTATGAGGTAGTCCAACATGTCTTTGTCAAAGACGGATATTTCTTTGTCGTACGAATTTCGCACAAAATTAGCGGCAATGCGAGCTCTGTCGAACATCGTCATTACCGAATCGTCTTTGTTTTCTACAAAATATCTGCCCGTTCTTAATCGTATAGGCTGACTAAGCACATCGGGATGATGTATACGTTCATGGGCGTCATTCATTTCTTTCGATTCGACGCAGTTATGCGGATAAAGCAACGCAAAATTATCTGCGAACAATCTACCGCAAATTCCCCCTGCCGCATCAGCAAAACCTTTTATCACCGAAGCCACATATTTAAGTACGGCATCTCCGACGCCTATGCCGAATCTGTCGTTGATTATTTTAAAATTATCTATATTTAAAAAAGAAAATACGTAATAGCCGTCGCTTTTCCCATCGATAAGCATGCGAGCGATTTTAAAAAAAGTATCCTGATCGAAAACGCCGGTTAGAGGATCGAAACTTTCGTAAGCAACATTTAAGCCGGTCGGCTTGTTATTGTTACCACCGTCGTTCATAATAATTTTAACCTCCGCATTTCTTTAAAGCTCTGCTACATTATAACACGGATACAACATTAAAGCAAGCGCCTATCGACGGTTTGCACCTATAATAAAAATAAACACTTATGCAAAATTCAACCGGCACTTGCACATAAAAATAAGCTCGCAGCCTACAACAACCACGAGCTTAAAGCAATTTAAATTTTACCACTAACGCACTCTTTTTACCGCAGTTTTCCATCCTTCCAGCAACGCAACTCTCTTTCTCTCGTTGGCGGACGGATAAAACACGTCGTCTCTGCGAGTCAGCTCGGTAAGCTGCGCTACCGAGGAAAACATACCGCACTTGAGAGCAGACAAATAAAACACCCCTAACGTAGTAACTTCGGCATTTTCGGGGCGAATTACGGGTGCCGCAAGCATATCTGACTGGAACTGCATCAAAAAATCGTTTGCGGTTGCACCGCCGTCCACTTCTAAAGATAATATCTTTTTGCCTGCGTCTTGCTCCATGGCAAACGCCACGTCACACACCTGGTAAGCAATGCCCTCGAGCGCAGCTCTCACGATATGATCTCTGCCTGTTCCTCTCGTAAGCCCTACTATCGCAGCCCGAGCGTCGCCGTCCCAATACGGCGCACCGAGTCCGGTAAACGCAGGCACGAGGTATACGCCGCCGTTATCGCCGACATTTAAGGCACATTGTTCGCTTTGCGCTGCCGTATCGATAATCTTAAGTTCGTCTCTTAACCATTGTACGGTTGCTCCGCCCATAAATACCGACCCCTCCAATGCGTATTGAGGCTTTTCCGATATTGATGCGGCAAGAGTAGTCAAAAGTCCGTTTTTGCTGCTAATCGCCTTATCTCCGGTATTCATGAGCATAAAACATCCCGTGCCGTAAGTCGTCTTAAGCATACCTTCGCCTACGCACAAATGCCCGAACAACGAGGCTTGCTGGTCACCTGCTATTGACAATACCGGTATACGAAACTCTGTAGCGTATCCGTATTCGTGCGACGACGGATAAACTTTCGGCAACATACATTCCGGTATGTCGAAAATCTTTAACAGGCTCTTATCCCATCGCAAATTATGTATGTCGTACAGCATGGTACGAGAAGCGTTGGTGTAATCGGTCGCATGAACTTTTCCACCCGTGAGTCTATACAGAATATAACTGTCTATAGTTCCGAAAAGCAACTCGCCTTTTTGCGCCCGTTCTCTTGCTCCGGCAACGTTGTCAAGTATCCACTTTAGTTTAGTAGCCGAAAAATAAGCATCTATTTTTAATCCTGTCTTACTATAAATCTCGCTACCGTATTGTTTTTCCAACGACTTACACAGCCCTGCCGTGCGGCGACACTGCCACACTATCGCATTATATGCGGGCGTACCGCTACGATCCCAAACAACTGTAGTTTCTCTTTGATTTGTAATGCCGATGCCCTCTATTTCCTTTATCGAAACATCAGCCTTAGTCAAAGCGTCCACAGCCGTAACTATTACGGAATCGTAGATTTCTTCGGGATTGTGTTCTACCCAACCCGGATGAGGATAATACTGAGTAATTCCCTTGGACGCAGAAGAAACGACGTTACCGAAATTATCATACACTATACTGCGTGTACTGGTCGTACCCTGATCGACGCACAAAATATACTTTTTCATATCGACCTTTATTTTTCCCAATCGAACCTATAGTCGAGCTTATACATATCTCTTACCTGACTCAATTCTTTTTGCACGCTTTCTCCTACGGGGATTCCGCTGTCCTTGCGGCTGAGCCAGGTTTCGTACGCCTTTTCGCCGGGAGTGTATATGCGATCGCAGCCGGGAGCTTTTTGCGAATTACGAAGCGCTCTCAGTATATCGCCGGCAGTTTTTCTGAACTCTTTTTCGCCCATAAACGCTTCGGTATTTATTGCAATGAAAAAATGTCCGAGGTGATACTTCTTTTTGCTGCCGTCCTCCGCTACGCCGCTAAGCATTTTTAGGTAATTCCCGCTCTGCAATGCGGCACTGAGAATCTCAACCACGGTCGCATATCCGTATCCTTTGTATCCGGCAAGCTCCTCGCCTATTCCACCGAGCGGCGCCAATGCCGCATCTCCGCTTACTAAAGCCTTTAATATATACTCGGAGTCTGTCAAAGCGCTTCCGTCTCTGCCTATAACCATTCCTGCGGGAGTCGGCTTGCCCTCTCTCGCAAAATACTCTATTTTTCCTCTCTGCGTTATGGAAGTTGCGCAGTCTATGTTAAACGGGAACGGCTCGTCCGTAGGCATGCTTATCGTAAGCGGGTTTGTCCCGAGCATGTTTTCCACGCCGAAAGTCGGCGCTATAGACGGTCTTGCGTTGGTTCCTGTAATACCCACCATTCCGGCTTTCGCACACATGCAGCTGTAATAACCGGCAATTCCGTAGTGCGTAGAGTTACGAACTGCCACCATTCCCATTCCGTATTTTTTTGCTTTCTCGATGGCAATCTCCGTAGACTTATATGCGATGACTTGTCCCATTCCGTCATGTCCGTCCACCACTGCGGTAGTCGGAGTTTCTCTTATTACTTCGAACTCGGTCGTAGGACTCTGAATTCCTGCCCGTATTCTGTCTATATAGATAGGCTTAAATCTATTAACACCGTGCGACGTTACACCCCTTCTGTCTGCTTCCAAAAGCACGTCCACACAGATCTCTGCGTCTTTTTCGGGAACGCCTGCCGCCATAAAAGCAGCTTTGGTAAATTCAGTTGCCGTTTTCCAATCTAAAATCATATTCATAAAAAAGCCTCCTTTCTTTCAGTATACCATCAAAAACGACTTTTGTCCATAATTTTAGCATAAAACTTTAAAATCGACGAGCATATTATATATCATGAAAACTTTATCTTTATGTGTTATAGTAAAAGACGAAGAACTTACGCTCGAGCGACTGCTATCCACGGCAACATCGTTTGCGGACGAAATTGTCGTCGTTGACACCGGCTCGACCGATAAAAGCAAGCAAATTGCACAAAAATATGCAAACGTATACGACTTTTTGTGGATAGACGATTTTTCTGCAGCCAGAAACTATGCGATAGAACTTTGTACGTGCGACCTTATAATATGGCTTGACGCAGACGATGTTGTGCCGCAAGAAACAGTAAAGAAAATAAACGAGTTAAAACTTGATTTCGATTGCGACATGGTTATTATGCCATACGAAACTGGAAATCTGCGTTTTTACAGAGAACGAATTTTTCTTAACGACGGATCGCACTTTTTTAAAGGAGAAGTCCACGAAGCCATAGAATTAAAAGGCAAAATCAAACGACTCGAATGTCCGGTAATACACGATAAAAAGAAAAGCGGCGATCCGATGCGGAACTTGCGTATACTGAAAAAGGTATACGCCTCTCGACCGCTCAATGACAGAGAGTTGTTTTATTACGCAAGCGAACTGTACTTCACCGGCAGCAGCGATGCCAGAAGCGAGCTTTGGCGATTTATAAAATTCTATGGCAGTTACTCTCAAAAAGGTCAAGCCGCCGTTTATCTTTCTTACCTATTAAAGAACGAAACGGACGTCAGACTTGCTCTCGGCGAAGGCGCAGCGCATATCAATTCGGCAGATATTTATACGCTTATCGGCGAAAGCTATATGCGCGAAAAACAGTATCGTCATGCAAAAAACTCATACCTGCAAGCCACCGTTGCCGATGAACAAATCGTTTTCCCCGTTCCCGAACGACAAAATTACTTGCCATACATCAGACTTTGTAAATGCTATTGGCACTTAGGAAATAAGCAAGTCGCAAAATATTACAACGAACTTGCTCTCGGCATAAAACCAAACGACCCGTACGCTTTGTCCAATTCTCGCTTGTTCGATTAAGCCTAGCTCTACCGTAACGATAAAGCCTTTTTCTGTATATTATGTATAGAACGACAAAGGAGGTATTATGTGTAATTGTTGTGATTCGGATAACAAACGATTGCCTGTGAGGGGTCCCACCGGTCCCACAGGTCCGAGAGGAATAGCAGGTCCTATCGGTCCTATCGGACCCACCGGCCCGGCAGGCTTAAGTATAATCGGTCCTACCGGTCCTGCCGGTGCTGACGGGGCGACGGGCGCTACGGGTCCTACCGGTCCCACGGGCCCCACCGGTCCCACCGGTCCCACGGGTCCCACCGGTCCCACGGGTCCCACCGGAGCAGCTGCAGAGACCGCAGTCGCCAGTTTTTATGCCGCTAACGGAGGACCCTCTTTGGCTTTTGACGCACCGTCCGTTTATCCTGCTGCCAACAGCGGTATAGCCTATACTTCGCCTACCGCCACACTTACCGAGGGATTGTATCGAATCACGGTATCGTCTAATTATACGTCTACCGACGCCACTATCCCCGCCTTGACAACAGTAATCGGCGGAACTAATTCTCCCCAATTATCGGCTAGCGGAACTGCTAATTCGAGCGGAACTTTGACGCGAAGTTATGTAATCGACGCTTCGGACGGAACCACCGTTGCGATAAACACAAATCAGTCTGTCAACGTAACGTTTAGCGATACAACCATGACTATAGAAAAATTAAACGTTACGACATAAAACGATTGCAATCGTTTTCGCCTTGATCTGAAGTCAATCGGACCAAGGCGTTTTGCAGTCCGCCCGAGGTTACGACTCCGTGCGTCTTAAATACTTCGGCAAAAATTTAATCGGCAAAAAGCTTTGAGGACAAATTAGCGCAATCGATTGACAGTTTTCCGTTTGTATGTTATTATTGTTTCGGAGGGAGGCAATATGAAACGCAGGATAACATATTTATCTTTTATAGCGATTTTGTCGTTTTGTTTTTTGCTGTCAGGATGCAATAGCGTAATATCGATAAGTGCGCTGCACATAGGCGGCAGCGAGATCTCCAAAGACGCATTTCTCGCCGAAATCGCCGAGCGAGAAGCGTACAACGACAGTCAATTTATATCAGAGCAATGGTACAGAGTTAAGATGCAAACTTTGTCCGACAAGAAAAGTTCGGACAACAAAAATTCCGACAACAGCTACCTTTCCATTTCCGGCAACGTTATGCTCTCTTCTCTGCAATTTCGTTCAAAATTCCGTTTTTCGGTTAATTCCGAATCGTTCAACTCGCAAGACGACGGAGCCGAAATAACAAAAAACAAGCTGTCCGGACAGGTAACTTGCGTAGACGGAGAAATATACACCAAATTAAAGGATACTGATTATCAAAAAAATAGCGGCGGTATCAAAAAATCAGATAACGTAACGTATTTTTGCGATACGTTAACCGACAACAGCGACATTAACGACATTATAGAACTTATAAAGAACTTCGACGTAGCCGCCCTTTTAGACGAATATATCGATTCTTACCGATTCGAAACCATGTCCTTTTTCAGAGTTCCAGACGGTTATGCTTTTTCATTAAGCGGCGCAGACAAAGTACAGCTTGTCATAACGTATATGGAAGGCTCTTCCAGAGTTAAAACTCTTTCGCTTTATCTATTTACGGACAAAAGCAGCGACTCTCTTGCCTCTTCTACGTCTACAAAATTAGAAATCAGTGCGTCTACGTCGAGACGAATTTCTGCACCGTCCAACAAAGACAAATATAAAATGCGTTAATATAGTGAGGTATAAATTTATGAAAAAATTCGTTTGCGTTTTAATGGCTCTTCTCAGCGTTGCGGTAGTGTTTGCTTGTTCAAGAGAACCCGAATATAAAAATCCGATTTCCAAAGAACAACTCAGCGAATTTCTCCGAGAAAAACAGTATATTTCAACATCGCCAATAACATTCAAGTTTAGCCTAAATTACGATTCTACCACATACGAAGATCTTCGCTCGGAAGACAATCTGGCTACAAAAAAAATTCTCACCAAACTTTCCGTTTCCGGTCAATACGCTTACGTCAACGGAACGGACGGCGGAGACCGACGCTACAAATACAACGGAAAGTTGCAGGTAAGCACTACATCCCCTTCTATCACGGGATTTGCCAAAGAATCGGGAACCCAACGAGAATCGACTGTGTGTATCGGCAATGACTTTTATCTTGCTTATAAATATTCTCAAAACGACAACGGCGGTGATAAAAGCGGTTCGGGCAAAACAACCGCATATGCAAAATCCGTAATTTATCCGTTTTTAAACCGATTTATGTTTGCCATTCCGCGTGAAGAAGTTTTTGACTTTTCCAAAAACCCCTCGTCATCGCTCAACGACGGAGTTTCCATGTTCATAACAAGCGAAATGCCCATCGAACACTGCTTAAGAACTTACGAAACCGACGATTGCTTTTTCGATTATGTTTTTGCACAAAACAATTCGCTTATACTTATGCAAAGCAATTCCGTCTTTGAAAGAACGAGAACTTACGTCTTTAGCGGAAATAATCTCTCTGCCATAAAAGTAAATTATAAAAGCGCAGAAGAAAACTACGAATTGACTATCAAATACACGGGGTCGATACCGGACATTCAACCGCCGAAAACTCCGTACACGGATTAGTGAATTTTTAAATTATGCGTAATCGCTTAATCGCACGCATCGGTTTTTGCAAAATTTGTAAATCTGAACAGCAAAAAAAACGTCGTTTATCAATTAAACGACGTTTTTTTATGGTTCGTAAGCCGACCGAATCCATCAAAATACATGCGATTATATACAAAACTCCGACGGCTAATAAATCATACTTTAAGCCGATTATCCGAGCATTATTTCCATCAATGCTTTATCCAAAAAACCAGAGGTTTTTTTGCCGAGCGAAGCGATGTTTTCTATAGTGCCTTCTGCCTCGGGACAAATTACACCCTCTTTCATCTTGGGTGAATTTCCCTTAAGCGCCAAAAATGCGGAGTAAACCGCCGAAAAAGTGCAATTGGCTACCTTTAAGCTGCAAGTCTCTTTAGCTCCGTCGCAAAGCACTCCGAACGTATTTCCGAGTGAATTTTGTATCGCCATGCGCACGTGACTTTCATTTCCGCCCATCATATAGGTAAGCGCTGCGGCAACGCCTGTTCCTGCGATTGCAGCTCCGCAATAAGCGGACAAAACATCGTGTTTTGACTTAATATATATAGCTATCAAACTGCTCAAAAGTACGCACTTTCTTTCCAGTTCTTTCCCCACGTTGAGAGCCTCGGCTGCCGCCATCACCGGTACGGTCGCTATAAGTCCCTGATTTCCGCTACCCGAATTACTCATTACCGGCAAATCGGCTCCCGCCATACGAGCGTCAACCGCAGCGGTGGTACGTTCAAGTATGTAATCGAGTTTACCGAGCAATTCATAGGCTTTGTCATGCTCTATAATTGCCTTTCCGAGTCGCAAACCGTAATCCTTTGTTAGTCCTTCATCGCTCATACAGCCGTTTACGTCGATAATCTTGTCCACAAATTCCATATCGCCTTTACCGCCGTCAACGTAATCGAATATATCTTTTATGCCGAAATTGACCTCTACCTTTTTCTGTTCCGTCGCTGTAGCCGAATCCAAAACGGTACCGTTTAGCTCTTTACGAGTGATAAAGGTATGATAATGGCTGACTTCAACAACCGACTCGTTGCCGTCTTCGGTCTTGATTTTTGCTTTGATATAAAGCGGAGGCACGCCGCTTACGGCTTTTATGCAAACGTTTTTTGAAAAATTTTCGCTTTCCTCTATCTGCTCGGTAGTAAATCCGGCAATTACGTTAAGCCCTTTGTCTGCGTTTCCGTAAAGCGCACCCATTGCTGCGGCGAGTTTTATTCCGTATTTGCCATGCGTTCCCGGCAAGCACACTATCATAGCGTTTTTTATGACGTTTGCTGAAAGCTCGAGCTCTACGGACGTAGGTCGGGATTTGATAAGTTTCGCCGCATTAGCGCATGCGTACGCTACCGCTATAGGCTCGGTACAACCCGACGCTTCTATAACTTTGTTCTTTAACACCTTGTCTATCTGGTCCATAATTCCCCCGTAGTCGCAAAAAGCTTAATAAACTACGGTTACTATATCACATTTTTTTGCCGGTGTCAACATTCGCAAACAACTTTGCTACGTATTCCCTCGCAAAATCGTCCACGTCGCCTGCCCCCATAAAAATTACGGCATCGTAATCGACGGTTTCTTTGCCTAAAAGGCTGTAAAGAGCCTCGAAGTCCGGCACAAACATAAAACCCCCTGCATCAGGAACAAGTCTGTCTACGCCTTCCACAAAATTTTCCCTTGCGGCATAAACCGGTAAAACCATAACCTTATCGCAAAGCTTCAACGCAGCTGCGATTTCTTTATAAAACGTTACAGTTCTCGAATAAGTGTGCGGCTGAAAGACTACAGCCGTCCTTTGATAGCTTTCTTTTAATGCTCTGAGCGTACATTCGATCTCGACCGGGTGGTGAGCGTAATCGCTGATATACGTAACGCCGCCAACGACACCTATCGTTTCCGTACGGCGATCAACGCCGCTAAATTCGCATAACCCGTCGCTTCCTTTCACGCCGATAAAATCGGCTACAGCCAGCGCAGCCAGCGCATCGTAATAATTATGCTTACCTCTTACCTTTAGTCTAACGCTGTCCTTAACCACCCCGTTACGCAATAAAAACAGTATATCGTTATCGATTTTTCCCACATAATCGCAGTCGTCGGTAAATCCGAAAATCAAGGTTTGCTTTCTTCCCTTTATGCCGAAACGTTTTATATCTTCACCGATTAGCGCAGTTTCGCATTTATCGGCAAATTCTCTGAATGCGCTTTGCACGTCGCTAAGCGAACGATAATAGTCCACGTGATCGAAATCTGCGTTAAGTATTACGCCTATAGTCGGATTCAGATGAAGAAAACTCCTTTTGTATTCGCACGCCTCGGCAACGAACACTTTTTTTTTGCCGACTATACCCACCTTGCCGCCTATACTGCCGCCTATAGCCGCAGTGGGTTCGAGCGAACGCAGCGCATACGCTATCATTGCCGTAGCGGTGGTTTTGCCATGAGTGCCGGAAACGGCTATCTTCTTGCCGTAACTGTCCATGATTACGCCGAGGAGGCTTGCTCTGTCCACTATCGGCAATCCCGCTTTTTTTGCCTCGACTATTTCCGGGTTGTCGTCTGTTATAGCCATACTCTTTACTACTAAATCGGCGTCCGCCACAAACTCCGCTTTATGCCCTTTCCGTTTAATGTCAGATCCGTCAACGTCTGCAAAGTCTTCGCATAATTTTGCCAAGAAGCTCATCCCTACTCCGTCAATACCAATAAAGTGAATTTTCATATATACTTTATATGTCACTAAATGAAATTTTGTTATAAGTACGATTTTTGTGTTAAAATACTTGCAAATGTGAATAAACAGTGCTATAATGTGATTATCAACAATAGGTCAGAGGATACAAAAATGAATATTACGGAAACAAGAATAAGGTTGGTCACAAAAGACGACAGCAAGTTAAAGGCTATTGCCACAATAACAATCGACGGCTGCATGATTGTTCATGACATCAAAGTCGTAGAAGGAACCGACGGACTTTTTATCGCAATGCCGAGCAGGAAAATGCCTTCGGGGGAATACAAAGATATCGTGCATCCGCTTAACACCGAAACGAGGGAAGCGCTCAAAAAGCTCATCGTAGACGAGTATCAGAAAGCGTTGTCGGCAGATCAATCCGAAAATTGATAAAAACAGCGGTGACTTTTTTTTAGGTTGCCGCATTTTTTTGCCCTATTTTATTGCATAAGGCAATAAATTGTGATATAATCTCTTGCGAAAAGTCAAATTTTACCAAGGAGAATACGATGGATAACAAACTTAAGGATTTATTACCGTTACTCACCGCTGTCAGCGGTATCCTTATAGCCGCATTTAAAGACGACATGACGCCTCCGGGCAACTATATTTTGCTCGGACTTTTGGCATTGCTTGTCATTGCCGCATTGGCTATGGTTATAGCCAGATGGGTACGCAACAGCAAAACGATGACAAGTACCGCCATCGTCAGCAAAGCGCGCAAATACAGCCGCAGTCTTATTCGCCTCGCAAAAGCCAACGAAAAACAATTTCGCCGTTGCGATTACAAATATCGCAAAATCAGCGATGCGAAAAAGGCAAAAACCATAGCTAAACATGCAGGAACAGATATGCTTGTTCCGTCAAAAAACACCGATGTGGATAAAATGAAAGAGACACACGATGAAATTCTCGAAGATATTCGAGAGAACTCCGAAACCTTGGCAGATTCCGCTGCGTTAAAACCTTACGAAATCGTATACAGAATTCTCGACAAGGCAAGCGCAGAAAAGATAATAAAGACAAATCACATCATCATCGAAGGCATAAACGACATAGAACGTATGTTGCTGCAACTCGAACAGCATAATAACCGCATTACGCTCGGAAAATACGTTTCCTCCTACGCCGAAGACGAACTTATGCAGGCGAAAGGTTTTGTCGATCTCATTGGCTGGTCAAATATTCTTATAGGCCACACTCGGGACGGCGTAAAGGCAATACATCAAGGCATAGCGCTTCTCGACGAACAACTTGCGAGCCCGTCCATCAAGGCAATGGAACGAATTGCAGACGATAAGAGAGCCAAAATCGCAGAAATAGAAAAACACATAGCTTTTGACGAAATTTCCGAACAACACATTCAAAAGCTCGAGGAAAGAAAGCAGGAGCTTATCGATTCGTTGTGCATGCTTATGAAAAGCGATACGGCTAACCGAAAATACAAGCTGCTCCTCTTTAAAGCCAGAGCGTATCGTCATCTCGGCTCGACTTACTACACCTACAGGTATTTCCACGACTCCAAAACTCAGACTTCGCCTAAGGTAATCGAGTATTTGCAAACCTCCAAGAACATTCTTAATTCGCTCAAAGGCAAAATTACTCAAGCCGATTACGACAAGATGATGGACGGGGTGGAAAACAATTACTGGCTGTGTTTGCTCTACGACTACTTGCATTGCGGCAAGAAATGCGCAAAAACGGTGGATGAAGTAACTTCCATCCTTAACGAAGTAAATGCAAAAATAAATACATTTTCCGGCGACGCAAAGCCGGACAAACACAGACTTTTAAAGCTGTACGCCTTGCGCTGTCAACTTAATAAGGCTTTGCAAATAAAAACCGGAGAAATAAACATGGAAGAACTCAGTTCCGACCTTAAGCAAATAGAATCCACGCTTAACAAAAACATCTATTTCGATGACGCAACCGAAGTGTACATAAACGAGAAAATTCAATGTATATTCGAAAACGTCTACGAAGTTTTGCGTTAAACTACGAATGTAATTTATATCAAAAAAACGACTCGAACGATGCTATGCACCCCAAAAGTTGGACAGGAAAATAACTAAATTGCTTGCAAGTGAGTTCGGTACT
>ENA-OROD01000739-OROD01000739.1-human-gut-metagenome-genome-assembly--contig:-NODE-739-length-30122-cov-4.429674_pt1 | contig 30122 bp, 20 predicted proteins | sample MGYA00242123_ERZ509038 | MGnify/ENA primary metagenome ERZ509038 (study PRJEB26280, sample SAMEA2338719) | human gut metagenome | biome: human gut; feature: human-associated habitat; material: faeces... | reverse complement strand
ACAAGGAAAGCCTTTCCAAACATATATTCGTCATTCATGTCCCACACCTTCTTGTCCTTTGGGAAATCCATGACGAGCGCACGCATGAACGTGGACTGGCGATGGCTCACATCCCACGATGTAGAATAGATATAAGGCAACAAAGCATAGCGTAGGCGTATCATTTTCTCGATGGCATCATACACCGGTTCGCCTTTTTGGCCGAATTGATAAATCTCGCGTGGGGTGTCAGCACCGTGGGAACGCATCATCGGTGTAAAAGTTCCGAACTGCAACCAACGTACATAAAGTTCCTGATAAAGCGGATTCTTAGGAGCCGTTCCGTCATTCCAACTCTTATTATATTGCCCGGCAAAGAAACCGCCAATGTCGTTGTTCCAGTGGGGCATGCCACAAAGTGAGAAGTTCAAGCCGGCCGGTACCTGATTGCGCAAGGTCTCCCATGATGAACCCACGTCACCACTCCACACATTAGCCCCATAACGCTGCTGTCCCAAAAAGCCCGAACGGGTCAGGATAAACACACGTTTATCTGACGACACGGCACGCTGATGGTCGTACACTCCGCCAACGGACATGAGCGGATAGGCATTACGTACTTTGCGGAAAGACCCCATGTAGGTCTTCGTGTCCATATCTTCGGGCTTAAAATCCAAATGATCCGGTTCAGTAGAATCCATCCACCATGCATCCATACCAAGCTTAAAGATTCCCTCGTTCAGGTATTTCCAGTAGATGTCACGAGCTTCAGGAGAATAAGCGTCATACACTCGCACGCCAGAAGGATATTCCATATCGGGCGGCCAACTTTCCGTCCCAGAGGCAGGCCACGTCCGGAAATCGTACAATAATCCTTTATCGGCCAATTCCCGATAAGGCTTTGTAGCCGGACCGAACGACGACCAGATGGAAATAGCCATGTGCGCGTTCATCGCATGTACGTCATCTATCATTTTTTGGGGATTATTGAATAGAGGATTCTGAAAGTCCATAGCATTCCACAAATAGTTGTGTCCCCAATATTGCCAATCTTGAATAATACCGTCAAGAGGTACACCTAATTCACGATACTTACGTACAACACCTACCGTCTCTTCTTGGCTCTTATAACGTTCCTTACTTTGCCAATAACCATAAGTCCAAAGAGGAAACATCGGTACCTCTCCCGTAAGATAACGCATCTGCGCTATAACGCCATCGGCATCACCGCCATACATGAAATAATAATCCATGCAATCGCCCACCTCCGAACGGAAAGAAGTCTCTTTCTCATTGTCGGTAAAGACTGTGGGGGAATAATTGTCCCAGAAGAGGCCATATCCTTTGGTAGATTGGATGAATGGACTTACGTCTTCCACGTTACCTTGTACAAGATTCTTCACTTGCCCACGTTGGGACATCTTCCCGTTTTGTAACTGTCCCAACCCGTAAAGAGCCTCATCGGAATCCAGTTGGAAAGCCTGGTAAACACTATAAGTTGCATCACCTGCATCGTTAAAGGCGGTAAACTGTTTTTCCACACTTTTTTCACGGAGCAAAGGAGTACCGTCAGCCGTTTCGTAAGAAAGGACACCAGTCGACGTGTCGAGACTTACCTGTAGTTCCTTGGTGCCAAGCACAATGTCCCCCTTCTTGACAGAGATTTTGAAGCCGACTTCACCCGGAGAAGCCACAACCGACAAACTTTTTTTCTCAAAACTCTCACCATGGGGGGACTTGAGTATCCTCACCACAGAGGGAGTGAAAAACTGTACCTCCACATCCACGGCGTTCACGGTAGCTTTCACGCCGTAAGCAGTCTTTTGGTAATCCTGAGCCCAGGCTGCGGCCACACAGGCCACCCCACCCAAAAACAACATCATCTTTCTCATTCTATTTCTATTATTGTTCAACAACGCAAAATTATAGTCCCATAGTCCATCTCCCATAATAACTATGTTGAAAACAATCGTAATGAGGTTGAAACACCAAAGGACATGTTACATCCCATATGTCCGCATGTTACATTCTTCTTGATAAAAGTATGCAAACCGACTATCTTACTTCTTACATATATAAAGAATGCGCAGGAATCGGTGTAGAGAACAGCCTCCCTCTACGGTATCCTGCGCACCCACTCGTGTCTATTATCGCCACCAAATTCAGCTAAAACGCCAGTAATCCCAGTTCATCAGGTTCTTGCCGGCGCCGCCCTTGAAAAGGAACACCAGGTCATGTACGCCTTTAGCCCCTTTCACGCGGCATTCCATTTCTTTATACGCCTGCATGCCTCCGGTGGCTTTCACCTCCAGCGTGCCCACCAACGGTCCGTCGACACAGTCCAGATGTATCTCTACGGTACAGCCTTGCTCCGCAGCGATGCAGGCACGGAAACGTTTGGCGCCCCGCTTCCCGAAGTCCACGCCACGAACAATCAACGAGTCGCCATCATCCACAGCCGTCACATAGATGCCGCCGCCCGGCATCTTCTCCGTCTTCAGTCCATATCCCCAAGCCATCGTCTCGGCCTCCACTCTGCGGTACGGGTCGAAATGCTCAATCTGTTCCACCTTCACATCCTTGAAATAAGGCACTTCTTGTATCGTCCCGTCAGCATTATAGTGCATCTCGGCCACAGAGATGGAACGGCGTTCGTGGTGTTCTTCCATTTCCAGACGCAACAAGTCGTAATTCTGTCCGAACACGTACGTCTTTCCCTTGTAGTCGATAATGCCGGGATGGTTACCACGTGTACGGTCGGTCGGACGCATGATGTATCCCTTCACGTCCCACGGACCGGTAGGAGAATCGCTCATGGCATAACCGATGCCTTCGGGGCAGCAAGTGGAAGCAAAGGCCAAGTAATAATGGTTGTTGCGCTTGTAAAACCATGGCCCTTCCTGATAAGTCTTCAGCTTGCCGATTTTTACGATGTCGCCCGAGGTAGAAATCATGTCTTCGTTGAGCTTCACATAATAAAGATTGGGGTTGCCCCAATACATATAAGCCTGTCCGTCGTCGTCGATATATACCGTGGGGTCGATGTCGTCCCAATGCTCCTTTTGCCATACCAAAGGCTTGCCGATAGGGTCTTTAAAAGGACCGTAAGGCGAGTCGGATACCAACACGCCGATTCCATTGCCATGAAGCGGACAGTACATATAGAACTTGCCATTACGTTCGACGACCTGCAAAGCCCATGCTCCGTTGTCACGCTTACGCCAAGTGAAGTCCTTCAACGAAGCAATGGGACCGTGGTCGGTCCAGTTCACCATGTCGGTGGAAGTATAAAGTTGCCAATCCAACATTTTGAACCCATATCCCTGTGCATCGTCCTCGTCATGGGACGTATAAAGGAACACAGTGTCGTTGTACACCATCGGCGCGGGGTCGGCCGTGTACTTGGTCTGGATAATGGGCTCTTGTGCGTAAAGCACGGTTTGCCCTGCACATGCCAACAATGTGGCGAAGGCAGATGTCATAAGTGAATGTTTCATTTTACCAATCTATTATTTAAAGGTTATCTTTTATAGCCAAAATTCCATCTTCAGGATTCGGACGACCGGAAAAAAAGCCTCAACGTTTCTGCCAGATAGGCACGGGCGTTCATCCATGTATGTCCCCCGTCCGTGATACGCGTCCGGCAGGAAATGCCTTTCTCCCGAAAATAATCAAGATGTCTCATCACATCGGCGTAGAGGAAATCTCCGCGCCCTACACCGAACCACTTCACCCGGTAGAGGGAATCCATACGTGCGGGATTCCCCATAAGCTGCCCGAAATGGCGCTCCATCACCTGCGGAGTAAGATAGGCACTATAAGAAGCCACGTGGGCGAACAATTCAGGATGGGAAAAGGCTGCAAACAGAGCCTGCCCGCCGCCACGCGAGAACCCGCCCACCGCACGGGACTCGCGCGAAACCTCCGTACGGAAACTTGACTCCACATAGGGAATCACGGCTTCCGTCAGTTCGCGGGCGAAGGTGGCATACATCTCGGCAGCCTCAGGCGATGAGGGCATGGGCGTACCATGAGACGGCATATAACCGTACGGCATGACTACGAGCATCGGCTCGGCCTCGCCTCTGGCAATGAGATTGTCCAAAATGGCATCCACACGCCCTACCTTATACCAGGTTTCCTCCGTATCGGTCGTGCCGCTCACGAGATAAAGCACGGGATAACGCCGTTCGGTCTCCTGGTCATAGCCCGGAGGCGTATAAACCAACATCGTACGATCGGCGTGCAAAACCTCGGAATAATAACTGCAATAGCGTACCTGTCCCCTCGGAACATCTTTATGGCGCGCATAGAGGGCTGCCGTATCCGGCATCTCCAGCAAACTGGCTTTGAAACGTTCGTTGGGAAAAATCAAGGGATTACTCGGGTCGGAACTCTCTACTCCATCGATATGGAATGAATAAGGATAAATGTCGGGACGGTCTATCCTTACCGTCACGCTCCACACTCCATCTGTTCCTTTCCGCATCGGGCATGTGCCTTCCATAAACTGTCCCGAAAGCTCCACTCGTGAAGCCGAGGGAGCACTGACTGAGAAGGTCACCTCCCCACCGGTATCCACACGGGGCGACACGACCGGGTTATTCCACGGATTTACTTGTGCCACAACCTCCGCCCTGCACACTACCATAGCCACAAAAGCTAAGGCTATTCCCTTTCCTATTCTCCGTTTCATTTATTTGAATCCATTTTGTGTAATAATTACCGTTCGTAACTCCTACTTAATCAGCCCCATAGAAATAAAGTCCTCCGTAACTCCAGTTTGCCCCGGTAATGCCGGGGAAATTAGGCCTGTCCATCGTCAGCAACACATACCTGTAAGGATAGCCTTCCGGCAAGGGCACAAGGCTCGCCCATACACGTCCCGCCGCTTTAGGCCAATGGGGTTGTAAATCCAAATCCAGTTCACCCAATAACTCAAGGCTGGGGTAGGCATGCACCCTCAGGTTTCCATGTCCTCCCATGAAAGCATAATATTTTCCCCCTATGTTTTGTATGGATGTTCCTGTTGAATTCAATGATATGGGCGGAGCAACCCGCGTGAACTTTCCATCCCATTCCTCAGACTCAAAAATACCGGAAGTTATAGATTTACTGGTCAGCACACTGGTAAGCAACCTCCACTTCTTATTTTGGGAATCATAAAATATACAAGGGTCTTCATTATGCCCCAAAACATGATCTGTTTCAACCCGCCGGGCTTTCATTACTGAAAACCCTCGCCGGGGATCTTTAGACGATACGGCTGTCACCAATCCGGTGCCGGACCGGAGTTCCGTGTAGGCAGTCCCCCCGAAATCGCAAGCATACGCTTTCCATAATTTCTCGCGACGGTCATAGAAAAGATGAGAAGCATAATCATTCCTCAGCAAACCGTCGCCATGGTCAAACACGATTACCCCTTCAAAGCGGATATCAAAGACAGAAGGGTCGAGGCTCAACACTCCTTGCACGGACTGGTTGATGTCTATCCCCCGGCAACTGAACGTGAACCACAAACGTTTTTGGTCCATATACGGACTTAAGTCTTCGTATGAAATCAATCGAATATCTGCCTGACCGATTCCCGTAGACAGATAAGAACGGGCACCGGCGACCTCCACACGTCCACATGAATTGGAAATGACATTGAAAGTAGCCTCCGCAGCCTCTTCTACGGAACGGAAATCTATCACTTCACTAAAATTTTTCTTTATCGGCACATAACCTAAGAAAGAAGTATGCCCATATTCCTCAATAAATGCTCCGAGAGAATTTCCGTAAAGTTGCGCCCGTAATGTAAAACTACCGTCAGGCAATGAAGAAGAAAAACGTTCTTCACGTTCCACAAGGCCGTCCTTATATATCCTTAAATATATTCCTTCTTTCAGGGAGTCCAGACAAGCGAAAAGCTGTACGCGGTCTTGCAACCCCATCCGCGCCAATTCAAATCCGACCTCAGATTCCCCATCGTTTCCGTATTCCCATGAATGAATATCTATTTCATAAGTAGCATAAGGATTGACCGCACCCACATAAAAACTCACGGAGCTTTTTTTCTCATCCTCCCCTAAAACAAGACACCCCTTGTATATATGGGCATGAAATGAAGTATCGCACTTTGGCCGTCCGTCCCGTGAAGGAAGAAAAGCCGGATGCATGGATTCAAAGGAAACGATTTCCGAGGGGACAAATTCTGAAAGTGGAATGTTATTCGAAAAAATAAACCTCCTGACAGCCAAACGATGGAAATGAAGTTCCAAAGGATTGGCAACTACCGTATCTGTCCCCTTGAGGTATGCTTTCCCGGTAAAACCACCCCCAAGCAGGAATAAAACGAATATAATAAGCTTGTATTTCATGTCTTGATTCTTGTATTTCCTTCTGATGGCAAAATTACATTCAACCATTCATCTTATTTCCCCTCATAAACAAATGAAACTGCATTCTTCTCACCGGAATGTGGCACCACAGAGACCTCGTATTTACCGGCCAAAGCCGTCCACTCTTTAACGTTCACGTTCCAACGTAACAAATCTTCCCGACAAACGGTGAAGGACACTTTACGGCTTTCTCCCTTGGCTATGAAAACCCGTTTATGCCCTATCAACTTTTGCTTCAGCCCGCCAACAGCCCACTGGGGAGCAGACAAATAACACTGAACGATTTCCTCACCGTCATACCCTCCTTTATTGGACACCGTCACTTCCACGGACAAAGTATCGCTTCCCGACATGCGGCTTTTATCTACCACCGGACGCGAATATTCGAAGCGGGTATAACTCAACCCATAACCGAAAGGGAACATCACATCACCCTTAAAATATTGGTAGCTTCTACCCTTTGTCACATCATAACTGTCCATTGGAGGAAGTTGGCGTTCGTCCGCAAAAAAAGTCACCGGCGTTTTGCCCGAAGGATTCACTTTGCCCAGCAAGATATGGGTAATGGCACGCGCTTCCCCCTGTCCCCCTATCCACACATTCAGGATGGCTTTCGGCAGACGGACAAACGGAGCAAGCATCAAAGGACTCCCGCTGCCCAAAATCAATATGGTGTTGGGGTTGGCTTCCGTAACTTTACGGATCAATTCTATTTGAGCCTCCCCCCAATGCAAGTCTTTCCGGTCCCTGCCTTCTGAAGAATTGTCGTCCCTCAAGAATAAAATAGCCACATCCGACTCTTTTGCCAACTTTTCGGGGGTGACTCCCTTATCGTCAAAAGGAGGCCTCCACGACAGGCGAACGGCCTGTTGCGCCTTCATTCCACAAGCTTCCACTTCAACTTGATATTCCTGCCCCTTTACCAAAGGCAATTCAAAGCTGCCACGCACTTTCTGATTGCTTCCTTTGCGAAAAACAACCTTCCCGTCTATCCGGATAGAGACCCGACCGGAGCCTTCGAACGTGAAAGAGTATCTTCCCGTAAGCGGGGCTTGCAAGACAGAAGTCCAACGTGCCGACAAATCCTTGGCACTTTTCAACTTGTCATCCATAGCCGGTACAAAATCCAGCACTAAATCCTGACGGACCAACAACGGTGTCCCCACGGCTTCTTTGTCCGCATAATATTCGCCCGTAAAACCCAATATCCCATCGTGAGCCTCACCTACGCCCCTCGACAAATATTGCGAAGGAACCGTCTCCTCTTCCGTACGCTCGCCCACCCAACTTAACTCAGCACGGTTTCCTACGGCATCGCGTAAACAATCCCACAGAACTTCATTGATTTCCGGACTTGCGCTATAATCTCCATAATAAACCGTGTTAAAGGCATCGCCTATCAAAGCGATTTTACGGACCTCACCGCTGCCCAGCTCCAACGGAAGGAGCCCATCATTCTTCAACAGCACCATGGACTTTTCGGCAGCTTCAAGAGCCAACTCCCTATGTGCAGGACATTCGACTACGGAATATGGGATGTCGGCATAAGGATTTCCACCGGTATCACCGTCCAGTCCCAATCTCACACGCAACTCCAGTACACGCTCCACAGCACGGTCAAGGTCATCGCCATCAATTAGCTTCTCTGTATATGCCCTACGCAGCCCGTCCCGATATTCATCCCGCAGCGACATATCGCAACCGGACTTCAATGCCATTGCGGCAGCCTCTGCCGGCGTACTTGCATACTTATGGTGGGTATATATTTTTTCTACGGCAGACCCGTCTGAGATGACAACACCCCGGAATCCCCACTCCTTGCGCAACACGTCATTCAAAAGATAAGCATTCGCACAACACGGCACTCCGTTCAACGCATTATAGGCTCCCATGACAGAAGCCGCCCCGCCTTTTACCACAGCTTCGCGGAAGGCCGGGAAATAATACTCCCGCAAGGACAATTCATCCACGTCTGCCGACCCTCCGGCACGCCTGTTTTCCTCGTTGTTAGCCACAAAATGCTTTATGGTGGCAACCGCTTTCAACCAACGTGCATCATCGCCTTGCAAACCTTGCACGTAGGCAGCACCCATTTCACCAGTCAGAAGTGGGTCCTCGCTGAAGCATTCCGACGTACGCCCCCACCTCGGATCGCGTGCAATATTCAATGTGGGAGAGAAAAACGTGAGGCCGAATTGCCTCGGTGAATACCCCTTCTCTTCCATCACTTTACGGTGCTTGGCACGGGCTTCGTCGGATATGGCCGTACTTATCCGTTTAATCAGATCCACATCCCACGTAGCCCCCAAGCCTATCGGTTTCGGGAAGGCCGTAGCCTTACCCGCCCTCGCCACACCGTTGAGACACTCGCTCCACCAATCGTAACGGATAATACCTAAACGATCCACAGCCGGAGCATCCGCACAGAGCAAATCTATTTTTTCTTCGACCGTTAGTTCCTTCCGGATGTCCGATACCTTACTCTCGATATCCCCCGCAGCAACAATTCCCTGCGAAGAAATCAAAATGAACAATGAAAAAAAACTCACTTTCATATCTTTATCTATTTAATGTTGTCACATAAGTATCTATTTTGTGACAAAAATATAGATAAAAACAAGTCTACAGATTTGCCCATGTTGCATATTTTTGCTCATTTGTATCATTCCATGAACTGAAAACCTTATCTGACAATATAGATTCCACAGAAGATATTACCGAAAGCTATGGGAAGGAATGTGTACCACACATTCCTTTTGATTACGAAAAACCGTAACCTCTGTACTTTTAGCCTTATCCAAGCCCATTGAAAGTCGTAACAAATCATCTATATTATCTACAGCCTCCCCATTGACTCCCAAAATTACATCATTAGGCTTGAAGAAATCTTTCACAGGACTATCATAGGCATATAATACCACAATATAGACACCCCGTTCTGAATCCATTCCGGTGGCTGAACGCTCTCCCATCGTTTCAAGGTTCTTTATCCGCCATCCCTGCCAATTCACCAACTTACTTTCCGAAACATCGTCAAAAACAAACGGTTGCGGAAACTTGGGGCGACGCGCCAACGACTTTAGACGGGAGGATACTACGCCAAAATTCATCATGTCAAAATTTTGAAACCCACAGCGGAATACTGTCACGAACTCAGGCTTTACGCGGAAATCGCCACATGAAGGATTAACAAATTCTAAAGGCACATAAACAGAGTTGCTATCGGTTCCACTTCTACGGGCAGCATCCAATGCCAAAGGACTGGTGAATATGTTATAATCCACCTCCGTACCCCATTGTTGTAGGTTGACAGGTTGATAGGCACTCATTACAATATTGTTCCGAAATACATCTCCACTATTTTTAAACCACACATGCGGATGGAAAGTGTTGTTCACTAATACATTATTCTCTACAACCCGAAAAAAGCCCTCTCTTAACTTAACACCTCCATTGAGCAGTAAGTTTCTGTAAATATGATAATTAGAGGAACCATCATCAAGATCTATGTCCCATCCCCGGTCACACCTCATACGATTATAGCGAATGACAACCGTCGACAAGGCATCAGCCAAAACAAGCCCGGGATTTCCTGCTACAATACGGCACATCTCACCATAATTAGGATGCCAGAAACGGTCACGCCCCCATGAGTTGAACGAACCATGGTCGCCAGTTTCCTTTACCGTGTCAAAGATGTCGTTATACTCAATGACATGCCCTCCCCAGGTCCCCTCGCTAATATTGATACCAGCCCGCGGGACATCGTAGATACTATTGTGACTTACCGTTATGCCGTGACACATTGACAGTTCCACACCCGTCACTTGTTTCTCAAAAAGCCCAATACTGTGAATCAGATTATCATATACCACACAGCCTTCCGGATATTCATCATTTAAAGGGCCGTATCCACAATCCATTTTATCAAATGGAACAAACTGCCCATATTCAAAACTCGGCGAACGAACCGCCTTAGGATCACCCACGAACAGTATGGCACTAGCACCGATTTGCCTGAAATGACATCCCTCTACAGAAGATCGACGGTTATATCTGGAAAAGAACACTCCGTTCCCTCCCAAGTTATATAAGTCACAATCCCGAATATGGCAATTAGCCGTACCCTCTATACGAATGGCTCCTCCCCGATAAACCGTCCAATCAGAACGCAACAACGGCTCATACTTTTCCATAAAAGTACGCACAGTTTGCGTAAACGAAATCCCCTCCAATGAAATGTTACATACAGGGTCTTCAGACGAGCCTTGTATTTCCACCAAATGTTTCAGCCGGGGTACTTCAAATAAAGCACCTTCCACATCCTCACCGGGCAACGGATAATAATAGAGCATTGACTCATCCTTGTCATAAAACCATTCACCCGGCGCATCCAACTCTTCAAAAATATTTTCGACCATTCGATTCTCACGGCTAAGTCCCATTTTGCGATTGTTCTGATGGCCACCTTCTAACATCAATTTGCCCGTTTCCTCCTTTCCAGCAATACGGTAATGGAAATCTCCCCAGTCATGCGCATGCATCGCATGCAAGTAACCACCCTTTGGGTTCTTCCATCTCTTTACCCGTTCCGGCGACGTGGCATCGGCCGATGTTCCATTAAAACGCACAGCCGTAGAATCGAAGTCGGGAAAACGTGCCATAGGCCGGATCCTCCCGTCAACGATAAGCATATCGATGTCCATAGGTTGTTCAACACAGGCACGTGCTATCCCATCTTTATACTTTTCCCATTTCAAATTCAGTTTGACTCCTCCCAAGAGTGTAGCTTTTTCTCCCGGATAGGACCGGATAACCAAGGACTTCTTTTCATTCCCATCGGCCGAGGTCAAGGCCAACGGAGACTTTAAGCGATATGCACCTTGGCGCAAAAAAATCGTGGTTTCACCGCGCTGAGAACGTGCCAAAACCAAAGCATGCGATACGGTCCGGACAGGATGACGCAAGGAACCGTCATTTCTGTCATTTCCCACAGGCGACACATAAAACATATTCTGACTTAGAAGGGGCAGAATATGAAAAAACAACAAAACGGCCGTACATATATAATGTTTCATCATATCTCGTCATTTAGAAGTTATCGTAAGGCGGGCTTCTTTCAACCCGTCGGAAAAAGCGGAAAGCTTTATCTCTCCTGCACTCTTTTCAGTTTGGATCAGTACTTGGCAATAACCATTAAACGCCTTCCGTTGGTTCGCCTTATCCGGTTCGTGGCTACTAGGATTTCCGTTACCCACACCTATAATCCTCGCCGGCCCATCCACTTCAAACTTTATTAAATTATCTGCCGTGGGTACGACTCGCCCTTTTTTGTCACGCAAGGCCACATTGACAATCCATACATCGCGCCCGTCAGCCTTCAGTTCCTGGCAATCACCGGCCAAAGTTATAGACTTTGCCTCTCCGGTGGTTTCCACTATGTCTTCAGCCACCACCTTACCATTACGATAGCCGATTGCTTCCACACGCCCCGGCCTGTAGACCGCCTCGAACTCAAGACGCAAGTAAGGCGTAGCTCGTTTCCGCCCTATGCTTCTACCGTTCACCCGTAGCTCCACTTCATCACAATTGGTATATACCCCCATACGTATTTTCTCTCCCTCTTTTCCATCCAGATTCCAATGGGGATAAACATGTACTACAGGCATGTCTGTCCAAGCAGCCTTGTAAGCATAATACCCATCTTTCGGAAACCCGCACATGTCCATGATACCAAAATGGGAATTGATGCAAGGCCACCAATAAGGAGTCGGTTCACCCCGGTAGTCGAAGCCTGTCCACACGAACGTGCCGCTCAAATAAGGATAGTCCACGATATGCTTCCAGTCTTCGCCCGGTTGTAATCCCCAACTTACTCCTTTGCCAAAGTTGGACATATAGCCCTTTTGGGGATTGTCCTCATGTTCCCCCCTGGTAGAAACAAAACTTGTCGATTCGGAAGCTATCATCTTACGATTCGGGAAACGTTCTTTGTCTTTCACATATTGCATCCCCCGCTGTCCATAGTTGTACCCCACCACGTCCGGCACGTCACTATATCCTCCTTCATTCCAACCATGGTTCATGGCAGCCACGGTAGGACGGGTAGGATCCAACTTTTTAACCCAATTATGCATCGTACGCAAAATACGCGCCCCCATGCGAGTGCCTTCCAATGTCTCCTCATTCTCGAGACTCCACATGAATACGCTTGGATGATTCCGGTCGCGCAGTACTAATGTGACCAAATCTTCCAGACCGTCCCTGCTGCTTGACAACATCCTGTTTTCGTCCATGACCAACATTCCCAAACTGTCACAAATATCAAGTAATTCGGGTGTAGGAGGATGATGTGCTGTCCGATAGCCGTTACTACCCATTTCTTTGAGCAGGCGAATACGGTACTCATTTATCTTATCCGGTAACGCTACTCCCACTCCTGCAAAATCCTGATGGTTAGCAGTTCCTTTTATGGGGTAACGTTTACCGTTGAGGAAAAAGCCGTCGGTTGTCAGTTCAATATGACGCACACCGAATTTTGTGACATAGTCATCCACCGGCTTTCCGTTCATCAGCAATTCCGTGTACAACCGGTATAGATAAGGAGTCTCGGGCGACCACAATTGTGGTTCTGTGATTACAGCTTCTTGCATAACAGTAACCTTACCGAAAGCCTCTATACTCCCAGTGTCTCGCCGTTCGCATAGAGTCCTGTCCCGTGAATCAGTAATCCTGGAAACCAACGTGTATGATAAAGGATGTCCGTATTCATTCTGCAAATCAGTCTGTATACCTACCTGTTGTACCCCCTTGACAGACGGAGTCGGGGTCGTGACAAACGTACCGAACCGGGTTACATGGAAGTAGTCTGTCTTAGTCAGCCATACATGCCGGTAAATACCGCACCCTTCATACCACCAACCCTCATAATCGGTAGCATCGACCTTCACGAGCACTACGTTGGCTCCTTCTTCGCCATAGCGGAGCACATCCGTAATATCATAGAAAGAAGGTATGTAACCACTTGGATGGTTTCCCAACAAATGGCCGTTTACCCAAACCGTGCTATTCCTGAAGATACCATCAAACTCCAACGTAACCTTCTTGCCTTCATCTTCCTTCCCGATGTAGAACTTCTTCCGGTAGAAACCAATCCCGACAGGCTTATAACCATTACACCCGGGCTGGCTACCCAAGGTAGGATCGTTCACAAAAGGTTCCTCAACAAGCCAATCGTGGGGTATATCGACATCTTTCCAATCCGAAGCCTTATATCCGACCACTTTATTACGATCCGTATAAGCTATCACGGCTTCTTCCCCTTCTACTATTTTTACGTCGGCATCGGTCAGCCCGCCTTGCCTTCCTCCTTTTACCGCGCGCTTTATGGCGATGTCACCTTTATGAAATTGCCAACCATCGTCAAAGTTCTCCCTTACCCGGATTTTTTGGGCATCCACACGAATGCCAGCGAACATAAGTATGGATTGGAAGATGATCCACCTGATTATCCATTTCTTCATATATTCGTTCTTTACAACTTCCCAGCATTTTGTTTTTCATCATCCACAACTACGTCTATCTCCGAGTAGCCGGCCACCTTATCCCCCTGCGTATTCTTTAAGGCACGGAATCTGACATAACGAGCCCGCACCGGGGCAAACTCTTTCGTCTGCCACAAGGGGTTATTGCGGATATTGGAAAATTCGCCTTCATTAACCAATTCCCAACGGCTACCGTCTTTAGAAACATAAAACTCATAGAAAGTGATAATACCTGACGGAAAGAGATTGCTTTGGTCGGGCAGGTAACGGAATCCTTTTATAAGCTGTTCCTTTCCCAAGTCAATGACCAGGTCGGCTGGCATCACCCCCCTTTGATGGTAATTAGAGCCTACATCACCATCTATGACACAAGAAGAACGGGAGTCGGAAGAAATGACCTTCCATTCCTTCCGTGAAACACCAAACACTTCACGGCTTATGGAGCTTTGCCTGCCCGTGGCTTCGTCTATGGACACAGCCCGGACAACCACTTTTCCATCAGTAGCTACAGGACCGACATAACGGGCCGACCCCTCAGTAGGATCGGTATCGTCAAGCGTATAGAACACGGAAGACTCCTTGTCGGCGGGCCGGACGATAATTTCTCCTTTTTGGTTACGCATAATGTCTGGTGGGGTAAGTATCTGCGGGGCATTGTAAACTTCGATATCGGAAATTGCAGGGCAAGCCTTAGCATCAAGGATTGAGACACGCAACTGTGTGGCGACCACAGTAGGGATGCGTAGAATGCGTTTATACCCGATAGTGGTCTCTTTTGCCATTTCGCGCCACTCCCCCCCGACAAGAGCCTCGACTTTGAAAGCCTTTACACGTTGCCCTAACCGGATGTATTCCTGAAGAAGAATACGGTTAAACTTGGTAGCCTTACGGAAACGGATCGTAATTGCCGCTTGTTTTTCATTATCATCCGTAGTCCAGTACGTATCCTGTTTACCATCGATTGCCTTATTCGCACCATATCGCTTGTCATTTCCACGCACGTGGCTGGCCTCTGCTGTGGCCTTCTTACAAAGATTGACGGCATAGATTTCATCTATTGCTTTTTTTAACCCGAGTACAGCTTTCTCATCGTTCACATGGATACGCCCTTCACGGTCGATGGGAAAATTGAGCAACAGAGTCGAGCCACGTCCTATGGAATTATAATATATATCCAATAACTGGGACAGGCTTTTGACTTTGCCATCCTCATAGGTATGATAAAACCATCCCGGACGAACGGAAACATTTACCTCCCCCGGAACCCAATCGCTGCCCCCCTCACGTCCCACACGCAATATCTTGCTGTCTGCCGCTCCCGGCACGAACTCATGTGCATCGAAAGTATTCCAATTGGTTTCTCCGATAGAACCGGACTCATTGCCACACCATCGGATATCAGGGCCACATTCATTCCAGATAATGGCATTCGGTTGCAGGTCACGAATCAGTTTAATCGTATTCCCCCAATCATAATAAACCGCGCGGTCTATCTTACGGTTCTCTTTAGCTCCCCCATAATATCCCCAACCGCCATTGGCACCATCAAACCATACCTCAAATATATCGCCATATCCGGTAAGCAGCTCTCTTAACTGATTACGGAAATAAGTAATATACGATGGTTTTCCGTAATCTGCACGATTACGGTCCCAAGGCGACAAGTATATACCGAATTTCAGTCCATACTCCGCACAAGCATCGGAAAGTTCACGCACCAAATCGCCTTTACCATCCCGCCAAGGAGAGTTCTTTACAGAATATTCCGTGTATTTCGAGGGCCAAAGGCAGAATCCGTCATGATGCTTGGCCGTCAAAATAATACCTTTCATCCCGGCAGCCTTACAAACACGCGCCCATTGCCGACAATCCAAATCCGACGGGTCGAACACTTTAGGATTATTGCTGCCATCCCCCCATTCTTGGTCGGTAAAGGTATTAATGGAAAAATGGATGAACGCATAATATTCCATGCTATGCCATGCCAGTTGCCTCTCGTCGGGCAGTGGGCCGCAGGGAGCAGGTGGGGCAGACTGGCGTGCATAGCCTTGCATAAGCCATACTCCCATCAAGACACAAAAAATAAGTCTTCTTTTCATTTCCCGAACATGTTATATTAAGAGAACTGTGATTTTCGTTACTAAAGAACTTTCGCAGGAACCGCACGTTCCGTTTCCTGCAAAAGTTCCCCTCCTTTATTGATTTACTATCATCAGACCGCCGTTGCAAGGAATCGTCACTTTCACGGTCTGCTTCTTCCCAAGCTTCACAGACTTCACTTCTCCCTGCAATTCTTTATCATCGGCATATACCTGCAATTCCGTACCGGAAGCCCACATCGGCAAAGTGATTTCCGTCTTCAGCGTTTCCTGCTGCGCGTTCACTCCCGCCACATACCATTTGTCACCGTGACGACGCGCCAGAATGACGTATTTCCCGGGGTAACCGTCGATGAAACGGACATCATCCCACGTCGTAGGCACCTGCTTCATGAAATCTATCGCCCAAGCCGGAGCATCCGTCAGATTGTTGGGGGCGAGGGCAAAATGTTGCACGGGCGACTGGAACAATACGGCCGTAGCCAACGCATAGACATCGGACGTCACCCGGCGGCTGCCGCGCGGTTCGTTCTTCGCATTGTAATACTTGTTCAGCGCACTGCCACCGAAGTCCATACTGCCCACCGTATTCCGGATGAAAGGATGCAGGCAGGCATTGAAAGCCTCGGCATCGCAACTTTTCTGCGAGAAGTTCAGGTTCTCACTGGCCAATACCGCCTCACTGGCCACAAAATTGGGATACATCCGCTCCCAACCGCGCGGAAGAGTGCAACCGTGGTAAATCACCATCAAACCGTAATCGTTGGCATCAGCCAAGATGTCCTCGTAAAGCTGCATGGTCTGTTGCTTGTCGCTTCCGATAAAGTCTACCTTGATACCCCGGATGCCGGCTTCCTTCATCCATTTCATTTCACGACGACGGACTATCATGTTGTCCATGCGACCACGCGGCCCCTGAGGCGCGTCGTTCCAATAACCGTTGGAATTGTACCACAAATACAGGCCTACGCCCTCACCTGCGGCGTAACGGGCCAGTTCCGCTATCCGTTCGTATCCCACGCGCGAATCCCACCAGGCATCCACGAGCACGCTCTCGTAACCCATGTCCGCAGCGAAATCCACGTAACGCTTCTGTTCGTCATAGTTCATGCTGTTGTCACCGCCGATAATCCAGCTCCACGTGCCGCGACCGTAAACATACCGGCGCGAAGGCTCATAGAGAGGTTCCACCACGTCGTATGGTATGGTGGTCTCCACAATCGGTGCCAACGTCTGCCCTATGGTAATCGTACGCCAAGGCGTTTCGCCCGGTAAGGCGATACCGGGGCAGGCCGTCCCGTTACCGTTATATTCCCCTTCCTGCGGAAAGCCGATGGTGTAAAGCCCGCCGTCCTTTCCCATCAGGCGGCTCGCGCAATAACGGCTGTCCACTCCCGTCTCGGAAAGCAGTACCCAGCCCTTGTCTCCCGTACGGAACAGGCAGGGGAACGTGTAACCATGCCCCCATCCGTTCTTTCCCATCTCATCGTCGGCGGTGTACCCTGTCTCATAGCTCGGATAGGTACGGGCAAAACCGCCCATCGGTGCCACTTGCGGGCAAAGGAAAGTCGTAGTACCGCCGGGGAGCACAAAACCCGTAGCTTCCTCCTTGACCACGCAACACAAGGTTTCTCCCTGCGGATACATCTTATATTTAAAGGCCACGTCGTGGTCGGACACATGGAACACCACGTCGAAAATATGCTTGCCGTCCTTGTAAAAAGGGCAGACGGCCTTCGTCGCCCGCACGTCCACCTTACCACGCTTGATGGTCGGTAATTCATAATGCCCCGACACGGGCGAAACGGCAAAAGAGGATTCCTGCAAGACCATGCCTTGCGAAAAGTCGCCGATATTCGTAGACAACCCCAAAGGGGAGGATTCCAAGAACAAAGTTTCACCGTAGTCCACACGATAAGTAGGCCGGCCACCGTCATCGGCTACCGTCACCACTAATTTCTGATCCGGACTTGAAAACTGTACGGTGGCTGCATCTGCCACCCCAAACGCACCCAGTGCGCACGCAAGTAAGAAGTATTTCTTCATTGGGTAAATGATTGATTAATAGTTTTTGATTATTCCCATCACAAAAGTACGAATAAAAACAAGACCTTCACTTCGCTCATGTTACATATATTTTGTTTCTTGTATCATTTTCAAAGCATGCCGAAGCGAAGCGTCCTGCTCAGAAAACGGAAAAATACTTAAAAACGGGATGCACACGTGCCGCCACAACCTTTTTTCACTCTATTTGATATTTTTCCACGGTCAAAAGCGACATGTCAAACTGACACGCAAGTGCCGTCCCATACTTGTGTGCCCTTTACTTTTCTACGGATGTCCTCCCCCCGACCGGACAAAAAGAAACGGGAAATGCCCAGTGGCTGACAAGCAGCTTTTCCACCGACGCATGAGAATCGCCTATTTTCAAAAGCCTCCGCCCCGAGGCCGTACGAAAGATTCTCGCAAGGCTTAAATTAACAAAATGACAGAAGGACTCTTATTTCATGCTTTTGATAAGTAAATTGTGAATCTTATTACTTTTAAGGGGATTACCAACTAAAATAATACGATTATCCTTATCCAACAAAAACACGTGGAACTGTTCTTCACTTGGTATGCATGGATTAATTTTAGAAAAAATATTCTTATCATCTATAAAGACTGGATATTTAAAGTTCTCAGACAAAACCTTGATTTTCACCAATCCTAACTCATTATGTTTAGGTGACACTATAAACAATATATCAAACACTCCTTCCAGACTATCAGATAACTCCACATAAACATCCCATTCGTGCATAGTTTTCAATCCACATGACATACAGGAAATTGAATCCATATAAACAACAAGTTTATATTCCGAGAGATATCGATTGACAGTTTCTTTCTCTTTAAGACCTTGGTAACACAAAAAAAGAATCAAGAGAAAGTATAACTTCTTTGCCAATCATACCCTAGCCTTTATAAGTTTTATTTCCCCATCCTTATTTTCCACAAAAGCCCAAAGCCGCCCTTTATCAACAGTCATACAATTTATATAGACAATATCTGACGGAAGGCAATATCTATGCACACATTCTCCGTCAAAATCAAACTTCAATATTTCATTGTACCGCTCTTCCGGCCCGGCTAACACTGCATAAAAACAATCATTTGCCACATGCAAAGCATTAAATCCGACTACTGTTTCCGGACATACGATGACACAAGTCGGGACGGCTCCCTGAGCAATAGAATATTTCGGAGCATAGAAACCTTTTACCAACTTATGGCTTATTTTTTCTCCAGTCAAAGACAATATCTCAAATGCCGCCCCAATCCCGGTGGTTATGACAATATGTTTTTCATCCGGAGATACACCAAAAGATGCCAAATTACCCCAAACCGACCTATTGTTCTCTTCTTTTTCGTCCAAAACAGGGAAGTCTGAATACGTAGCAAGCATCTTTGATTTATTAAAGATTTGAATCCTATTCTCAGGATGGTTACCAAATCCAAGGAAACGGTTATCTGATAAAGCCAAGACCTGATAGAAGCGATGCTCCACTGGTTGCTCGCTTTCCACTTCTTCCATTCTTACCACATCTTGAACAGGATTGCCTCCACCCAATGCCTCTTTTACGGAAAAGCAAACATTATATTGCGTATTGTAATCGTACACGCTACAAGTCTTCTTATCCTTAGACAAGGACAATCCTTGCGGAAAAATAAATTCTCCACGCGCCCGTCCTCTTTCACCAAAGCTTTTAACTACATACCCTTTCGTATGAATAAAATGGCAAAGTTTATCACTTCTATTATCATCAAAAACGAGAATCAACGAATCATCTATAGTGAAAAGAGAAGTCGGGTTAGAAAAAAAGGTATTCATGTGTACCGAATCTATTTCCAACGTATCCGACACTATAGAACTGAAAGGTAGAGCGTTAAACTCTACCTTTTTACCGTCTTCTTTTTTACATGCAAACAACAATAATGTTGCAAGCACAACAAAACCAACTTTTTTCATTTCAACTAATTCATGTTTACTAATTCATGCGACATGAGTGCGAACCAGAAAGCAAGCTAACCTCTGTTAAAACAAGGTCTTATCGTTCTTTACCCTTAAGAATGTCCCAAAAGATTTTGTTTATCTCTTTGTTCCTTATAGGATCACCGACCAAAACAACATTCATATTCTCATCAAGCAAAAATGTATGAAATAGCACATCACTTGGTATATGCTGATTTTGGTGTTCAAATATATTTGCACTATCCAAATAAACCTGAGTCGAAAATTTTAAATTTCCTGCAGCGCACATAAAAGATCCAATATCCTTTTTTGAGGGCGAAAAAATAAACCTGAAACCAACACTATTGGTACTTTCTTTTATTTCATAGATAAAATCATTCCAATGCACTAAGTTTGTCAACCTACAAGAAGAACAATCTACAGAATCTGAATATACAACCCAATAAAATTGTTTTGGAAAAGTATCTACCCTATTCTTATAGGAAATAAGACGCATGGAATCACACGATAAAGTTACAGGCTTCGATTTCATCTGCATGATATTGGCATAAACGTCCTTATCTCTATTACAAGAAGAGACTATACTCCACAATAATAGCAATACCAAAGTTAACTTAAAACCCCACATACGAATTAAAATTACCGTTTCAATCTATAAAATGCCACAACGCGATAACCATTCTCCAAATGCTGTACAACATCTGCAGGCAATGTTGTCTTGTCCTCAAACCTGTCAAGACAGTAGTCTTCCAAATACCCTACAACATACCCATCGGCCATACACAATGGAATAATGATATCCGTAGGAGACAATCCTTTGTCTATATCCTTGTTTCCACCAATACGCTCTCTCATGTCATAATATAGAACAGTCCTAAGATGCCGATTCTCCAAAAACATAACCAACTTAGATTCATATATTAATGGGCAGGTGTACATAAAGACATGCTTATCTTCAATCAGTTGTTCTGCATCATAACGTGCCTCCAAAGGAGGCGCATATTTGCCGAAGTTAAAGAGATAAGAATGTACCAACTCACCTTTTGGCGTAAACACATGGGTTGTATCAGACATATCATCCGTATAATAAATGCTGTCACCCACTTTTTGAAAAAGGGAATAGTTGGAATAATTGTCTTGGTCTTCCTCATCAAAGTAAGAAAACACCTTTTTGATGTTAAAATGAGAATCTGTCACGCAAAGTTTCACATTTGACTTTCCGGGCTTTAACGAAAACAAAAATGAACCATTTTCCAAAGCTTTAAAATCCTCTCCCCAAAAAGGAGTTTCCACCTTTTGGACGAATTCGCCACCATGGGTAAATGAAATCATCTTCTCACTGGCATCATCATATAGATAAACATAATGCTTGTCCACATCAAAAGAATTTACCCTCACATATTCCGAACCCGACCGCCCACGCTCACCATACCGCGTGATAAAATTACCCTCCTTGTCAAACGACATCAGTTTAGATAGCCTTTCATCAAGTATATATATAGTGTCACCGTATATCTTGAGCTTATCAAGATTCCTAAATGTATTTTGTGGTTCTTGTAGTTTTACGAACAGAACGGTGTCAATAAACGAAGAACTTATCCCAGACACTTCTTCCAAAGGCACATCAACTTTTGTCTGTGGAACACAAGGGATAATATCAGTTTTGTTCTCCTTGCACGCAATAAAGAAGAACAAAAAAAATATATAATAATGGATATATTTCATACCTCTTACTTTTAAAGTTGGAATAGCAAACATTTAATTGCCCTAAAAAATGAACACATAAAAAATGCATATCTTTTAGGGCAAACGCAGACTACTAATTTGTGCAATAGTCCAATTTACGTATTACTCTATTCTTATCAGCAAATACTGATGAATAAATCACTTATAACAACCACATAAATTAGGTGAACATGGATGAAAATTCTTGCTCTCGCAAATCTTAACCGTTACGCCACATTTTTCACAATCAAAAGTATCGCCCGGCCCCGTATCGGAAGGAGATGTCTCATTCTGCGACAACGCTTCTACATTTGCAAGAAACAAATCACTTTCCAGTTGTTTACTTTGTTCATACGCACCATAAGCGTGATAACCACCATAAATTGTCACTCCAAGAACCACTGTCGCAACAATTGCAATCCATGTTTTTCTCATAATCATATATTTTTAAAGTTTTTAAATCAAATGCAATATAAAGGAATTAATACGAATATAGCAAGCAAACGAATAAAAAATTTCTATCTTTCAATGCACGACGCAGCATTTTCAAAGCATGCAGCCTGAATCCGGCACAAATGCCGAAGACCTTGACATTGTGGCAAACCGCACCGGCCGACAACTGTGAACAAAACGTCAGAAAAAGGAATAAGACGCCGACAAAAAGACAGCGCCCACCTCATTCTTCACCGCTGCAAAAAACGGATTCTTCCTGCAACGGGAAGCCAAACGTTAACAAAAAAGCATACATCAAGAACGTCTTTTGCTTCCATACGGCATTTCCGCGATTCGCTTTCAGCCCAACAAAAAATCATTCGGCTGAAAGCGATTTTCCAATGTCCGCAGAACTTGCGGGCAACCTGTACCAAAAGACGGAAAAACGACTTCTTACCGTGGAGAAGAGATGCCGAAAGCCCTGTTTTTCCACGTAGATGAAAGCCCGACGGCCTCAAAAAAAGAAAAACAAAACGACAGCGGAAACGCCCGACGGAAAAACACATAAAAAAAGCCATGCGGAAAGACATGGCATATCCTATATCGAAAAGAAAGCCCCGAAACCAAAAGGCAGCATTCTGTCAGATTCCCGATGCACGAGAATCCATTATTTGCGACCGCTCCCGGCCCGGCTTGCAAATACGCCATTCTCGCCAGCCCGGAAATGACTATTTGTCATTTTGAAAGCTATGCCACAAATTACCCTCCGGCACGGGGGCCGTCACGTCTATCTCTTGCTTGGATACCGGGTGGACGAAACGCACACGGCGGGCATGCAGGCAGATGCTCCCGTCGGGATTGCTGCGCGGCGAGCCGTACTTCAAGTCTCCCTTAATCGGGCAACCCATCTTGGCCAACTGACAACGGATTTGATGGTGACGGCCGGTTTTGAGGTCTACTTCCAAAAGGAAATAACGTTCCGAACGGCCGATAAGCCTATAATCGAGGATGGCTTTCTTTGCCTCCGGCTTTTCCTTGTCATAAGCATACGACTTATTCTGCTTTTCGTTGCGCACCAGCCAATGCACCAATTCCCCCTCTTCCGTAGACGGACAATTCCCCACAATGGCCCAATACGTCTTGTGCACTTCTTTCGTACGGAACATTTCGTTGAGCCGGGCCAAAGCCTTGCCGGTACGGGCAAAGACCACCAGTCCGCTCACAGGGCGGTCCAAACGATGCACCACGCCGAGGAACACGTTCCCCGGCTTGTGGTACTTCTGTTTGATGTATTCCTTCACCATCTCCGCCAAAGGCTTGTCGCCGGTCTTGTCACCCTGTACAATCTCCGAACTGCTTTTGTTGACGATGATGAGGTGGTTGTCTTCGTAGACTACGTCCATACGGATTACATGTTCATGCCACCGTCAATCTGGATCACCTGTCCCGACACGTAAGAAGACAGGTCGGAAGCCAAGAAAAGCGCCACGTTGGCCACGTCTTCCGGCGTACCGCCACGACGCAAAGGTATCTTCTTGCACCATTCCGCACGCACGTCGTCCGACAATGCTGCCGTCATGGCCGTTTCGATAAAGCCTGGTGCTATGGCATTGGCACGGATACCTTTGGCTCCCATCTCCTGGGCTATGGACTTGGCCAAAGCTATCATACCGGCCTTGGAAGCCGAATAGTTACACTGTCCGGCATTGCCGTGTACACCCACCACGGAAGCCATGTTGATGATGGAACCGCCCTTTTGGCGCATCATAATAGGCGTACAAGCGTGGATGAAGTTGAAGGCCGACTTCAGATTGACGGCAATCACTGCGTCCCACTGCGCCTCCGTCATACGCAACATCAAGCCGTCTTTAGTGATACCGGCATTGTTTACCAGAATATCTATCGAGCCGAAATCCTCTTTCACCTGCTTCACCACTTCTTCCGTCTGTGCAAAATCAGCCGCATTGGAAGCGTAGCCTTTGGCCTTCACGCCGAAAGCGGCGATTTCCGCCTCGGTAGCCTGCCCGTTTTCACCAATTACCAAATCCGTAAAAGCCACGTTCGCGCCTTCGGCGGCAAACTTCAGGGCAATGGCCTTACCGATACCGCGGGCGGCACCCGTCACCAAAGCCGTCTTTCCTGTCAATAATCCCATAATCTATTATTATTTAATGGTTAAATATATTATCTGTCAACGTTCTCCCCGCAATGCGCGGTGTATCAATGTCTTCACCATACGGCGCGTTTCCGCCTTGTTCAGTCCCTCTCCCAAGCGGCCGTAGATGTAAGGCACCTCCAACCCTTTCACGCAATAGTGCATCACGTCGGCCACCAATGCCACATTCTCTATGGAAAACTCACCCGAGGCGACTCCTTCTTTCAACACCCCGATGAAAAACTCCGTTTCTTTTTGGTCGAAATGTTTCCTCACCTTCTCCACCATCCAGATGTTGCGGAAGAATTCGGCACGCAAATTACCGTTGCGCAACACGACCTCTTTAATGGAATGCAAATGGACATAAATGATTTCCACCAGTTTTTCCTCCAAGTCCATCCTTTTGTTGGCCACTTCCGACAACTGTGCCGAAAGATGCTCCAACTCCGTTTCTATCACGGCAAAATAAATGTCTTCCTTATTCTTGAAATAGGTGTAAAGCGTACGGCGTCCTTTGCCCGAGGCTACGGCAATATCGTTCATCGTCGTATTCTCCAGCCCTTGCTTGGCAAACAGCCCGCGTGCCACATCCACCAATCGTGTCCTTGTCTTCGAAACAGCCATAACTGTTACAAATGTAAGCGAAATCCGGCAAGCAGGCAATATTTCCCCCTTAATTTTCGTTTCTGTCTTGCAAAAAAGCCTGCCCTTTTTACCCGAAACGGGTAAGCCCGGCTCAAATTAACATGGAATTTATTGCCGCCATACCGGCTTTTTCCGTAATTTTGCATACGGCAGGCCGGGCTTTCCCATCGGCCTCGGAAACAATAAAAACAGGACAGGATGAAGAAAGTGAAAATTACGGTCCTCCGCAAAATGTTCAACGAGGACTTGGTCAAGGAATACGGCGCGGCAGGACTACGGCCCTGCCCGATGCTCCGCGAAGGACAGGTGTTTTATGCAGACTATGCCAAACCCGACGGATTTTGCGACGAGGCTTGGAAAGCGATTTACCAATATGTATTTGCGCTGGCTCACGGCGCAACGAAAGAACCGTTCTACTACGGAGATTGGATAAGCAAACCGGGCATAGCCATCTGTAGTTGCAACGACGGTCTCCGGCCGGTCATCTTCAAACTGGAGGCCACCGACGAAGAAAGTCAAATAGACTATATCCCTGTACAGGACCAATGACGGCCTGCCACCGCTGCAAGACAAAGGACACGGGACGCTCCACCGGCAACGAGACAGTCACATTCGCATTTTCACGAAAATAATCCGCAATTTGTTTGGCTGTTCGGGGGAAATGCACTATCTTTGCACTCGAAATCAAGAAACACATCGCGGAGTGGAGCAGTTGGTAGCTCGCCAGGCTCATAACCTGGAGGTCGTTCGTTCGAGTCGAGCCTCCGCAACTCAATACAAACGCAATTAACTTCAGGAAAGTTAGTTGCGTTTTGTGCTTTAAAACCATTAACCTGATTAAAGTCATGAAAAAAGTATTCTATTCCCTATTGAAAAGCCTGGTGCTCACAGTTACGCTATCCCATTCCTTGCCTTCGCACGGACAAGAGGAAACTCTCCAGATTCCTATGACTACGGAGGATGCGAAAAGCAAATATTCCACAATAAGCATGCAACGCACCAGTGTGCACGACCCTTCTATCGTTTATGATGAGGGGAGCAGGCTGTATTACGTCTTCGGTTCACACATGGCTACTGCCAAAACCCGTGATTTGCAAAACTGGACCGGGGTGTCCTTTCCTTGGGGCTCGGTGAATACGGACGGGACAATCACGTCCAACGTAGCTCCGGCGGACGCTTTCCACACTCACCAAACGCGGAAAATCACCATTCACGGCGAAACGGTGGATTTCGGTAATTTCGATGCCGCAGCTTGGAACTGCGCCCTTCCCGGTACCGGTACCAATGGAGAAGAAATACCATGGACCGTAGACGGCAACATGTGGGCGCCGGACATTATTTACAATCCCGTGTCAGGAAAGTGGTGCCAATACCTCAGCTTGAACGGTCCGCAATGGAATTCTTGTATCATCCTGCTTACGGCCGACCGCATAGAGGGGCCTTACGTCTATCAAGGCCCTGTAATATTCAGCGGATTCCGCAGCGACACGGACGAGCGCATCTCTTTCCACAAAACCGACTTGGAATTAGTCGTCGGGAAGCAATCGAGCCTCCCCACACGGTATAAACAGGAAAAATGGGGAGATTATTGGCCGCACGCCATAGACCCTTGCGTGTTCTACGATGAAAACGGGACGTTATGGATGTCGTACGGCTCCTGGTCGGGTGGCATCTATATCCTGCAATTAGATCCGAATACCGGTCTGCGGGACTACAACGTCACTTATACGGGGAACTTCGATACGAAAGGGGCCAACGTGACATCCGACCCGTACTTCGGAAAGAAAATCGCAGGCGGTCGTTATGTATCGGGCGAAGGTTCCTATATCGAACATATCGGCGACCACTATTACTTGTTCATGAGCTATGGCGGGCTTGAACCTAACGGCGGATACGAGATGCGCGTATTCCGTTCGTCTCGCCCGGACGGCCCGTACAAGGACATGAACGGGACCGATGCCATCTTCACAAGTTGGAAACTTAATTACGGTCCCAATGCAGACACCCGAGGTGAAAAGCTATTGGGAGCCTACAACCATTGGGGATTTATGAATGTCGGCGAACGTGCGCAAGGACATAATTCCGTGCTAGCCGCAGAGGACGGACGTACTTACTTGGTTTACCATACCAAATTCAATGACGGGACGGCGGGACATCAGGTTCGTGTGCACCAACTGTTCCTGAACCGTTCCGGTTGGCCCGTAGCCGCTCCGTTCGAGTTCCACGGAGAAACGACAGGCGACCGTCAGATTGCCTCTTCCCAACTGTTCGACGCTAAAGAGGTGGCAGGCCGTTATCACGTCCTCACCCATCCCTACGGGCAAAACCATGCCGCCTACGAAGAGGCCGCCCCCACAGAAATCCTGCTCCGCGAAGACGGGAAGGTAGAAGGGGCATACAGCGGAACCTGGAAGATATATGACGGCAATTCATACATCACCTTGAACCTGAACGGTACGGTTTACGAAGGAGTCGTAACGGAGCAACAAATGGAACCGACCACCATCAAAACCATCTGCTTCACTGCATGTGGCGACAACGGAACAAATGTATGGGGATACCGGATGAAGAACGAATATGCCTTGGCTTATACACTCAATACGACTGCCATTCCGGTCAAGGACAATCAATACATCTCGCGCAACATAGACTTGTATGGACTGGAGAAGGAAATCAATGTCAACGCCAAATGGGAGTCCGACACTCCGGACGTGGTTTCCCATACCGGACGATACAACCCGGCCGGCCTGACGGAAGATGTTCCCGTGCAATTATCCTGCGAACTGTCCTGCGGTGCCTACTTTTGGACTGATACATTCCACGTCACGGCCCGCAAGGAATCCCTGCCCGACGGCGACTGGCTCGGCGGTATAAAAGCATATTATGATTTCGACCAGGAGCCTTTTGTCAATGCCTACGACTACACACAAACGGCCAGGCGCTTGTCGCAAGGCGGCAATGACATACCATCATTAGAAAAAGATAGTTTACGCAACGGCAGCATCCTGCACCAATATTTCGGTGCAAGCGGCTATTGCAGCTACACACAAATGCCCAATCCGCTGAGGAATGAGCGTTTGGAAGGTATGACCGTATCTTTATGGGTGAAACGTACCGACGACATTCCGTGGGATGCAATATGGTCTTTCTATAATCCTGCGGCCAACACCCGGTTGTACCTTACAGGCAATTCGTACGTAGGCTTTAACAATGGCAAAGACTGGTTCGACATCAACCATCCTGGTAGTATTATCTCCGAGCGAATTCCTATCGGTAAATGGAGTCTGGTCACGCTCACTGTTTCACGTACAGAAGGCTGTTGCATATATGTCAACGGAAGCAAGATACGTGACGTTGAATATGTCGGGTACTGTAATGGCGCCGATATTACGGACGCAAAGGACTTCGATTATAATAAGGTCATGGATTTCATCCAGTCCTGCCCTAATTTCTATTTGGGCTACGGTTCTTTCTGGGGTTCCGTAGACGTGAGGATGGACGACCTTATCCTATACAATCGGGCATTGGAAGCAACGGATGTCAGGGCGTTGAACACGATGAGCAACAGGGTGACCGATTTCTCCACCGGAGAAGGCGGTTCGTCTGTTGAACCGGTCCGTCATCACGGGAATAGGACCATGAAATCAGTATATGATTTGTCCGGACGCCCTGTAAAAGAGATGAAAAAAGGCATCTACATCATCGAAGGCCGGAAGGTCATGTGTCCATAGAGCCAAGGATGGCATGCAACTATTTCACACACCGAGATAGCATTTGCCATAAAGCCTGTAAGCCCCGTAATCGTAATGGAGAAAAGCCTGTTCCAAAGGACGCAGGCGAATGTTCTCCGTACGATAACGGGGAAAATATTCTTGCAACAATGCCGCACTGACCATAAAAGCATCCTGATGGACCATATCATCCAAAGTCACAAAACGGGTCAGGTTCACGCTTAAATCCAACAACAACATGTCGTACAAAGCCTGTGTAGCAGGAATTCCCATCCGCTTGCTGTCGGCCAACAAACGGCGGGTCACCCATAGAGCGTCCAACGTCTTGATATTCCCCCGAGAAGTAAAAGTGATACCTTGTTCGTTCTGCCGATACAAATAGACAACATCCTTTATGGTAGCTACAGCCTTGCAACGCGGATAGAGGAGATAAATACAAATTGTATCCTCAAACCAATAGCCCAATGGAAAAACCACGTCCTCAAACAACCAAGACTTATAGACTTTCCCCACCGGGAATCCATACAATATGCTCCAATCCCGGGTAAAACTCTCCGAATGCCGGAAAGTAAAAGTCGTACGTTCTCCCACAAAGCGGCTATACCCGCCTTCCACGATATCTGCATCCGTACGCAGTGCCGAACGCATCAAAGATTCAACGGCACCTTCTGGTAGTTTATCATCCGCATCCACGAACATAATATAAGATGCACGAATATGTTTCAAAGCTGCGTTCCTTGCTCCCGAGAATCCTTTATTCTCTTGCTGGATTATGCATATCTCCGGACAGTCTGCATAGCGTTGCAAAACGGAAAAGGTTTGATCGGTAGAGCCGTCATTCACTACTGTAACGAGAATGCGGAAAGATGTGCGCTGCGCCAATATGGAATCTATACATTCTGCTATATATGATTCTACATTATAAGCCGGTACAATAATCTGTAAATCGTATTGAAACGGTCGTTCCAATTTATTTTGAGACAAAGAGGATTGGCCCACATCCGGATGAAGTGTATACAAACGGTCACATGCCCTTTCTATATATTCTCTCTCTGTCCTGGCGGAAGGAGAGTGATAAAAGGGATAGAGCAATCGATAGTATAAGGACTGCATTCCCAGTTTCCTCATACAACGGAATAAAAATACATTTATCTCTTTAATCATATTTACAAGGATATTCAATATGTTGTTTATCTGCAAGTAATCTTAAAATTATTTTTTAGTAAGATGTTGCTTTCTTCCATTTCTGTTTCATTTCTCGCTGCTTATATTTTGTATATATCTGGCTTGCAAGGAATTCATTTTTTAATCACTCCCTTACTAAGGGACAAAAACAAAAAAAGAGGATATCCCCGTCTCGACCGGAATATCCTCTCTTACCTGAAAAAAAGGCGGCTACCTACTCTCCCGCTTT
>ENA-OROD01000735-OROD01000735.1-human-gut-metagenome-genome-assembly--contig:-NODE-735-length-30245-cov-3.362736_pt1 | contig 30245 bp, 23 predicted proteins | sample MGYA00242123_ERZ509038 | MGnify/ENA primary metagenome ERZ509038 (study PRJEB26280, sample SAMEA2338719) | human gut metagenome | biome: human gut; feature: human-associated habitat; material: faeces... | reverse complement strand
CATCATAAGCAGAACCGAGGACGGGAGAGTTTTGCTCACGCCGTGGTGCGGTTGTTACGATGACGAAAAAGCTACGATTGACGTAACGGACGATCATTCGCAGCTCGATTGGAGCGCGTTCGCCGATTATCACATTATTCGTCAAAAAGAAAATAAAATCGATGTTTACGACCAAATTATGTTCGGCGACAGATTTGAAAAGTTGGTCGACGTGTTGTGGACGACGCGACTTCCATATGAGCGCGACAATCCAAAGTTCCACGACGAGGAGAATAAATAATGGGCTGGAATAGGCAATTAGTGCGGGAATTCAACCGCAAACACAAAACAAATTACACAAAGGCGGAGCTCGAAGCACTCGATTTCGCCGTAAAGTTTCGCGCGGGAAATTTAGACGTTCAATCGATGAGTGACCTCGCGCTTAACCCGTTTATCAACATCGAGCTCGAGGAGCCGCTTCCCGAAGGAACGGAGGTAAAACTCAATTACGACGTAATCACCAAACGTCCGACTTATCCGAGGTTGTCGCAGAAATACAAAGATTTCATCGAGGCGAACAAGGACGCAGTTTTGCATACGACGGACGAGAACGCGAAGAAGGGTTACGTTTGTCTCGCGGAAGACCCCGACAAGTTGTGGTTGTGGTCGCCGCTTTTCGACCTTTTGTATCGGAACGAAGCGGGCGAGTTCGTGGAATACGGTGACTCGATTTTGGCGCCGAAAGAAACGGAAGAGAAGCCCGAAGAAATTAAAACGGAAATCGAAGAAGAAAATTCCGAGAAATCGGTAGAAAACGCTTGACACGCGGCGACAGGTGTGTTAAAATCAGAGTAAAAGTAAATACAAGGAGTAAATTTTAAATGGCAGTTTATTTTGACGCGGTGGGAACAATTCATCCCATCAAAGAAACAGAAAAGTTTAAAGCAGTCGAATATCGCAGATTCGATTCGGGCTGGGCGAAGAAAGTTCTTCGTTTCAACTTCCGCACTAACACGGGCTCGATAACGAATATGGAGATTTCTGCGCTTTACAGGGCGAACGAAGACGGAACGCCTTCAGACGACAACAAGACTTATGACAGGAACGAAGGTTGGATCGAGTATCCCGAGAGAAGAGAATACCCCGAAAAGGGTAAGTTTATGACGAGTTTTCTCGACAGATCGCCTTATAAAGTCGCAAACGTTCTCAAAGCGTATGACGAAGGGAATCTCTCGACTTATGACGCGGACAAATACGATATTCATTCTGACGAGGATTACGAAGAATTGAGTAAAAAATATAAGAGTTGCGTAAAGCGCTTCCTTTTCGACATCGATTTTATCAATTACTTCGAAAGAATTTTGGCGAATTATGACAAGTTCCTCAAAGGCAGACTTATGAAGGTAAGCGGCGAATGGGCGTTTGAATATTCGGCACAGAAAGACGCGATTTACAAGAAGTTCGTACCCAACCGCATTGAATATTGCCACGACGAAGACCCCGTTCAGGTTATCGCACTCAAAGTTCCGTTTATTTTCAAAGGGAAGAACCCGATTGCGGTCGGTAAAGACGATAAAAAGGTGCTTAAAGGTTACACGAATTACTTCGCGAGAGAATTTAAAACCGAAGAATTCAACGGCAAATATCTCGCACCGATCGAAATCGTTATCCCCGAAAATCTTGAAAAGTCGGTTTCTAACAGGTTTGAAACAGAAGACCCGACCGTAACCTCGGATTACAAGTTGTGGAATCTGAATTGCGCATACATTAACGGCGCGGAGAAAAAAGAAATCGAGGAAGACGATTTGTCTCCCGATGAACAGTTCGACATCGAGTGCGGTTTCAGAACACTCGAAGAAATTAAAGCCGAACACGCGAAAGCCGATAAAGGCGCGGACGGAAAGGGCAAATACGATTCGACCAAAGTTTACGGTGACAGAATCACCGAAATCAGACTTATAAAGTGTGGCGAAAAGGGCAACCCCGAAAACGCCGAATACGACGATAGACAGACCGAAAGCCCGTCGCACGACATACCCGAAGAGGTAAAACAAGCGGTCGGCGCGGCAAGCGATGACGACGATATTTTTGAGATTTAATCGGAGGTAGATATGAATATTTTTGAGAAAATTCAGGCAATAAGAGTTGAATTGAAACATAAAGATCTCAAAATGAGCGGTAGAAATAAGTTCGCGAATTATGATTACATGGAACTCGACGACTTTTGCCCCGCGCTCAATGAGCTTATGTTGAAGTATAAAATAACGGCAATTCCGACATTTTCGAGAGAAAAAGCATCTCTCACAGCAATTGACTGCGAGAAGCCCGAGGACAGATACACGATTGAATCTCCGTTCGGAACGGCAGACCTCAAAGGTTGCCACGAAGTTCAGTGCATCGGCGCGGTCGAGACTTATCAACGTCGTTACCTTTATCAGGCGATGTTCGATATCTCAGAAAGTGACGGTTTGAACAAGTCGCAGGGCGACCCGAGCAAGCCCGCTCCGAAGAAGATGGCTGAATTTCCGAGCCACGCGGAAGACGATTTGCTTCCTGGCGAAGAAAAACCCGCTGCAAAGTCCGCAAAACCCGTTGACGAAAAAGACCCGAACGGCGCGGCAAGATGCGCGAAAATAAAGGAAGTTTTCAACGCGAAGAGAAAAGCGAAAGAACTGACGACCGACACGCAGAAAGCGATTAAAAAGTTGTTGGTCGAAAACAGCGAAGACGGCGCGGGAATGTTGAACGAGAATTATTCGGCGAGGGTTTATGACCAACTCGAAGAGCTTCTCGGAATAGGCGAATAAGCTAAACTGCCATTTTTTGGTTTAGATATAGAAAAGCGTGGGAAGTAAAATTTCTGCGCTTTTTCTCGCCTAAACGCTTGACAAACGTGTTTTGTTGTGGTATAATGAGTTCGTAAATCGGAGGAAGATTATGATAGACAGTCAGAAGGTTTTGTATAGCGCGGGAGCAAATGACGAATGTTACACTCCTGCATACGGAGTTCGCCCGATTCTCAAATATATTCCCAAAGATTGGGCGGTTTGGTGCCCGTTTGATACAGAAGAGAGCGAATACGTAAAGCTCATACGAGCGAACGGGAACAAGGTAATCGCGTCGCATATTTCCAAAGGTCTCGATTTCTATGCCTTTGAGCCGAGTGAGCATTGGGATTGTATAATTAGCAACCCGCCGTTTAGTGGCAAAAGACATATTTTCGAGCGAGCATTGAGTTTTGGAAAGCCGTTTGCGTTATTGATGGCGCTCACGTGGCTGAACGATTCTGCGCCCAAACAGTTGTTTATGGAAAAGGATTTGCAACTGCTTATGTTCGATAAACGGATAAAATTCCTGAATAACGGTGAAGTTCAAAATAAAATCACGTTCAGTAGCGCGTATTATTGCTGGAATTTTCTTCCGAAGCAAATCATTATGGAGAAGTTGGAATGCAAGTAAAATGTCAAATTTGCGGCAAATCAATCGACCGCTCAATTGCATACAAAGTCGTGGTCGGCGGCGTGAATAAATATTTCTGCTCGGAAGAGGAATTTAACGCCGATAAAGCCCGCAAAGAACGCGTAAAAAAAGTTCTCGAAACAATTGCCGAGTGTTATCAATATTGCTCAGGTTATGGGGAGCCGCCTTACAACGTGGTCAGGAAGGAACTTAAAGAAAACCTTGGAGCGATTGATATTGAAACGATTTATCAATTCGTGAAAGAAAACCGTGAAAAACTCAAAAAGACGGTTGAAAAGAAAATCGAGCGAGATGGACCGTTTTCGCAAGTTTACTTCGCGTTTAGGTATTTAAGCGCGATAATAAAGCGGGAAATATTAGAAAAGAATTGGAAAGCAAAACAGGTTGCATCTCAATCGGTTATAACAATTGGACTTGGTGATATAGATTTTTATAAAAATACTGAAAAAAAACATTACCCTTTAAAGAGAAGACCATTAAATGAGTTGGAGGATGAGGTCGATGTCGATCAATAAAGATGCGTTTATAGTTGGGATATGTGATATAATCGATGAGAAATTACTCGAAAACAGGATAACGACCGAGGGAAATGCGGTTGCACTTTTTCTCCAAGATTTAACGATGTACGACGACGTTAATTTAACGCCCGAAGATTTTATTACTAAAGACGGAAGGTTTTTATTTTGTCTTGGTAAAACATTGAGAGAGAGTGGATATAGTTATCTCGATGAAGTCACCGTTTTTTCCAAATGTTCAAGCGAAATTACTGACAAAATTTCTGCGATGGGAGGATATAGAACAATACAGCATTTAATTGATGTTGTAAGCAGTAAGAACGTTGATGCGATTTTAGACGATTTAACCAAAAGTAACGTTTTAATTAAATTATATAAAAGCGGATTTAATCTTTTTAAGGAGATGACTCTTGATAACGGTAAAAAAGTAACCCCGATAAAGCTGTTCGAGAAGTTCAATTCAACCGAAGTAATGGATTGGTATGAAGCTCAAATCAGTGGTTTGAGTTGTGTAAACAATAGCAAAATTACAGGCGACGAATATTTGTCTTTTGACGATAATTTTTTTGAACAATTAAAAGAAAAAAAGACGATGGGTGCCTCTTATGCCGATGCAGGATTAGATATTAACGGAGAAAAGATTTCAACATTCCCGTTCTTAAACAATTCAACGATGGGTTTTGGCACAGGATTACATGCTCTCGTTGGTTATGTTGGAAATGGTAAAACAACAATGGCACTTGAAATGATAATGTCGCTTGTTGCAAATGGTAAGAAATTTATAATAGTAGAAAACGAATGCCCATTAAGCGATTTAAAAGTAATATTTCTTGAATTTATTCTTTACAGATATTTCGGTTATGCAAAATTGTCTCGCCGTAAATTGCGTTCGGGTGGTTTTACAGAAGAAGATATGGAAATGCTTAAAAAAGCGGGTAAATATTGGGAGAATAATTATAAGAAAAGCATTAGAATGGTCTCTCTTATGGACGCGGATGCTCCCTTAACGTGCCAAATAATTAAAAATGCAATTTTGCGCGAAGGTTATAATGGTTTTCTTGTAGATACTTTTAAACTCGATACTGGCGATGCAAAAGATAATTTTTGGATTAGCTTGATTTCGGACAGTAAAAAACTCAATGCAATCGCCCTTAAATATGAAGTGGTTGGTCTCATCACTGTTCAGTTAGCGCTTAATACTGCTGGGCGTTTATGGATAGACGAAAGTTGTTTATCGACGGCTAAAGGCTTAAGTGAAATACTTGAAACATGCATAGGCATGCGTCGAGTTCAGCCAGAAGAATTGATCCCAGGCTCGCCCATATATTGCGCTCCATTTCGTTCAAAACAAAATGAAAAAGGAGAATGGTTTGAAGAGCCATATGAGGCAGATCCAAGTAAAGTATGGAGGATGTGGTTTATCATAAAAAATCGTAAAGGAATGTCTTCAAATGATAACGGTGTCACATACCTTGTGAGATACGACGGAGATCACTGTTCTTTTTACGAAACCGCAAAAGCCCGATCAAGTCGTAAAAATGTGAATAATCAAAATTTCTAATTTTTAAAAAAAATCTTGTGAAAACGCTTGACAAATCTTGAAAAATACGCTATAATGATAATAAAAAAAGGAGTGTCAAGTATGGAAAAGTCTTATAAGTTTAGGATATATCCAAATGAAAAGCAACGTGTACTAATAGCAAAGACTTTTGGTTGCTCGAGGTTTGTATACAACTACTATCTTGATAAAAAGATTAAGTTATACGAAGAATCTAAACAATCAATGAGTTTTTATGCTTGCAGTGCAGACTTGACACTTCTTAAGAAAGAAATCGAATGGCTTAAAGAGGTAGATAAATGGTCATTACAAAATTCATTGAGAAGTTTAGATGAGGCTTATCAAAAATTCTTTAAAGAACATTTGGGATATCCAAAATTCAAATCTAAACACAACAATAGGAAATCATATAGAACGACATTCAATAATAATAACATTGAATTCAAAGACAAGTATATAAAATTACCAAAACTTGGGCTGGTAAAATTCCGTGACAAACAAATTCCACAAGGAAGAATTCTGAACGCGACGATTTCCCAAGCTCCGAGTGGTAGATATTACTGTTCGATTTGTTGCACCGATGTTGTTATATATGGTTTACCTAAAACGGGTTCTGTTATCGGAATAGATTTAGGACTAAAGGACTTTTTAATTACAAGTAATGGTGATAAAGTTTCTAACCCGAAATATCTGTCTAAATCTTTAAACAAGCTTGCCAAGTTGCAAAGAGCACTTTCGCGAAAACCAAACGAAAGTAATCGTAGAAATAAGGCAAGAATAAAGGTTGCAAGGCAGTATGAAAAGATTACAAACCAACGCCAAAACTTCTTAAAGAAATTATCGACTAAACTTATACGAGAAAACGATATCATTGCATTAGAAGATTTGCAAGTAGAAAATATGGTTAAAAACCATAAACTTGCAAGGTCGATAAGCGACGTGTCGTGGGGTGAGTTTAGACGGCAGCTTGAATACAAAGCCAAATGGTATGACAAGCAGGTTGTTGTGATAGACAAATTCTTTCCAAGCAGTCAGACTTGTAATTGTTGTGGTTATATCAATGAGGAGACGAAAGACCTCAAAGTTCGTGAATGGATTTGCCCTCAATGCGGCAAGACCCACGACAGAGATATAAATGCAGCAAAGAATATCTTAAACGAAGGTTTGAGATTGCTAAATTGTTAATATTTTAAAGTAGATAAGAACCGCAGGAACTGCGGGGTTAGCTCGGTAGATAAAGAATTCATTAGAGTTCTATTCCCGAGAATCACATTTAATCGTGTGAGGTTCAGATAGACACGCCGAACAAAAAAGGCGTGTTAATCAAACATCAAACGGAAGCGACTTATGACGCGACCGCTAAAACCGTCGAGTTCGCGAACCCCGTGAACGATGGCGAACAATATGAAATCGAGTGGTATAAAGCAGGCGCATTTACGGCGGATTTTGTCGCCGCAGGGAAAGCGATCGGCGATTCGATGACAAAGCGCGTAACGGAAATACTCGCAAGGACAACGGTAATCGCGTGGGCAGAGAAAGAGCAAAATTTCTTGCTTGATATTCGTAATTTGCTCAATGATACCGATTTTAAACTTCATTCGCCCGCGAATTCGTTGAAGACGAAAACCGATTGGGTAAAGGATTTGCAGTTCGAGATTTATTCGTTGCAGAACAAACTTGATTGGGATTTGCGGAACAGGAGCGTGAGTTGGTATGGATACTAATACGTTTGAAAACCGCATAATAATTTCCGACGCCGCGAAAAAGAAATTCCTCGAAAAACTTATCGGCAAGATGATAAAGATTTTGCATCTTGTTGAAGAGAGAGAAGAAACAGGAATAGATCCGCGTGATTTCATATACGGACAACTCGTCGAGTTAAACTCGGCTAACCAATTATTCGACAACGAACTGGTTGAAATAATCGTAAAACTCAATGTGGTTTATCGCGATTTCAACAAAGTCGAATTTAAAGCAATAAAAAAACAAATTTTCGAGATAAAGCGTAAAATTAACTATCTTATTGATTTGATTGACGCTCGCGAGAAGGAGGCGGCGAAATGAGCAAAGTAATAAACAGCGCGTTCACCCCGACTTCTTACGTTTATGATCTCGAAAATAACGTCGGCGCTAATAATGGAGAACCTTATAAAACAATCTCTCAAACGCCGAAGAATTATTCAAAATATAACTACTACTTACACACGTTACAGGACAAAATCGATGCCGATTGGAAATATCGCCCTAACAGGGTTGACGTCGAAGAGCAAGAAATCGAAGATTGGGGTACGGATAAATATACCCCGATTGAGGTCGTTATTCAGACGCTCAAAAATGACAAAGGCGAGAAACTTGCTGACGATTATAAAAAGCTTGTGTTCCGCGATATTCAGCATGATAGACTTCTTGGAATGAAATACCGTTTTTCGTTTAACTTTGACCTCGAAGAAGATGATGTGGATAAGTTCTGCTGGCTCGTGACGAATATGAATGTGACAGACCCTACGAGCGCAGTTGTAATAACTCGTTGCAATGGCACGATTGCCTCGGTTTTTAAGAACGCAGACGGATATAACGACGTCCATATCGAAGAGGTTATCGCAGGAACCGATTTGTCTGGAACTGGCTTTCATTTCAATGAGACGATTTTGACACAAAAAGACAGTATTGTGATGATTGTTCAGGCGAACGATTATACGCGCGGTTATTACGTGAACCAACGTTTTATCGTCGGTTACGACACGGTTTATAAAGTAACGAACATTGAAAATTACAACAGCCGAAGCACTTATAAAGCGAAGGATAATGGGTTAATTGTGTTGTACGCGACCGTTGATCAAAAGAGCGAGCAAGACATTTTCGATAAAGAGGTTTATGGAAAAGAACACGTTTATCTCGCGTACAATAAAGCGGAAGATCAAATCACGGTTACGCCGCCTGACGTTAGCGAGGGATATACATTCAGATTCTACGAACCCGCTCCGATGCCGACCGAATTATACAGCGAACCGATTACGTTCAAAGTCGGTTTATTCCAAGGCGACGCGTTGGTTGAAGCGCCTGTCAATATCAGCATAACGCTCGGTACGCTTGTGCCGTTTGCGGCTTATGACCCGAATACTTACGCGGGTTATGCGTTCCTTATCACGAAAGACGGAGAGCAATTCTATGTTATCGATCTGGCTGACTACGAGAAATACGTCGAAGTCGTTGACGACGACGATAAAGGCACGTTTACACTTCGCAGACTGAAAGTTTACGCTCGCAAAGAACTCGTCGTTATGGCTTATATATCGGCAGAAAACAGCCCGACAGGCAAAGAAATGAAACAATCGTTTGTTTTAAGTCTTCGTGGGCTTGAGTAAAAGGAGGAAACGCACATGGGGCTTCCTATGTATTTTGACGACAACGGATATAACCGTTATAACGACCTTGACGGGTTGGAGTGGCGAATTATACACGCATTAGTAAATAGCGACTCGAAATACGGCAGGTATTTGTGGAAGTTGCTGAAATATAACACACCTGATTGTCTTATGAACGATGAACTCAACAACAAAGAGAAGTATAAAATGGTTTATCGTGACAATGGTGACGCAGGCAATTATAATGTATTTTTACTTCCGTTCATCGACGACGGTTGGACAAAGCAGGCTTCGAGGCTCGACGTTTATGTGAGCCGAATTGAGCCTTTTGATCAAGTCCGCTCGAAAGTTGATGTAACGCTCGAAATTATAGTTCACAACAAAATCAATAACGTTTACGGCGATGCGGACGACGAAGAAAACCCGCTGACGAACCCGACTGAAACCGATGAAGATGGGAACATCTTAATTCCGACGAAGAGCCGCGCGACCACTATTTTGAAGTGCGTTTTGGCTATTTTAAACGGCTTATACGTCGATGGCGTCGGTACGTTGCAGTGCAACCAATTGACAAGCCCGTATTGCGGGGTAAAGAGTTACGTCTGGAACAACCGCTCGTATTTTGGTTATTCGGTTACATTTTCGACGGTTATGGCGCAAGAAACGGTCAACCCTGATTGCGGCTGGTAAGGTGGGTGATTTGAGTGAAAATTTATAACCCGAATTTACCGCAAAGCCTTGTTGATGAGCTTAATCGGCTTAATGCGACGTATTTTCAATTCGATGAACCCGTTCCATTTAAAGACGGTTTAACGTTATACCCGATAAACGTTCGGTATCACGATGAATTTTTAGCTGCGTCGGAGTGTTTAACTCTTAATAAAGACGACGTGGAAGGGAACGAGGAGAAAACCAACCTCGAATATCTTTTACTGAAGATGAGCGGAAAAGCCGAACAACAAGACGAAGACGGACCGCCGAAAGGTGAGTTAGAAAAAGCCGCCGAAGAGAAAAAGGCGAAGGAAGAGCAGGCTCGAATTTCGCAGTATTTTATACGTATTTGCGAATTGGTTTTTCACGTAAAATATGGTATTCGTTGTGCAAAGTGTGGAAAAGTTTACGATTATCAAGAATTCTTAATAAAAGCACTCGATAAAGAGCATCCGTTTCATTGCGAGTGTTATAAAGGCGAAGAAGGTGAGGAGGAAGATTTCGATATAAACATAAAATATCGAATGAACCCCGAAACTAAAAAATACGAAATTTTGATTAACGGAATTACGATAACATCGGAAGACTTTGACCGCTTAAGACAAATCGTAATGTACCAAAATTTACCTGACTTTAAAGACGATACTTGGGTTGACCCTGATATGAGAGCTGACCAAGCGGAGAAACAAAGGCTTTTAGCGAAGAAAAATAATGCTGGAACCGCGACGCTAGAAAGAAAGATTGTTTGTGTTTCAGCAAAATCGTGTTATAAAATCGAAGATATTTGCAAATTAACGATGAGAAAGTTCTTGATTTTGTTGTCTGCGATTGACGATGCGATGAATTATGAGTGCACGCGTATCGGTTTAATGACTGGTATGGTGAGTATGAAAGAACCAGTTGAACACTGGATTTATAAGAAAGAATCTGATGATTTGTATGGCGGAGAGGCGGTAAGTCTCGATGATATACAAGAAACCATCGATTCTGCATAATAATTTACAAAAATTATGGCTTTAAAAATGTGGTTAATCCGCTGCGTTTTTATATTGCTTGATTTTAATATATATAAATTTATATAAATTAAAAAAGGAGAAAATTAATATGGCTAATTATATTCTTGGCGATGTTATGAAAGCCGAAGCTTTTGTTCGTGGTGAAAATGGCAAACTTCAGCATTATTTCAGCGCGAATACAATGACTGATAGCACGCTTAATATATCTGTTACCGCCGAAGAAATTCGTGGTGGTTGGGGAAACCAGTTGCTTGGTAAAATATTCCATGACACTAACTTCGGTGTAAATCTTACTGAGGCTATGTGGTCGCTTGATTATCTTGCTGCTCAAATTGGCGAAGAAGTTAAGAAAGGTGCTGGTAAAGATCTCAAATCTGTTACTGGAACGGTGGCTTCCGAAGGTGCTCTTACGGTTACTATCCCCACTGGAGATACTATTGCTCCTATGTTTGATAAGGCGGCTGGTTTCTGCGCGGCGGCTGATAATACTCTTATAGTTTGGGTTAAGGACTGCAATGATGAAATGTTCACTTATACCGCTACAAAGGGTGATGAAAGCAATTATACGTTCCAACTTGTTGGCGAGGCTAAACCTGCGGTGGGCGCGGTTTGCGTTACTTACCCCACTGAAGTGACTGATTGCGAACAACTTATAGTCACTGCTGCTTATGCTCCTAAGGAATTTAGTTTATTCCTTTATGGCAAACTCTTCGCTGGTAATGGCTGCCAGAAATCCAAAGGTAAATATGCTGGCAAAATAACCATCGAAATTCCGAGATTCCAGCTTGATGGTACGGTTGATCTCACGATGAATCCGAGCTCCGCTGCTTCCGTTTCGCTTAACGGTCAGGCTCTTGCTTCTGGTTGCAACTGCGATGGCGAACCTCAGTATGCTACTATTACGACTATTATAAATAAATAATGAGTTGTAAGTTTGCAACTGTGAAGGATATGAACCCTGTTAGGTGCATAATCGACAACGTTGGGAGATGCCCTTTCCAGTATTGGTGTACTGCCGATAGGTGTTATAAATGTATCGGTGACGCAATAAAATGTAAACATTATCAAGAAGCAGATAATTCTAAACAACTGAATAAAAAATAAATAAATTAGAACCCGTTGAATGTGTTATGCGATACGTTCGCGGGTTCTTTTTTATCTATCGTATAATAAAACAAAATTTTTATTCAACGAAAATAGTAAAAAAGAGAGATAAAAGATAAGAAAAGAGGAATAATAACATAAAAAAATTCTAAATATTATAAGGAGGTTTATTATGTATTACTTAGATTATGCTAAACAGGTGGGAGATAGATATATACTTAACTTTTTCGCGGATTCCGCAGAAGATCTTAAAGACGTCCCCACGGACAAACCGTATATAACCCGTAACGGCACGAATTACGGCATACCGCTCGACACATCCGTTGTTACGATAGTTGAGAAAGGTACTAAGGTGAATTACGTGTTGCAGAACGGCGCGTATATCGCTGGCGGAGACGTTGCGCCTGTTGTTGGCACGCTCGAAGCTACCGAAAACAAGACTTATCTTGCGAAAGATGCAAATCTCGACGGTTATAGCCAAGTCGTGGTCAATGTTCAACCCGCACTTCAGGAAAAATCGGCAACTCCGACGGAGGCACAGCAGGTTGTTGTTCCCGAAGAAGGATTTTATGGTTTGTCCAAAGTAACGGTCGCGAAAATACCTGATAACTACGTAATTCCGACTGGCGCGGTAGAAATCACGACTAACGGCACTCACGACGTATCGGGAAAAGCGAGCGCGACGGTAAATGTTCCTGGTAAAGAAGAGCAAGAAAAGACTGCTGCTCTTGCAATGGCTGCTGGAGATCAGAGCGTGGCGCCTGACACAGGGAAGGTTTTATCTAAAGTAACGATCACGAAGCCCGCAACGTTAGTCGCAGCTAATATAAAAAAAGATGTGAATGTAGGCGGCGTGGTTGGGACGCTTGAACCGCAAAAACTCGAACAAGAAAAACCAATAACAATTACCGAAAATGGTTCTCAAACGGTTACGCCTGATGAGGGTAAAGTCCTCTCTAAGGTCACTATAACCACGAACGTTCCCGCAACCCCGACCGAAGAAAAGACGGTCGAATTGGCGCTTGCCGCTGGTGATCAGGTGATAACCCCGACCGCTGGGAAAAACATATCGAAAGTTACGATTACGAAGCCCGCGGAATTGCTTCCTGAAAACATTAAAAAAGGCATAACGATTGCTGGTGTAACTGGCACATACGAAGCCGTGACTGGCGCATAATAAGTCGAAATCACCCCCTCGAATTCGAGGGGTTAAATTTGAAAATAACGGGCTTTAAAGGAGAAAATTATGGAAGACAAGATTATGTTAATTATTTTTATCGTGGTTATTGCGGCGATTATTATCGCAGCCGTTATTTTCTTGATTAAAATCTTGAAAATGAAACCCGAAGAAAGAACGAAACTTTTAAAAACTTATCTTAAAGGCGCAATCGCTTGGGCGGAGCAAGAATTCGCTGGAAGCGGACGCGGCGCCGAAAAAATTGAAGCGGTTGAAAAATACTTTAAAGAACATGCTTCTTGGCTTTTGAAAATAGTTCTCAAATTGAGCGGGAAAGAAAATCTTCGCGAGTTAATCGAAGAAGGATTAAAAGAGCTTAAAGAAAATTTTGAAAAGTAAAGTAATAAAATAGCATTTTTATTGCATAAAGGTCGAAGGGTGGCTGGCGCTCGACGCTGGTCGCCCCTCATAAATCCTAAAATCTAATAATGGAGGGATCTGCCTTATGGCAAGAACGACAGTTTATAACGATGATTTGTCCAAAGAATGGCAGGTCGTCAACAAAGAAAACCAAAAACTACTTAAAGAATTCATTCGTTATTGCGTGGCGAATGATAAAAGCCCGCAAACGTGTAATCAATACGAATCGCAGTTGAAAATCTTTTTCTGTTGGAATTACAGAGAAAACGATGATAAATTTTTCGTAGATATAAAGAAACGCGAACTCGTCAACTTTTTTGGCTGGGGACGCACAATCGGTTGGAGCTCGTGTCGGCTCGCCTCGCTTCGTGCGGCGTTGAGCTCGTTCAGTAATTACATCGAACGAATACTCGATGAAGACTACCCGAATTTCCGAAATCTTATAAAAGTTCTCGAACCGATACGCCTCGAAGCCGTTCGCGAAAAAACGATAATCGAAAAAGACGACATAATGGCGGGGGTTGAAAAACTCGCGGCGCTCGGTGAATACCAATACGCGTGTTTTTTATCGCTTCTTTTTTCGTCGGGGATGAGAAAGGCAGAGGCGGCGCAAATGAAGGTTTCGTTTTTCACGACGAACCAAGTAATCGCGTTCCGAGGGCTGGCTTATGAAACGCCGAAGATTAGAACGAAAGGGCACGGCGCGATGGGAAAGCAAGTTCCGAGATACGTGTTCAAAGAGACGTTTGATAAATACCTCAACTTGTGGCTCGAGCAACGCGAAAAACTCGGCGTAACGACCGACGCGCTTTTTGTGATAAAAGATGTGACGGGCAAATACCAACCCGCGAAGTCGCAGAATTTTACGCATTGGGCGGCTAAAATCGGCGAACTTATAGGCGTGAATTCGCTGTATTGTCACAGCTTGCGACACGCGTTCACGACGTACTTAAAAAGACAAAATTTCCCAACTGACGTGGTGCAAAAAATACAATCTTGGAGCAGCGCGGATATGGTCGCGAGATACGACGACCGAACCGACAGCGAAGAGTTGGATGAATTTTTTGCGAAGCTGAAAAGCGGGGTTGACATAGATAATAATTCCTTGGAGGAAAAGAAATGAGTGAAATAGATAAAAAAACTCGAGCGGATTTATTCCGTAAAAGAATTGAAGATAAGAATACATTGACGGGCGCGGGCGCGATTTACGTCGGGACAGGGATTCCTAAATATATAACTTCCGATGGCACAATAACTGAAACGCCATCAACTGGCACAATTGGCCCGTTTTATGAAACCACTGGCGTTACCCCGACTACTGGCGGGCAGATACCTGTAAGTGTTATGGGGACTGGAAGCGCTGAAGCGACTGGGACGGTTGCTGGATTGGAATTTAAATCGGTAAATGACGCGATGAAAAATGCGGATGGGAGTATTGTGATTGGCGCTTCAAATGGGATAACTTTGAGGTCGGGAAACGGCATTACTTTGACAAATGATGGAACTCCTGACTTTGCTACCGATATATCTATTATTAATAGAACAAAAAATATAACAATAATTGCTGCAGCTGGAAACGTTGCAATAGAAGGAAAAAATCAAACAACAATATCTAATGTTTCTTTGGATACAACCCTCAATGGCCCGTTAACGGGAAATTTATATACGGCACCAAGCGGGACCCCTTCTCTTAGCACAACTGGTGTAACTAACGCTTATTCCAGTGATACATCTGAAAAAAATTTAGTTCCGATTCTTTACAATGTAGGACAAAGACTGAATTCGGCAGAGGAGCGACTGAATAGCCTGGGTTTTAAGAAGCTCGGCGGTGATTTAGATTCAGCTTTTGAGTTTGAATTAAAAAAATCTTATACGTCTGAAGGTGGGGTTTCTACAACATTTACCCTCGGGACTTTAAAAATTGCCCCGCAGGACGTTATGGGTAATTATTGCCGAGCAGTTGTTAAATTTGAACCAGAGCCAGTGTTTGATAGTAGTAGCGGCAAAGTGCTTCCAATGCGTCTTAAAGCAACAGATTATCCACATGCCTCAGATGATAATCAAAGGCGTCTTTTATTTTATTTTGATGATTATTTTCTTACAAGAAATGGCGAAATATTATATGACAAAGAAGCTTCTTCATCTATAACCACTAAATCGATGAGCAAAATACAAAATGTTAGTGTTGCTCCAAATGAAAAAGTAAGTTTTTATTATTCTTTTCCTATTAATCTTTATCAAAATATCGAAGATACGCAACCAGCCGCTTACACATTGGTTACAGTATATTTTACGCTAAGTCCAGATACTGGTGATAAGGCTCGGGTTCAAATGGAAATACATTCTCAAAATTATAATGGTTTGGTAACAAATAATAAGTATGCTGTTTTAATACCTGGAGAGGCAGACGTTCGCACTTACCCCATAATTGCTTATAAGAGAAAAATTTAAGGAAATAAATTATGAAATTACAAGATATTTTAAAAGTATGTAAAGAATTCATCGATTCGCCCGAGGACGAGCAAACCCTCTCGGCGTACAACTCGATGTTGCAAGAATTAAAAGTTCGGGCATATCTCCCCATGCAGGAGAAAGTCATCGCGCTCGTTCGAATGATAATCGACAGTGATAAAGACTTCGACGTTCCAGCGGCGTTTTTCACCGCGGGGCTCGAAATCGCCTGCCTTTTCGACGGGCTTTTGTCGTATGTGAATATCGAGCCCGAAGTAAATCTCGAAATAAAGAATTACGAAAACTACGACATTTTGTATCAATCGGGTTTTGCGGATTACGTTTTGGAGTTTTGCGAGAAAGATTACAACCGCCTTGTTCGGTTGCTCGAACGCACGCTCTCTTATGAAAACCTTGCAGAGTTAATAAAGAGCATGCAAGAGCTCGACACGGGCGCGTTAAAGAGCACGGTTTCGGAGCTTAAAGCGAGCTTAAAAGAAGCGAACCCTGAGATGATAAAAGACATGGCGGATATTATGAGGTTGAACGACCCGACGCTCAATGAGTTAAAAGTGGCAATCGTGGACAAGGGAATGGAAGAAGGAGTCGTAACAGATACAGTCAAAGCGATTTAAGCAATTGAAAATGGCACAAAAGGTGTAATAAAATAATAATTTTATGATAATTAGAGACTTCGCTACGCGCGAGGTCTCTTTTTATCTAACTTTTAGACAAATAAAAATAAAAAAACAATAAGGAGGCACGGAATGGATATTAAACAGACGTTGATACAAGCGTTGAAAAAAGACGTAAAAATAGACTTAGAGCGGAAATTAGAAAAAGTGCGCGTTCCGTGCATGAATTATTTAAAAGAAAACGCTCTAAGAATTTTTAAAGAGAAAATAACAGAGGTTTATAAAATAAACTCTGATAGAATACAGGTAATAGATTTGCCTCTATTTTTGAGGGCAATAAAAACTTACGATATTGATAAATGGAGTTTTAGTATTAAAATCGACGAAGATTTACTGAATTTCAAAACAAAATCTGGGGAACAGATTTATCAATATACCGATGGCGGAAAAATGTTCGCGGATGGATGCGGGGAGGAAGTGCATAATCTAAGAGAATATTGGCACTCTCCCATAATGTCGCTAAGCGAGAGCGATTGGTATAAAGATGAATTTGCTAAGACGATTAGCGAATTTTTGAAAAGTGATTTTATTAATTTCGTAAAGAATAAGATTATGGAGGCAAAATAATTATGGCTGATAAAATAGATATAACTTTAAAAATTAAAGAATATGAAAAAAGAAAAAACGAAATAGCGGCAGAAATACGAAAAGCCGAGGGTGAGTTGTCCGCACTCAAAACTACTGCTAATAATAAAAAAGAACTTGGTACTTATAAAGATGAAAAGACTATTGAAAAAGAGATTCAGAGGTTCAACTCCGATATAGAAAAAAAAAGAAAAAAGCTTGCGGAATTAGAACAGGCATATATGAAAACCGCCGATTCATCTATTTCGAATGATATATCTCATCTTAAAAAAGTTATTAAAGAATTAGAGGAAAAAAAGGGTATTATAAAAATTTCCCCTTTACTTGGTTTCGGATATGATGATAAAATAGCCGAACAAAAAATGCAAGAATTGCAAAAAAAAATAAATGTACAACAAGCAAAAATAATAGAATTAAAACAACAACAGGCGAATCTTTACGACAAAGCAATAGAACAACAAGCTAAAGCTTTGAGAAAGGCAGAAAGTGAAGCAAAGAAACAGACAAATCGTGGTCCTATTTTTGAAGCTGTTCCAAGCCAGTATAGTAAAGAAGCTTATGAAAAAGAGCATAAATACATTCATACTGGTAAAACTAAATATAAAACAAAACGAGTCGCTCCTGGCACAGAGGTTGATTTGAATAAGATTCGTAAAATGTCGGTTACACAAATTGCTGGCGTTTTAACTGGGAATAAATTCGGAGACTATAGCGAAGAAGCTATTAAAGCGATGGAAACCGAATTAAAATCTATGAAAGGGAAAGAGCTTACAGGAGAATACCTCGATTTAAAAAATAAAATTGTTTCTGCAAAAACTACCGCAAAACAAATAAGTGATGCTGGCAGGAGAGGTACGGCTTTTCACAAAATTGCCGAATTATTAGAAAGCGGTAATTTAACCATAGAACAGCTTACAGAAGCCAAAATAAAAAGTTTAGCGGAAGATTATTCGGAAATACAAGAAGGCATAGATGGAGAAACAGAGAAAGATATTAACTATAATGTAAAGCGCTTAAAAGCAATGGCTTCAGATTATGAAAAACTAAAAAAACAAGCGGGATTGCAAGGTAAACCAATGACCGAAAAATCTCTTGGATTTTTGGCACAAATTGGCGATGAAATAGTAGAAATAACTGGTACTTTTGATAGTTTTTTTTCTCAGTTAGGTGCTTTGTTAGACTTTAAAACAACGGCAACTATTGATCCTAAAAAAATAGGAATTCAATTAAACCTCTTAAAAAGGGCAATCGAGTTACATGGCGGGGACGTTTCAAGTTTACAAGCTTTACATGTTCCTTTTAGAATGGGTGGAAGGGCTGTTACTTCTGAGAGTTCCATTTATAATATTGGTACTGTTGACGATTCTGTTATGCAAGATTGGATAGAAAAAGCGTTTAAAGGAGTTGCGGTCGAGGTTCCCACTTTATTAAAAAGCGTACTCGAACCATATTCTTGGACAAAAGGCGGACAAACGAAGAGTTCTTGGATGTTAAATAAAATTCCGATTAATAAACTTCCATCGATGATAAAACAAGGAAGGCTCGATGAAATTGTTGGAATGGTCCAAGGTTTGTCTCCAGAGGAACAAAAACATTTTCTTAATTTAATTTGGAGCACAAAAGAATATGGAGAAGGTAAACCAGTTGGTGGTGTTGAAAGCGATAAACTGTATCGCCGTGGTCGCGAATGGGATAAGTTGCGCCGCGCATTACCATCTTTTTACACAGGTTTAAAAACCGCGACAGGAATTTCCGAAGAAACTTTTATTGACGAAGAAGGAAATGTTTCTGGCGCCACAACGGTTGGTGGAGGATTTCTTTCGCAGTGGTCTAAAGCCTATAGATTAAAATTTGCTGAAGAACTTGCAAAAAATGGAGATGAGGCGGCTCAGAAAGCCGCGCAAGAAGTCGCAGACCAATTTGTAAAAATTGTTAAAGACGCTACTGATGAAATTGGGCAAGACGAAGTTTTTGGTAAATTAGCTTCCTTATCGTTTAAAGATGATGTCCATAACGCTTTTATTGATGCTGTGGGGCAGTCTTTATACGGTGACGAATATGAAGGGTTCGGCATTGATCAGGTTGGCATAAACGAACGCTCAAAAGAAGAAAATGCCGCAAGAGCAATCCGTTCGCAAAAACGTGCTGGAGAAAGATATTATCGAGAACAGGGCGCTTTGATGAGAAGATTGTCTCAATTCGAAGAAGGTGCTTCTCAACTCGATGCGAAAACACCTGAACAGGTTTTGGGATTTGTTAAAGGTATTGGTTCGTTGAAGTCTATTTTTCAAGGTGCTTTAAATGAACTCGATGGCGAAGGGATGTCTCAGCTCAACGAAGCTGGGATGCCTGAATTTATCGAAAATAGTGAATATTTGTTAGACCGTTGGTATCAGTTTGTTCGAACGATAAAAGAAAAAATAAGCCCTATTGCGCATGATATGGTAGATGTTGCTCGGCAGACGGGTGATTGGAGTAAAGTTAATGCTTTAAATAGCACTTTAAATAATCTAACACTTACTGAAGACACTTCTTCTTTGGCAACCAAAGCTGCTCAAAAGTTTTCCTGGTTATATCAAGCAAAAGACATTTACGATGAAATGTTATCGGAAGAAGAGCCTGTTAAGAGTGGAACTTTATCCGTTGAAGAATGGGCTGCACAGAGGTTAACCCCCGAACAATATGGTCAATATGCAGACTCTATGAGGGTTAAGGAAATTGTTTCAAAATCTGGTGGGAATTTTGAAAATTTTATAACCGATTTTCTTAAAATTTCATATGATACAATGAACAGCGAATTGACTAAAAGAGTTCGTGATGCCGTAGAGAAGATAAAAAATGAGACGCCAGAATTATTAACTGGAAAATTCCTTGATATTATCTTGAAACAAACAGATATAGCTGGCGGCGAAAGCGCGAAAATGCAATGGTGGCATGAACACTCAGCTTTGGAGTATTTAAAGCGGGGAGAGACCATCGGAGTATTTCCTGAAGAAAAAAAATATGAAGATGCAGGAAAGGCAATTGTTGCTTTAGAAGAGAAAATAGAGAGACTTAATGATGCTATAGCTGAAACCACGGAAAGATACGAGGGGTTATCAGAAGGATTGAGTGTTAACGAGAAACTCTTTGCAGAAGAATACAAAACGAAAAATAAACTCGAAGGTTCTACTGACCCGAAAAGTATTATAAAAAAATTCGATGAACTTATAGGTATTGATGTTTATCTCGAAAAAAGAAAACAATTACTTGATTTTGCAAAAACACACAATATAAAAGTTGATAAGGATTTTTTATCTGGAAATGCCGAGGGACCATGGATGGCGCGTTTGCGCGATGATGGTAGTGAGAGGGTTCGTAAATACAACGAACAGCAAGATAAAAACTGGGATGAATATATAAGAATTGTTGATGAATTTACGGAAGCCAACGACGCCATTAAGGCCGCGGCGAAGGCTGCTGGAATGGCGAGATTATTGACTTTACGTAAAGAGTTGATTAAGGACGAAGAAGCAGTTCGTCGTGCTCAGACGGGTATTGACACGAGTAAAACGGGTAAAGTTAAAGAGGTTATTAACACATTATCTCAAACCGTTGAAGGGTTAAGAATGCTTAGACCAGCTTCAGAAGAGAAAGCTCAAATGGCGCAGGTAGAAACACCAAAAGCAGATATTAACGCAGACACTGTTATAATAGGAGAACCAGAATCTCCCACGGTTGCAGAAGCAGAACCTCCTACAACCGAATCCGTTCCAGTTAAAAAGAAAACAACCAGGAAAAGAAGAACGACAAAAAAGTCCTCGCGTAAAAACGATGGGACAGATGTTGTTCCTGATGGGGGCGGCGTTGGTGGTGATGGCATACCGCCGCAGCTTGATGGTAGTGAAATTTTAAGTGAGTTAAAAGGTATTCACAAAGACACCTCTTCGATTGATGCAAAGCTTCAAAGTGGTGTTGTCTTATCCGATGAAGATGTACAGACAACCTCTCAGACAACCTCTCGCGCTACAAGTATAAAACCCACGGATAAAGTTAAAAAATATCTTGAATATTCTAAGACGATTTCGGATCTCCGAGTTAAACAACAAAAAGAAGAAAGTTCACTCGGGAAAAATCAGTACGAAGTGATGATTGAAGCTTATCAAAAGCTTCAAAAAGATCTCGGTGATTTTACCGACGATGAAAAGCTTCTCATACAAGAAAAAGAGAAAGAAATCGAACAGAATCAAAAACTTAAACTTTCCGAAGTGGAAATTGCTGCTGCTAAAAAGCAGACGAAGCAAGAGGCAAAGGATGCGGCGCAAGCCGAAAAAGACAGGGTAAAATCTGAAAAAGACGCTGCAACACAAACGGCAAAAACAGCAAAAGAATATCAAAGATATTTGGACCAAAGATTCTCAATTTTGTCCAAAATTGAATCGGCGCAAGCCCAATATAATATTTCTACTGGCAAAGAAAGAATTGCGGCAGAAGGCGTTATTACTCAAAGAAAAATTGAATTAGATTATCTTGACCAGAAAAACTCTGATTTAATTGAGACGATGGCGAATACGCAGAAAGCCACAAAAGCGGACCTTGATTATGCGCAGTCTTTGAGAGTTGCAAGCATGCAACAAGAAAAACTTCTTAGTAAAAAGGGCGCCAAATCTCTTTGGGACGTAATGAGTAATGACATCAAGCGTGCTGCGATGAGAGTAACGGACTTCGGGCTCGCCGCAAAACTAATGAATAAACTGCCTCAAGATTTGCAAAAAATAGTTCAATATACTAAAGAATTAGATAAAGCAATGACCAACGTAAGGATTGTCGGTGGATATACTGCTGAGCAAGCAAAAGTTTTAACGGCAAGATATACGGAGCTCGGCAGAACTCTTGGTGCAACAACAACTGAGATAGCAGAAGGTATGGATACTTGGTTACGTCAAGGGTATGAAGCGCAAGATCAGTTGGAATCTTTGGTTTTGGCTTCTACTAAACTCAGTAAGCTTGGTATGATTTCAGCTTCGGAAGCGACGACCGCTTTAACGAGCTCTTTAAAAGCATTTAATCTTGCCGCCGAAGATGCAATAAAGGTTGTTGATAAATTAACGAAAGTAGATGCTCAAGCAGCAGTCTCAGCTGGTGGGATCGCGACAGCTCTTCAAAAATCAGCCACTTCTGCGAAACTCGCAGGTATGTCAATGGACGAGCTTATAGGTTCCGTCTCGGTTATCGGTGAAGTCACGCAGCAATCGATGGATACGGTTGGTCACGCGATGAAGTCGATTCTCGCTCGTTACGGCAACGTTAAGGCGAGCGTATTTACCAAAATGGGGTTAAACGACGAAGGCGAAACAAGCGAAAATATCAACGATATTGAAAAGGTTTTGTCGAAGCTCGGAATTCGTATGCGTTCTTCTTCTACTGAATTACGCGACATAACTGACGTTCTCGACGAGGTAAACGAAAAATGGGATACTTATGACACGGTAACTAAGAACGCGCTCGCAACCGCCTTTGGTGGCACGAGAATGCGTGAAAATTTCCTTGTTCTTATGGAAAACTGGAACCGCGTTAAAGAGTTAACCGAAGAGTCGGCCAACGCCGCAGGAACCGCTGATGAAAAATATACCGCTTATATGGATTCTATAGAAGCTGCAACGAAACGGTTGCAAAACGCTTGGGAAAGTATGAGCCAAAAATTTGAATCTTCATGGTTAATTAAACTTGGCACTAACGCTCTGGCGGGGTTTATAGGACATTTCGACACGTTAATAAAATTAGTCGCGACTTTTGCTTCTGTTAAATTCTCAGACCAAATATTTGGTTTTACTAAGTCTACGGTTTTAGGTGCCCCAAAATTCTTCAAAAAATTATTAGGTTTTGGAGATGGGAGACAAAGACAAATAACCTATGATGCTAACGGGAATCCCGTTATTAATCCTGTAGCTTCTGGCGCAGAAAGCATATTGGCCAAATTGCAAAGCGGCACAACGCGAGCCGTTCAAACTTCTAATAGCTTATTACAGCAAATACTTGCACAATTAAAAACCAACGGTAGCGGAATAGTTAATCCTGAATATGACGCGAGTGGTAAAATAACCAACGGATTGGCAATTAATGGAAGACGTGTAATTGCTGGAACTACAAAAACTGGTAAACCTGCTTATTATTATGAAGATACAGGCGGAATGGTTAGAAGCAGTGCTAATATTCAAAAACTAAACGCACAACAAGCCGCAATAACCAAATATAACGCACAAATAGGTAATCAAATTTCTGGGTATACTGGAAGAACTTGGGGCGGATACGCTAAACAAGTCAATGTTGGAGATGAAGCATATTATAGACGTAAAGACGGTTCTTACGTTACTAAAACAGGCAAAGTCTTATCTGCAGATCAACAAAAAAATGTTGACGAAATCAACAAACAGTTAAGAGCGGATAAAATCTCTCAGCGGGCAAAACAAGGAGTTACAGCGGGTCTTACCACTGCAATTTCCGAGTTAATGACCACAAAAGAGGTTGGAACTGGTATTGGCGGTACACTCGGGAAACTTTTCACTGGCAACAAAGACAACAAACAAACAATCGAGGAAACAGCGGGTGGAAAAGCTTTGAGAACTGCGCTTACTGGAGGGTTATCTGGTGTTTTAGGCGCATATTTTGGTCCGCTTGGTGCGATGGTCGGGCAAATAGCGGGCGAGGGAATATCTGGAATTATATCCACGATCGTTCATCGTTCGGAGCTCGAGATGAAACAGCGAGTTGCTGATGCGAAAGAAAATCTTTCTAAGCTTTCCGAAGTTCAATCTTCTATTGACGAGAATTCAGGCGTAATGCGGAAAGCGGTCTTGGAAGGCGACGATGAAAAACAGCTTGAGAAGTATGTTGATACAATTCGTGATTTCTTTATCGATAATACGGATTTTATATCTTCGTTCCTTGAAAAATTTGGAGGAGAATACAGCTCGGTTTCGGCGGTCTTAAAAGATATAAACAGTGAAGACGTTGATTTTAGAAGTAAAGTTGAAAAATACTTTGAAGAAACGGTTTCTGAGCTGAAAACAAGCAACACACTTGCTTCTCAAGAAGAAGATCGTGCGAAAATTGCCGAATTATATGGTCTTGACATTCAGGGAATAACTCTGGAGGAAAAATTAGCGAGCGCAAAACAAACCGTGCGCGAACTTAAAGACGCTGGATATTCCAAGGGTCCAATTGAATATTATGAATCGATAGTTCAAAAACTTGAAAAGGCAATAATTCAAGAGGAAAAACTCAATAAAGAATGGTTAGAATCGGCAGCCCAAGAAGGGTATTTAAGATCTGGAATCAAAAAATTATCGAAAACAGATTTAACCAAACTTGGGCTCGAAGGAGCAATAAACGCTATCGCTGATCAGATGGAACAACAGGGCATTGGTGTCCGTACCGACGGGAAAATACACGAAGATGTTTATAACATCATTAGGACTGCGATAAAAGAGGATACTGAAATTAGCTCGGCTTTAGAGCGTGGTTCTTTGACGATTGGGGAATACACCAAAGATAAAGATTCTTTATCTATATATGCCGACCGCATTAAACAATTTGCTTTGGCATTCAATATTACAGAAAAAGAAGCAATTAAAATGGGTAAAACTTTTAAAGATTTAACCATTGAATTAGGTAATATGACGCCCAGTGATGTTTTGGAATATTATCAAAAATTTAGCGACGTATTATCGGAAATAACAAGTTCTGGCGGTTTAACCGCAAAGACGCTTAATACGATTGTTAAAGAATTGCCGAGATTAACCCCTTATATATTCCAAGGAGCCGACGCGTTAGAATCCGAAATTTATAAAGCTATTTTGGGCGGTGAAATGGATCTTGTCTACGAGAATGCCTTGAATAGTCAAATTTTCAGCAACGAAGGTGTTTTTGAGTATTTCAAAACTCAATATTCGAACTTGTCAAAAGCAGCCAAAGAAAAAACAACTTTGCTTGGTTTGAAAGGCCTTATAGAGTCGGGCGAAGCTACTGAAGAAGATAAAAAGGCTTATGATGATTTTATTAGCAACAAAGAGGTTGAATATCAAAAAGATTTGACCGTTCAAAATCAGCTTAGAGAATATCAAATTTCTTTAATGAATGATGAGGTCAACAATCTCGAAGAGCAAAAATCTGCCTTGTCCGACATCAACGAGCAACGCAAAAAAGAAATCGATTATATCAAAGCCAAAAACGCACTCGAAGATGCTCGGAAAGAGAAAAAACGTGTTTTCAGAAGTGGAATCGGCTGGACATATGAGGTCGACGAGACTGCTATTTCAGAAGCCAAAGAAAAGGTTGATAGCTTGCAAGTTGAAAGAGACCAAGAGGCAATTCAATATCAAATCGACGCGATAAACGCACAAAAAGCTTTTCTCGAAGCATTGCCTGATCAGGCTCAAAATGAGAGGTTAAAAACCTTGATGGACGAGTTTACCAAAGGTGATGATTCGATGCTTGAGAGAGTAAAGAAATTGTCCGATGCTTTTGCCGATGCGACCAAAAAAGTGGAATTAAAGGAACCGTCAAAGGATAATAACAAGAATAATAATACGATTGAAGCAGAAACAATACCTACCTCCGCAATTGAAGCACGAGTGTCGGGGTTGGGCGGAGCCATTTTGGATAAGCTTGCTCTTGACAATCCTTTTGACCATCGAGACAAAGGTAAAATTGACGAAGCCCTCGGAGGTCTTGGATATAGTGATAAAGGTTATCTAGGTTATGATCTTTTTGAATTAACGTATGGCGGTAAAAAATATACAGCAGGTTCTTATAACTATGGTGTTACCGATATTAGTTTGATAAAAAACCTCAACAAATCTTATGGTGAAGGAACTCCCATAAGAGGCGAGGTAATTTATTATGAAGATCCGAATGGTACAGCTACTGGATTGTATACTTATAACAATAAGAATGATTGGAGAAAAGTGGTATTATTCGACGGTTTATCAGACGACGACCCGTTAAAACAATACGTTCCAAACGCCTCAGGCACGACTTCCTTCCCAGGCGGTCAAACCCTCATAAACGAGCTCGGAACCGAAGCGGTCATAACCCCAGGCGGCACTCTCACCGCGCTTCCTTCGAAGACAGGCATCGTCCCTGCGGACATAACTCGAAACGTTTGGACGCTCGGTGAAGTTGCTCCTACGCTCATTGCTCGTCTCGGCTCTTTAACCCAAAAACCGCTCGTTGGAAACGGAGCGAACACGACTTACGAAGAAGGTCAATACATCGACAATCTTACGATGAATGTTTACCCCGCAAAAGGCGACGATTTCAACAAAATACTCGAACAGGCTCGTGCGCAAGTACGGCTTACAAGAAGAAATAATTAAAGACGTATTTTATTATACGAAAATGGCCAAAACGGGGCTGAAATATGCCCCGTGTGGCTTAACTTTTGAATAAAAAACAAGGAGGTGAAAATATGGTAGATAAAAAATATGTGAGTCATTATGAAGGTAAGAAAATCGATGATTTGTTAGACAAAATTAACGACTTAGAAATCGACAATTATTATCCAAAACTCGAAGTTGACGAACTTCTTTCTAAAAAGGCTGACGCCGATAAATATTACAACAAAGAACAAGTGGACGAACTCGAAACTTTTGAAGCTGATACGCCGAATGCTCAGGTGACGGTCGGCAAACTCGAAGAAGGGACACCTCTCGCTGGTTTATCGGTAAAAACCGTTTTGAAGATGATACTTTATGGCGGAGCTAAAAATCCTGTTTTGGTAGACCCGAGTTTTGATTGCGAAATTACTCAACCTTTATTTGGGGTTTATAACGCACCTTACGTTTTAAAGGGAATGCTTAAATTCGACAGAGGAAGTATAGCCCCTGATTATGGGACGAGCGGTTTCAGAGCTGGTTCGCCGTATAAGTATTCTGTTAATGATGAAAATTATGAAACGGGAGAATTGGTTCGCGACTTCTTGTTAGATATAGCTAGCTTAAAAGCGGGGAACAATCTCGTGACGGCGAAGGTTTATTACAACGAAGGCGAACAACCGTTGAACAGCCTCGGAGCGCCGTTTGGGGATCCATATCCTGCGGGCGAAATAAGCAAGGGAATCAATATAATCGGTTTGACAGCTTCTTATAGCGGATTAAACAATAATTATAAAAAAGACGAATTATCGACCGAATTGATTCCGATAGAGGACAAAGATTATCGGAAGGTTGGTTTATTCGGAAACGAAGGTATTGTTTTTGGTTATCAAATTAAGGTTCCTGAAATGGTCGACCTTGAAAATCCTCAAACCATTTTACTACCTAATAGTGTTAAGATTCATGGAATTCAGAGTTGGGATATGAACAAAGGGGCTTGGAATTGGTTTTATGGAGATAATGCCGAAGAAACAATCACAGCGGAGAGTTGGATAAATAAAGGCGTTGTTGAGAAAGATGTCGATGGCGTTCCTATTACTTACAATCGTTTCGATTACAACTTTGAAACATATGGAGCCATGGGCGAAAATTATTTCAGATTTTTAATTAAGGAGAAATGAGATGGGAAGGATTAGAGGCGTTTTTACAACGAGTAATAATTACGAGGTAAAGAAAGCAGCTCCCTTTGATGCTCGTATGCTTGTTAAGAAGAAGTCTGATTTAGTTGATTCGAGTTCATGGAGCATCACGGGTATTTACAATGGTATGATCGTTGCTGTTGGTAACGATCCTGAAAAAGCGAATAATGGTTTATATATGCTTACCGATATCGGGAATATAGATTCGTTAAGTTCTTGGATAAAATTCGCGGAATTGTCCGATTTAGAGGCAATGGGTAAAAATATCCAAAATTTAACCGAAGAATTAGGATTGGTTAAAGCAGAGCTTGATAAAAAGCAGGATAAACTTATTGCTGGTGAAAATATTATAATCGAGGGTAACGTAATTTCAGCCGTTGGTAGTTCTGGTGGCGGAAATAGCGTAATTCAGGTTGAAAAACTCCCCGAAATTGGAGAGAAAGATACTATATATTGTGTTAAAAATGACGGTTCGCTCTATATGTGGAGTGAAGGCTCGTGGGCATGCTACGGCAGAGATTATGAGCGTTTAACGATGTTATTGGGCGGATCGGCAAATTAAATATTTAAAGGAGAAGAATATGGACGAAAAAACTCTTCAAACAACAATCATTTTAAGAAATGATTTAACGGCGAATTGGGCTGCGTCAACCCTTGTTTTAAAAAAGGGTGAAGTAGCTATCGACACAGAAAAGAATATTTTTAAAATCGGTGATGGCGTACATACGTTTTCGCAGATAGATAAATATTTTGTGTCGTTCGATGAAGTTACAAAGGCAATCACCGAAGCAACTAAAAATCTTCATACGGCCGATGTGTATGAAGCAGAAGTAGACCTCGGAGCGGATAAACTCACAGCTTTAAAAGCTTTGGCGACGAATCCGTTTAAAGGCGACTTTGGTATTGTAAAAGAAAAACTCTCACCCGAAGGTAAATACCAGTATACCGCATATATTTATGACGGCGAAAACTGGGCGGCGATGGACGGCAATTATGACGCCGAAAACGTTTATTTCCAAAAAGACATAACGATAACTGCGCCTATTGGCGTTCAAACAATCCCTTCGAGTGGTTCTAAAACTCTTGCTACGACTGGCAAAAATCTCAAACAGGTTTTCGACATGATAGTTGCAGAAGAGAAAAATCCGAGCACCACTCAGCCTACTGCTGTGCTCAACTCTAATAATATCGGAGATAAAGAGGTCGGCACGAATATTGCAATTGCTTATTCGTTTGCGACCAATCCTGGCTCTTACACTTATGGACCTGCGACTAACGTAACTTTCTCGGGTTATGAAGCGACGTTTAATGGAGAAACGCTTAATACAGCTTCGGGAACGTTTACTTCGGTGCAAGTTGTTGACGATACGCACCTTTCGATTAGCGGTAAATGTGCGTCGAGCGAAGGTGCGGTCCCGCTTACAAACCTCGGGAATCCCTACGAAGCAGGTAAAATTGCGGCAAAGAACTACACTCCGACCAAAGGCACGCTGACGGGTTATCGTGGTTGGTTCTATGGTTATTACAACGGGGATCAGGCAATTGCGACGCCTGCTTCGATTACTTCTGCTCAACTTAGAGCTTTTGGTACGAAGACGAGCTTCCCGACAAGTATGAACACTTCGAAAATGCAACAGATGTTCTTTGCGGCTCCGAAAGGTAGAGTTTCAAGCGTTTCGATTTCGAACGCGGTTAACGGTGCTCCGTTGACTGTTACTAAAGGCTCTGCTTCTGTTGAAGGCGCGAATGGTTATACGGCTGTTGATTATGACCTTTTCTACGTTGCGAATGCAGTTGCCGAGGGCGGCGATTCGAAGTGGAACATCGTAACGAAATAATAGGGAGGAGAATATAATATGACACGTGAAGAATTTTTTAATAAATTAAACAATGGCGCAAAATGGGACGTTGGTGTTGCGATTAATCGTACTAACCCCGTTCCTCTTGATGCTAACTCCGTTTTTGAATCCCTTGATGCGCTTACGACTTATGCGACCACTAATGCACTTGCATACCCTGGTCAAGTTGTTTCGGTTTTGGGAGAATCTGAAATTGCGGCTTATTTAATCAAAACAACTGGCGAAGGTGCGTTAATAAGTAAGCTTGCAGCTTCTAGTGCGTCTGGAGATATTTCTGCGGACGTCGAAACACTTAAAACGCAAGTTGCGAACATTATAAATGGCACACAAGTTGTTGGAGAGGCAACCAAAGCTACACAAGATGGTGAAGGTAACGTTATTTCTACGACTTATGCTACCGCGGCTGCTCTTGAAGGTGTAAGAACAACCGCTGAAAAGGGTGTTTCGGATGCCGCTGCTGCGAAGGCTGCGGCTGACGCTGCTAAAGAAGCTGCCGACGCGAAGGTTGGTGCAGTTTCTCTTGCTTCTGGCGTGGAAAACGGCACGGTAAAACAGGACTTCCTGGAAGATATTCTCCGGCAGATCAACGACGTGACGGCCGAGGATGTGATGCGGGTGGCGCAAAAGTACATCAAGCCTTCGCAGTTCCGGATCGTCATCTACGGCGATGCGCGCAAGGTGGTGCCGCCTTTGGAGTTGGCCGGGTACGATGTGACGTTTTACGACAAGACGGCCCAGCGGGTGGCACGGCCTTCGTTGTCCCAGCCGATCACCGACA
>ENA-OROD01000731-OROD01000731.1-human-gut-metagenome-genome-assembly--contig:-NODE-731-length-30362-cov-5.447487_pt1 | contig 30362 bp, 26 predicted proteins | sample MGYA00242123_ERZ509038 | MGnify/ENA primary metagenome ERZ509038 (study PRJEB26280, sample SAMEA2338719) | human gut metagenome | biome: human gut; feature: human-associated habitat; material: faeces... | reverse complement strand
AAAGGGAAAGAGTCTTCTTGTCATCAAAGGGGATGGACATGGGGTCGATTCCCGTAATATCCTGGAGCATACGGATAACTTTCGGATCATCGTGACCCAGAATATCCAGTTTCAGCATACGGCCAGAAATGGAATGGTAATCGAAATGGGTAGTAATGGTGCCGGGAATGATATGACCGTCTTCATCTTTCAGGTATTTTTTATTGGCTGCATACTGAAGGGGTGTGAAATTGTGGATATCCATGTCGCGAGGACATACCATAATGCCCGCCGGATGCTGACCGGTGGTTCTCTTCACCCCGGCCACTCCGGCAGCCAGCTTTTCAATGAAAATATCATTAAAGGTGAGACCCCGGTTTTCTGCATATTTCTTTACAAATCCATAGGCCGTCTTATCCTGGATGCCTGCAATGGTACCGGCTCGGAATACATTGTCCCTTCCGAAAAGTTCTTCCGTGTATTTATGGGCCACACCCTGGTCATCGCCGGAAGAGAAATTGAGGTCGATATCAGGTACCTTATCTCCATCAAACCCAAGGAATACGGCAAAGGGGATATCATGACCGTTCTTATTAAGCGGCGTTCCGCACTTAGGGCATTTCTTGTCCGGCAGGTCGAATCCGCCGCCTACGGAGCCGTCAGTGAAGAACTGGCTCCAGTGGCATTTGGGGCAGACGTAGTGAGGCGGCAGTGGATTGACTTCCGTAATGCCTGACATGGTGGCAACAAAGGAAGAACCTACGGAGCCTCGGGAGCCTACCAGGTATCCCCGGTCGTTGGAATGTTTAACCAGTTTATGGGCAATGTAGTACAGTACGCCGTAGCCGTGCTTGATAATCGGCGTCAGTTCCAGAGTAAGCCGGTCTTCCACGATTTTGGGAAGGGGATCCCCATAAATGGCGTGAGCGTTGTCATAGCACATTTTCACCAGTTTGTCATCGGCGCCTGCAATCTTCGGGTTGTAAGATTTCCATTCTTCTGCCAGGGGCTTTAAAACTTCACACTGCTCTGCTATTTTCCTGGTATTGGTTACCACGATTTCAATGGCCTTGTCTCTGGGGAGGTAGGAAAATTCATCCAGCATTTCCTGGGTGGTGCGGATATAAACCGGCGGATGGGATTCGATTTTCCCCGGTTTTTCCCAGTTGGAGAGCAGAATATCCCTGTTCCGCTGGTCTTCGGCAAACATATAATGGGCATCGGAAGTGGCACATACCGGACGGCCTGCCTTTTCCCCGATTTCGATGACTTTCCTGTTCAGGTCCTGCAGGTCCTTTTTCGAATTCACATTGCCGAATTTATCTTCATTGATAAGGAATTCATTATTTCCCAGCGGCTGCACTTCCAGGTAGTCATAAAATTTGGCTTTTTCAATAAGCTCTTCATCGCTTTCCCCCGCCAGGACGGCGCGGAAAAATTCACCCATCACGCAGGCGGAACCGTAAATCAGTCCCTCATGGTATTCTTCCAAAATGGGTTTGGGAATCAAGGGCCGTTTCCGATAAAATTTCAAATGGGACAAGGTGACCATGCGGTACAGATTCCTAAGGCCTGTAATGTTTTTGGCCAGGATAATGATATGGTTGTACTGCTGGCGGTCCGTATCCGGATCTTCCGGGATTTCATCAATCATGTACCCTTCCATGCCGTAAATCACCTTCTGGTGATATTTCTCCGCCAGGTCCTGAATCTTGGGAAATGCCTGAATCACGCCGTGGTCCGTAATAGCTACGGCAGGATGATGCCATTTGGCAGCGGTCTTGATGATTTCTTCATTATCAATGAGGCCATCCAGACTCATTTTGGTATGAAGATGGAGTTCCACCCGGGGCGTGGGATAAGTATCCTCATGGTCAATGACCTGGGCTTCCCCTTTTTCCATCTGCTGCAGTTCCAGAGTCAGACCGCCGGAGTACTTGTCAAAGCGTACGTTGCCTCGCACCTTCACCACGGTGCCTGGTTTCAGTGACTCCACACCCTCCGCATCCTCGGGATGATCAAAAAATTTCTTGCAGGGAATGCCGTTGCTGTCATCAGCCAGCCGCATGAGAAGAAGTTTCTTTTTGCTTCGAAGTTCCCTCACTTCAGAGCTGATGACGGTACCCGTGAAGATGACACCATCTGCTTCGTCCGTAATGGTTCTGATTTCCACAGGATCTCCGGTAATGTGCTTTCTGCCCAGATAGATGCCATTGGAAGCCCCCTTCTTTCCCCCATCTTTAGGGGAAGGAACGAAGGCGCTCTTTGGGAGCACGCTGGTCAGGTCTGGAAGTATGTCAGGCATATCCATTTCCGGCACACTTTCTGCTTCCGGCGGCAGCGGCGCTGCTTCCGGAGGAATATCATCCAGGGACGGCAGGGGCACATCATCAGGAGGGAGCGCATAATTTTCCAGGGGTTCTTCATCGGGAAGGGGAATACTGTCCATACCAGCCTCGCCGGAAGGCATGGGGTCTGCCGGTCCCTGATCCACAGGGGCGCCCATGTGAATGGCAATGGATGAAAATACTTCATCTGATGCGTCTTCTCCATTGATATAAATAGACTCCACCGGCAGGATTTCCTTTCCCATATCCCTGAGAGCCCGGATAGCTGCATTCCTGTCATCGGCCTTGATGTACCAGGCCCTGCATTCTGTATCTACCTCCATCAGTGTAATCATGGAATTCTTATTCCGTGACTGCAGACGGTATTTTCCCATGTATGTACTCCTTTCGTGATAAAACCGGCCCTAAGCGGAAAGGTGCTTTCCCGCGATGATTCAGGCGGAAAGACTTTTCCTTATTCTTTCGGCAGGTCCTCCTTGTTCTTATAGGTAATCACCGTATCCACGGCTTCGTAGTCCGATTCAAAAAGGTCATGATAGACTCTGCCATCGGCCCATTTCACGCTCTGCTTAACGGTCACGTTTTTCCCTTCATGACCTTCTTCTGTTTTTTGTTCTTCCTTCTGGGAAGGATCCACGCGGTTTACGGTTTTAAAAGGCACCGTTTCTTCCTTTGTTTTTGAAATATCTACATAGGAAGGCTTGTCTTCCTTATTTCCCAAAATCCAGACAGATATGGAGCCCGGCGCATATTCCGCATAAATATAAACGCCGTGTTTCAAATGGTTTCGAAAACAGAAATCAATGACTCCCTCTGCCACCGTGGCATCCCTCCCCAAGGGGACATAGGATACGGGGGAAAAGTGGCAGGTACGCTGCGTCACTTCCAGCCCTGCAAGAAGTACGGCATTGAAAAGGGTGGAACTCACCTGACATACGCCGCCGCCGGAGCCCGGTTCCAGTTTGCCGTTAATAATGACCGGTGCCTCTTTATACCCATTGGCTGCAGAGCGGGAACCGGTGGTGCGGTTGTAGGAAAAATCGGCGCCGGGTTTCAGATAGGTGCCGCTGATTTTTTCCGCTGCCAGGGAAATATTGCTGCTCCTGTTGGCATCTCCTCCGAAAGAGGTGCTGTATCGAGCCAGTACCGTATTGATTTTCTCTGCTTCCTTATCGGACATGTTCGGCTTCACTTCTTCCGTCACGGGGATCTCCATTTCTCCCCCTCTGCCTGTTTTCAGCATGTCCTTCACCCCCTGCATCAGGTCTTCTTCCGAAATAGCCAGGTGGGGCCGTCCTTTGGAAAAGGTAATGGATCCGTCACTATGGAAACGGGGCATGGCGTTCTGCGGCGGTTTGCTGTATGTCTTGATCAGCTGGTCGGCCTTCCTTTTCACCGCTTCCTCATCAAAGGAAGCATCCATGTGGGCCGCTTTCCCCGAGAGAAGGGCTGCCCAGCGGTCTTTCCACTGCTGGAAAAGGCTTCCCTGTCTGCCGATAGCCATAGCTTCGTCCAAACTGCGTTCATCGTAGGAGACGTGAAGGTCCTTATAATTCCAGGTTTCCTTCACCGAATCCTTCACCAGATCCAGCTTCTCCTTCTCCATGGCTTTATTTTCTTCCTGCAGGAAATCCATCATCTGCGCTTTGGAAAAACCGCCTGCCGAAACGCCGTTAATTCTCACACCCGGTATCACCGTATCACCTTTCACCCAAAGAAAGGGGGCGGCAGCTCCCGTAAGGAGCGCCACCAGTGAAATCATGCCAGCTATCCGCTTAATTCGTAATTTCAATGACCGATTACCTTCATTTCATACAATATGTTAGAAGCAGGTCTTTCAGTTCCATTTCAGAAGAACCCTGCCTTGTTTTCATCTGATAATTAAAAATCTGGAGCAGAAACCATTCTGCTTTCTTTTCTCCCACTTTGGCTGCTTCATTCTGCATATTCCGCCACATCCAGGAGCTGCGGATGCCCAGGACCTGCCTGATTTCTCCCTCTGGCCGCCGGTTCCTTTTCATTTCATGGAAAATCTTGATTTTCCTGAATTTGGACGAAAGGAAGCCCAGGTTCTTAATGGTAGTGGAAATATCTGTGAAAACGCGGTCTGTGCTTTCCAGCACCACACTGGCCTTCCTATCCAGAAGGGCGTCGGTAAAGCGGAAAATCCCCTGGTTCATATAATCCGGAAGGGCCGCTTCCAGCAGTTTCCGACTCACTATGTCCCGATTTCCGCACATCAGCACAATTTTATCACATTCCGTCTGGAGAAGGGGAGCAGAAATCTGCTCCCAGGAAGACAGAACGGTCTCCAGATACCCCCGGGCTTCATAATCCACCCGTTTCCCTGCATCTGCCAGCATCCGAATCATGGTGCCTGCCGCATCTCTGGGATTCATCAGACTGTATTCCTCGCTTGTGCAGATGGAAAGGAGGGTTTTAATGATTTTCGTCCTTTTATCGGGCTTCCCATCCAACAGGATGATGAGGAGGATATCTGGAGAAAGGTCTTTCACCGTTTCAAGAAAACTTTCCTCCCTATGATCCTCCTTTTCGGACCGCCTTTTCAGAAAGGGCGGATTATGGAGGACCACTGCCGTTTCTGCAGTGAAAAGGGACTGCCCTTCCAGCGCATTCTGATAGGCTTCAAAGGTGCCGCTCCCGTCAAACAGGGTCACCTCCGGCGCCTTTCCATGAAAATAGGAATCAATGATCCTGTTCTTCCGTATATTGGCAGACACGGGATCATCGCCGTATAAAAAGAAGCAGTTGCTTTTATTTAATTTCTTCATAACCATGATGTATTTTCCAGCTCCCACTTATGCCGGAAGGATGCGGTCTGCATGCCTTCCCTGTACACATTGGCTGCCTGATAATTTTTGAATTCAAATAAATCCACATCCTCAAAGGACGAGGAAAGACGGCTTCCGCCATAAACCACTGCCTCCGCCTTGACCCGGTCCATTTCCTCCTCCCTGATGCCTGCTCCATTCTTCCGTCCGGACGCGATCCAGAGGGTGTGGGCAGGAAAGGACGTTTTCTCCATTCCCCTTCTTCCCGAAAGATAGACGCCCCTATCCCCCTCGGACAGAAGCCAGCTGCTCCCATTGGTGACAAAGGATAGGTGCCCCAGACGGAGGCGGGATTTGGAAAGCGCCCGGATCTTTCCCTCAAACCCCTGCAGAAGGCGGGGCGTCTTTTCCTGTGCCCTGCCGCCGGTCACCCAGATTTCTTTCACCGGCACCGGCAGCGTCAGAGGCAGCGGCTCCTTCACATCTTCCAGATTTAAAATGAGGATATCCGCATCAAAAATCCCTTCATAGCCAAGAATCGACTTCCATTCCCAGTCCGACGTGTGGGAGGGAATGCTGCCGCCCTTATAGTATAAAATTTTATGCTCTCCTGTGACAAGTACCGCTCCCTGATCCGGGCCAAGGTCAGGGCAGTATACCACCCACTCCGGCCTGGTGATGTAGAAGAAAAAGGTCAGTCCCAGGAGGGAACCCCACAGGAGAAGCGCTCCATACATCCTTTTGGGAACGGAAAAAATCGCTTTTTTGAAATAGCAGATTCCTACTGTAACATAGTACAGAAGAATCTGTACCATGGTCAGCCCGCCGGTTTGGACCTGGGCCCCCGGCCAGGAAGACAGATGAAGATTCAGATGAAGCCCTGCCCAGAGAAGATAATCGGCCCCGTGGAGTATGCCTCCGGAAAGGGGCAGACACACCGGTGCCGCAGCAGCCGCCACCAGACCTGCTATGATCACCCATTCCAGAAAAGGGGTAACAAAAAGATTGGCTGGAATGAAATAGAGAGGAAAGGTATGAAAATCATAGAGCATCACCGGAATGGTGAGCACCTGGGCTGCCGTGGACAGAGCCACTCCTTCCTTCATCCACCGGGGCAGGAAGGAAATCCTTGAAAGCTCTCCCATAAGAGGTCTGTAAAAAAGGAGAATACCTGCCGACGCCCCTACAGACAGCTGGAAACTCACATCATAGAGGTAAAAGGGATCCCACAGCAGCATTCCTGCCACCGCCGCCCCCAGGAGATTGAGAGAAGTCTTTTCCCTCTCCAGGAATACGCCGCCTACGGAAAGAATGCCCATCACCGCCGCACGGATGACGGGAGGCACCAGGCCGGACAGAAGGGCATAGAAAAGGACCAGCACAATGGACCCGCCCACCACCAGCTTTTTAGGCAGGTGAAGCCATTTTCCAAGGAAATAAAGGAAGCCGAAAAGAAGGGCCACATGAGATCCTGAAACAGAAAGAATATGGATGATGCCGGTGGCGGAAAAGGAAGTCATGATATATTCCGGTATTTCATTATAATTTCCGCCAAAGAGCAGGGTCATAAGGATATGAAGCCTCAGGGGATCCATATAGGGCTTAAACCAGGACTCCACCTTTCCTTTGATTTCGTCGGACAGCCGGCCGGCCCTGTACTCACCGCTTTCTCCCAGAAAATGAATCTTTTCCGGTTCCTGCGGATAAATCCTTCCCATGAGCCGGCGGCTTCGGTAGCGTCCTTCCAGGTCGATTTTACCGGGATTTTTATAAATCCTGACGGCCGTCATTTTCCCGGTGACGGAAATGGAATCTCCCGTGCCATAAAGCTTTTCCGGACGGGTATCATAAACAAAGGCCGTACCGGAAAGTGATTTTTCCACGCCGTCGCTGTAGGTGATAGATTTCAGCTCCGTGTAGTAGCGGGCATAGGCATCACCATCCCGGTTGACCGACGGCGCCTCCTTCACAGTGCCAATCCAGCGCCCTTCGCTCCCTGCCGCCCAGGATGACTGCTGCTCGTAGTACCGGTCAGCCAGAAACATACGGCCCATACCGGCTGTGAGGATACACAGGAAAATCACCATCGGAAGAAGTCCCCTTTTCCCGCGAAAAAGGAAAGATGAAAGAAGAAAGCATCCCGCTGCCAGAGGAAAAGCCCAGGGCCAGCGCATGAAAAAAGAAGGGAAGGTGTCATAAAGCACCACTCCCAGCGCCAGAGAAAGGGCACTCCAAAGCAGGGGATACTTGGTATTCATAATGTGATTTTATCCGCCAGTTTTTTAAACTTCCCATCGCTGATAGATGGTACGCGCTTCAAATCCTCTTTTGTTCTGAAGCTTCCATGTTCTTCCCGGTAGGCCATAATTTTTTCGGCTGTCACCTTACCGATGCCGGGCAGTGTTTCCAGCTCTTTCGCACCGGCCGTATTAATATTCACCAGTCCCAGGGCACCGGGGTCTTTCATATAGGGATCCAGGGGAATCCATATTTTCATACTTTCCGTCACCGGTTCCGCCATGTTCACGGCAGTCATGTCGGCATAGGGCAGCACATCCCCTGCCGCCTTCACAGCATCATAGTAATGACTGCCCTCCGGTATTTCATAGACTCCCGGATTTTTCACAGCCCCTACCACATAAACAAGGATTTTCCCTGTTTTTCCCTCTTCTGACTGGCTTACCGAAAGAGAAGGCTTTTCTTTTTCCTGCCGGAGGGACAGGGGATCCAGCACAAAAAAGGACAGTCCTATGAGAATACAGGCAATGCATGCACAAAGAAGAATGGCTCTTCTTTTGTCTCCCTCGGTTCCCATAGGCCTGTCCCCCTGTTTCAAAAAGATTCAGAAAGTAAGGTAAAGAATCATCGATTAATGATACGAGCAGCGGCCAAGGCCTTTCTGCCTTTATTATTTTTTCTGTTCGTCCTGAGGCTGCTGTTCCTGCTGCTGACGGGCTGCAGCGGAATTGGAATCGATCAGGCTCTGCCGGTTTTTCTTCAGGCTGTCCAGCACGTTTTCCATGTTTGTTTCCACGTACTTCAGTACATCCGTGGCATAGGTCACAGAGCTTGTACGCAGTTCATCGGCCGATTTATTGGCAGAGGAAATCACTTCATTAGCTCTTTCCTGGGCCTGTTTGACCAGTTCGCTTTCTTCCGTAATGCGGGCAATATAGTCCTTTGCCTGCGCTACCGTGTCTTCTGCCTTCTTTTCGGCATCCAGCATAATCCGTTCCTTATCGGCAACAATTCTTCTTGCACTTTCCAGTTCATTAGGCAGGGACTGGTTGATGGCATCAATCAGCCGTTCCACCTCATCCTTATCCACCATTTTCTTATTGGTGAACGGCACCTCGCTGGCATTGTTAATGACATTTTCAAGTTCTTCAAGAAGTTTTCTTGTATCCATAATCGGCAGCCTCATTTCTTAATAGAATTTACTTTCCTTTTTATCATTTCCTGGACAAAGGGCGGCACCATGGAGGTCACATCTCCATTAAAATGAGCCAGCTCCCGGACGCCGGTAGAAGAAAGATAGGAATAACGGCCGTCCGTCATAAAAAATGCTGTTTCCAGGGTGGGATCAATCTTTTTTATCATCAGGGCTCTCTGGAATTCATATTCAAAATCGCTGAATGCCCGGAGCCCCCGGATCAGGAGATGGCAGTTCTTTCTTGCCGCATATTCATTCAGAAGCCCATCGAAAGCATCCACTTCCACATTGGGGATATCCTTCGTAGTTTCCTTCAGCATGGCAATGCGTTCTTCCGTAGTAAACATGTAGTGTTTTGTGGGGTTTAAAAAAGCCGCCACAATCAGCTTGTCTACCAGGCTGGCGCTTCTTCTGATAATGTCAAGATGACCATAGGTGACCGGATCAAAACTTCCGGGGCATATAGCTAATTTCATTCAAACCTTCTCCTCATTATCTGCACTGCAGATAACTTACAACAATGGCCCCCACTTTTTTCTCTTTCCACAACTGGCATTTTCCCTGGAAAAGAGACAAATCGGGCGGTTCGGATACTGAATGTTCTGCAATAATGATGGCTTCTTCTGCCGGAAGGTCACAATCGAATACCTCCTGCAGAACTTCATTGATATATCCCTTCCTGTAAGGCGGATCCATGAAAATATAGTCAAATTTCTGTCCTCGGAGAGCTCTCAGGGAAGAAGAAACATCTCCCTTCAGAATGCGGCTCCGGTCTGCCACATGGCAGCGAAGCGCATTTTCCCTGATGATGGCACCGGTGGCTTTGTCAAGGAATACCGCTTCTCCGGCGCCCCGGCTCAAGGCTTCCAGTCCCATGGCTCCGGTACCTGCAAAAATATCAAGTACCTTTGTCTCCAGGATGCCTACATTGGCAAGTACGTTGAAAACGCTTTCCCTCACCCTTCCCAGGGTGGGTCTGGTATTCCGCCCCGCAGGAGACGACAGCAGAGTGCCCTTGGCGTTTCCTCCGATAATTTTCATGTGTTCTACCTCATTTTCATCATGCAGAAAAGAAATCCTTCTTTCCACACTTATGTTCATTATAGCATAAACGGCTATGTAAATCGCCGGTGAGTTCAAATTTTTTATGGCTGAAATAGTTCTCTGTCCGACTCGATGCCGCTGTGTATCATGGCGGCAGGAAATTTTTCGCTAATAGTTTCCTGCCGGCCTGGCATCGCTTTTTCATTTCAATAGGTTTCGGACTCCGCCTTTTTGGCCCGGGTCATAAGGATTTCCAGAGCTTCCCTGGCGTTATGGTCACCTTTAATCAGATGGCATACTTCTTCCGTAATAGGCATGTCGATATGTTCCCGCAGGGCGATTTCGTGAACCAGACGGGCCGTACGAATTCCTTCCACCACCATGTTAGTGCTTTTGCTGATTTCATCAGCAGTCATTCCTTTGGCCATCATCATGCCGGCCCGATGATTGCGGCTGTGGATGCTGGTACAGGTGCATACCAGATCCCCCATGCCGGAGAGGCCGAAGAAAGTGGTCATCTGGGCGCCGAAATGAACACCGAACCTGGTCATTTCCACCAGTCCTCTGGTCATCAGGGCAGCCCGGCAGTTATCACCAAGACCGATGCCGTCAAGAACACCGCAGGCCAGCGCCATAATATTCTTCAATGCACCGCCATATTCCACGCCCCGTATGTCATCGCTGCGATATACCCGGAAAACAGGGCTCATATACAGGTCCTGCACAATCTGCACCGCTTCCGGTACAGCCGAGGCAGCCACCGTGGCGCAGGGAAGCCCGATTCCCACTTCTTCCGCATGATTGGGTCCGGAAAGGGCCACAATCTTATCGGTAATGCCTGCCACTTCCTTCGTAATTCCTTCTGAAAGGCGATGGCCTTCATTGTCTGCCAGGCCCTTGGACGCGCATACCACCACAGCATCTTTCATGAGCCAGGGCTTCAGCCGGGCTGCCATATCCTCTACCACATGAGAAGGAGTGCAGATAATCACACAGCCTGCTCCTTCCACTGCTTCCTCCAGGTCGCTTGTAATGCGGATTTTTTCAGGAATGTGGGCCCCCGGCAGGTATTCTCCATTTTCCCGGGTCTTCCTCATTTCTTCTGCTCTAGCGGGGTTCCTGCAGTACATAATCAGATCATTATTCCGTCCGGCCAGTTCGATCATCATGGCAGTCCCCCATCCGCCGGCTCCAATCATTGCAATTTTCAAAGGTATTACCTCTTTTCCCTGGTAATAGGCTTCTCTTCACCTCTCAGAAGCCTTCCAATATTATCTTTATGTTTTCCAATGACAATCACAGCTGCCAGGGCGCCGAATGCCACATATTCCAGTGGTTCTCCTTCTATCAGCATGACAAGGGGCACCACCGGTGCGGCCAAAATAGATCCCAGCGAAACAATATGTTTCCATTTGAAAATAGCAAGCCACACCAGAAAGGCTGCCAGCACGGCGGGAGCACAGATGTAGGTAAAAGCCCCTACGCCGCAGGCCACGCCTTTGCCGCTTTTAAAATGAAGAAATACAGACCAGTCATTGCCGATAATAGCAAATACGGCGCAGAGAAGCACAATCACCGGATCAGGCATCCCCAGATGCACCGCAATGAAACCTTTCATGAAATCACAGATAAAGACGGCCAGTCCTGCCTTCACCCCTAATTCCCTGTAAGCATTGGTGGCACCGATATTTCCGCTCCCCACTTTCTTCAGGTTCACACCGTAAAATACACGGCCAATGATATAGCCGCTGGGGATGGCCCCTATGAAATAAGCCAGCACAATCCACAGGATGGATTCCATCAATCGTCGCCACCGTCCTTTTTGCTCCGTACCACAATACGAATGGGCGACCCCTCGAAGCTGAAGGCCTCCCGAAGCTTGTTTTCAATAAAACGGACATAGGAAAAATGAATCAGATTGGCATCATTCACGAACATCACAAATGTAGGCGGCCGCACGCCCACCTCTGTCATGTAATAAATCTTCGCTACCCTGCCGGAATGGGCGGGCGGCGGATTGATCATTTTCGCATCTTCCAGAAGGTCATTCAGTACCGAAGTGGATACACGAAGATTCTGCTGCTCTGCTACGTTGTAAATCAGATCCCCAAGACGATGGATTCTCTGTTTGGTCTTAGCCGATCCGAAAAGCATGGGCGCATAGGGAGCAAAAGGAAGACCATTTCTGATTTCCTTTTCAAACTCATTGATTGTATGTTCATCCTTTGCAATAGAATCCCATTTATTGACGAAAAGAATCAGTCCCTTTCCGGCTTCATGGATGTAGCCGATAATTTTCTTGTCCTGTTCCGTCAGCTTGTCTTCCGCATCAATCACGAAAATAGCTACATCGCAGTTATCAATGGCACGAATAGAACGGATGACGCTGTATTTTTCCAGAGGTTCGTCTATTTTGCTCTTCTTCCTCATACCTGCCGTATCCACCAGGATAAAGGTCTTTCCCTTATAGGTCCAGAGAGAGTCCACCGCATCTCTGGTGGTTCCCATTTCATCGGCCACCAGAGACCGTTCATAGCCCAGAAGGGAATTGATAAGGGTGGATTTGCCCACGTTTGGACGGCCCACGATGGCCGTGCGGATAATGTCTTCCGATTCCTCTTCCTTCAGGTTGGGGAATCCTTCTGTAATCCGGTCCAGCAGGTCGCCGAAATTCAACCGGTTCACTGCAGAAATACCGATGGGATCCCCCAGTCCCAGCGAATAGAATTCGTACACATCCATTTCCTGGTTATCGCTGTCCACCTTATTCACTGCCAGCACCACAGGCTTGCCGGTCTTTCTGAGAAGTCCCGCAATGGTCTCATCATCGCTGGTCATCCCAGTTCTGGCATCCACCACGAACAGAATAACATCAGCCTCTTCCATGGCCAGCTCCGCCTGCTGGCGAATGCCGCTGGAAATCTGGTCCTTCTCATTCCGAAATTCAATGCCGCCGGTATCAATCAGGGTAAATTCCTTATCAAGCCATTTCACATCACAGTAAATCCTGTCTCGAGTTACACCGGGGATATCCTCCACGATCGATACACGCCGCTGGGCCAGTCCATTAATCAGCGTAGATTTGCCCACATTCGGCCTGCCTACAATGGCAACGAGAGGTTTGCTCATAAGTCCCCATCCTTTCTATATACAAAATCAAATGTATTGTCATAACTGCCTTGGAGCAACACTTCTCCATTTTTGTTATACTGTATTGAAATTGTATGACGGATGGCGGTTTATGTCAAGGAAAATGGTTTCCTGCCCGCTATGACACTTCTGTGATTCATCGCGGCAGGAAACAGTTCCCAAGTAGTTTCCTGTCCGGCCCGGCACCGCTGCTATGCACCACGGCAGGAAACTTTTCACCAATGGTTTCCTGTCCGGCCTGGCACCGCTGCTATGCACCACGGCAGGAAACTTTTCACCAATGGTTTCCTGCCCGGCTTGTCGCTTCTGCTGTTCACCACCACAAGAAACTTTTCGCAAAGGGTTTCTCATCGGACCCATGGTTTCTATCATCCGCCGCAGGAGATTTATTCCAGCCAATAAAAAAGCCGCCCCGGAGGGCAGCTTCTTCATTGGTTTTATTCTTCAGCCGGAGCTTCTTCGTGGGAAGGAGCTTCTTCCAGTGCGAAGGAGATTCTTCTGCGGCCTTCATCAATGTTGATGATGCGGACTTTGAGTTCGTCTCCTACCTGGCAGATATCGCCCGGTTTCTTGTTGTGGTCATCGGTCATTTCGTTGATGTGGAGAAGACCGGTAAGGCCGTCATCCAGTTCTACAATAACGCCGAATTCAAGGATCTTAACGACCTTGGCATCCACAATGTCATCTACTTCATGATCATGGATAGCTGTTTCCCAGGGATTGGGGAGGCAGTCCTTGTGGCTGAAGGAGATTCTCTGTTTTTCACGATCGAAGGATTTGATTTTGACATCAATTTCCTGTTCCGGTTTGAGAACATCTTCGACCTTGGCAATCTTTTTCCAGGAAATATCGGAAATATGGAGAAGGCCTTCTACGCCGTTGATACCAACGAATGCGCCGTAAGGCATAATCTTCTTTACAGTGCCTTTGAGAACGTCGCCGTTTTCATAAGCTTTTTCGATAACATCCATTTCTGCATTTCTTTCATCTTCCAGAACGGCTTTGCGGGAAAGAACCAGTCTGTTCTTAGCGCGGTCCACTTCCAGAATCTTAGCCTGGAAAGTCTTGCCTACCAGGTTCTGCAGGGAATGAACGAAGCGGAGATCGCCCTGGGACAGGGGAATGAATCCGCGGAGAGATTTAATCTGGACAAGCAGACCAACCTTAATGGCTTCGATGCCTTCGCATTCAACGGGTTCACCTTTTTCGAATGCTTCTTCGACTACATCCCAGTCAGCGAGACGGTCTACTTTAATCTTAGATACGTAAATTGTGCTATCTTCTTTAACTCCGCTGACGATCTGAACACGGAGAGTGTCACCAATTTTCAGCACATCTTTCAGGGATGCCGGTGCCGGGTAGGAATATTCATGTGCAAGAAGAACAGCTTCTGTCTTATATCCGAAAGAGATATAAGCCTTGTCGTCGGTGAGATCTACAACCTTACCTTCAACGACGCTGCCTTTGTGTACATCCAGGTTCATTTCCTCCTGATCCAGCATTTCCTTCATGTTTTCCATAATACAAACTACCTCCTCTATGATCCAGTCCGGTGTGGATGCACCGGCGGTGATGCCAATCTTGTCCCGACTGTGGAACCAGCTCGGTTTTAGTTCCCCAGCCGTTTCGATATGATAAGTCCGGGCTCCCTCTTCCCTGCAGATTTCCGCAAGTCTTGAAGTGTTGGCGCTGTTGCGCCCGCCTATGACAATCATCACATCTACTCTATCCGCCAGCTCACGAGCCGCCTGCTGCCGCTGCATGGTTGCGTCACAAATGGATTTGTTGACGTGAAGGTTTTTCACCTTTTTTCCCAGCGCTTCGACAAGCCGGTCGGCCAAGACAGCTGAAAATGTGGTCTGTGTGACTATATAGGCTTCATCCAGTGGCGGGAGTGCATCTACATCTTCCATGGTTTCTACCTGGTAAGAATGTCCCACCGCCCATTCAGCCACACTCTTCATTTCAGGGTGCCTTTTTTCACCGATGAGTATAACCTGCTTTCCGTCTTCCACCAGTCGATGAGCCATCTCCTGGTTCCTTTTGACAAAAGGACAGGTTGCGTCCATTAGGGCCAGATTTTTGCACTTAAGCATATTATAACACGAAGGCCCCACTCCGTGCGAGCGAATTATTACAGTTTCGTCAGTGAGACCGTCGAAATTGTCCACTGCCGGTATGCCCCGCTGAGCCAGCTTTTCCACTACCTGGGGATTATGAATGATGGGTCCGAAGGTAACGGCTTTGATGCCGGAATCTGCGGCTTTTTCGGCAATTTTCAGCGCTCTTCTCACGCCGTAGCAAAATCCCATCACCTTTGACTTGTAAATTTCCATAGGTTATGTACCTTTTCTTTCGTCTGCTATAATCAGACTTATTGTATTGCTATAAAAAAAATCAATATCTATGAAATTAGCTTTTAAAAGGAATCCTATCCTTTTTCCTTCCATAATCCTCTATCATAGCCTGAATCCTCTGCTTCACCAGTTCATCCAAAGCTGCTGTATTTCTATCATCAGGCTTGGCTTTTCTGACCGGTATGGGTTTCCCTATAACTACGGCCAGAGGACCTTTTTTTACAGGCAGAGGCTCGGCACCGATAATGGCTACCGGAAGGATGGGTGTGCCGGTGAGGATGGCCAGAAACGCCATGCCCGGATGAAAGCGGCCCAGTGCCTTTCCATGGACAAAACCGCCTTCCGGAAAGATGCAGAGCACATGACCCTTCTTCAATTCCGCAAGGCTTCTCCGAATGGCAGTCATGTCAGCGCTGTTTCTTTTCACCGGAAAAGCGCCCAGATATCGAATCAGCCGGCCGAAGAGAGGATTTCGGAAGAGCTCCGATTTAGCCATGAAACTGATTCTTCTCTTCTCCAGCGCCATTCCCACAAGGGGCGGATCGAAATAGCTCTTATGATTGGCTGCTGCAATCACCGCCCCCTTGTCCGGTATATTTTCCCTGCCTTCCACATGAAGGCCATACAGGCTGAAGAAGAAATAGAGCAGGGCCCTGATGATCTGATATCCCATAGTACCTCTTGCCGCTGAACTTTCGTGTTCAGGAGACTTTCTTCATATAGTCATCCATAAGTTTCTGGATGCGTCCTTTGATTTCATCATTTATCTCTGCCACCAGCTCATCATCGGGCCGCTGCTTCCTGACAGGCACCGGTTTTCCGATGAGCACAGCCAGAGGCCCTTTTCTGTGAGGCAGAAACCGGGAACCCACCACTGCCACCGGGATAATCGGAGTACCTGTCATCAGTGCCAGAGAGGCCATGCCCGAGTGAAACCGTCCCAAACCATCCTTTTTAATCCGGGTACCTTCCGGAAATATGCCCAGCGGATTGCCGGCCTTGATTTCCCGGATGGCCTGCCTTATAGCCGTGCGGTCCACAGTCCCCCTTTTCACGGGGAACGTGCCGAACTGACGAATGAGCCAGCCGAAAATGGGGTTCTTAAAGAGTTCTTCCTTAGCCATATAATGAATGATTCTTGTGTTAAAGGCCACGCCGATGAGAGGCGGATCCCAGTCGCTTTTGTGATTAGGCGCCACAATGATGGCACCGGTAGAGGGCACGTTTTCCCTGCCTTCCACATGAAGCCCGAAGAGACCGAAGAAAATAAAATTAAGAAGAGCCCTTACAATTTTATATCCCATAGGACCTCCTAAGCATCAAAGCCGGGGAATCTGCTGCGGCAGATATGGATGATAGCTTCTGCCGTACCTTCCAGGGTAAGATCGCCATTATCCAGAAGCACCGCATCTTCTGCCTGTTTCAGCGGAGAAATATCCCGATGGCTGTCCAGGTAATCCCGGCGGCTGATTTCCTTTTCCACATCTTCCATGGACATTTCAGGATGACCTTCGGTGAGTTCCTTGAACCGGCGCACCGCCCTGGTATGGACAGAGGCGGTGAGGAAAATCTTCACATCTGCCTTTGGCAGAACTGTCGTGCCGATATCTCTGCCGTCCAGCACGATGCCGCCTTTTTCCGCCTGTTTCCGCTGGATAGCCACCATAGCTGTCCTCACGCCGCCAATGGCGGATACTTCTGACACATGGCCCGAAACTTCCGGCGTGCGGATATAGGGAGTCACATCCCTTCCATCCACAATGACATGCATCACATCCTTATCGGGCTTGACTTCCATGTCCAGCTTTTCTGTCATGGATACGATATCTTCCGGTTTGTCCAGTTTCCTTTCCAGGGCCTCATAGGTTACGGCCCGGTACATGGCACCGGTATCCAGATAGGCATATCCCAGCCTTGCAGCCAGAATTTTGGAAACGCTGCTCTTCCCTGCACCGGCAGGGCCGTCAATAGCAATAGATAATTTTTTCATGATAACTCCTTTACCGCAGACAGAGCGGCCAGATGGCCGGTGGAAAAGGCAGCCTGCAGATTATATCCGCCGGTGAAAGCATGGATATCAAGCACCTCTCCTGCCATATATACATGTTTACAGATTTTGGATTCCATGGTGGATGGATTAATTTCTTTCACTGATACGCCGCCGGCCGTGACAATGGCTTCTGAAAGGGGCCTTGTGCCTGTAATCGTTAAGGGCAGATGCTTCAATACCCCCGCCAGTTTCAGCCGGTCCCCTTTTTTCAGATCGCTTACCGGAAGATCCCGGGGAATGCCGGAAAGTCTGAGTACCACATCAATCATTCTGTGGGGCATGAGGTCCACCAGGGCAGAGGCCATCTGCTTCAAATGATATTTTTCAAAATCCCGGAGAAGCCTTTTGTCCAGAACCTCCAGGGACAATGCCGGTTTCATGTCTATGGCTCCCTTTACGCCATGGCCCTGGGAAAGCCACAGGGACACTTTGTCTGAAAGGGAGAGCACAATGGGACCGGAAACGCCGAAATGGGTAAAAAGCATTTCCCCAAATTCTTCCGCTTTGCGCCTTCCTCCGCCATCTACGGAAAAAGTCACATTCTTTAAGGAAATCCCCTGCAGCTCCTTCGGCCACGCCTCACTGCATACAAGGGGGATCAGTGCCGGCCGGATGGCAGTCACCTTATGGCCGATTTCCCGGGCCATGGCATAGCCGTCGCCGGTAGAGCCGGTGCGGGGGTAGGAAGCGCCGCCGGTGGTTAAAATCACGGCATCCGCCTCATAGGTTCCCTTATCAGTGGAAAGGCCTGTGACCTTTCCTTCTTTCTGCAGGATATGGCGCACCGGTTCCTCCAGATGGAGATCCACCTTTTCCTGATGGAGAAGCTTCATAAATAAATGGCGCACTTCCTGGGCATCATCGCTCTTTGGAAATACGCGGCCTCCCCTTTCCACCTTGGTGGCAAGGCCCCATGAATGAAAGAGGGAAAGCAGGTCTTCGTTATTGAATTTTTCATAGGCACTGTAAAGGAATTTGCCATTCCCCGGGGTTTTGGCAATGAAATCCATAATGGGCGCACTATTGGTCAAATTGCAACGCCCCTTTCCCGTAATGCCCATCTTCAGTCCTACCTTGGGCATTTTTTCAAACAGGGATACCGACGCTCCCTCATGGGCAGCAGTCACCGCCGCCATGAGACCTGCCACCCCGCCGCCGATGACGGCCACTTTTCTACCGGTAGAGCTCATATAATTTTCTGACCTCCTCGCTGGTAAGCCTGCGGCTCATACCTCTGGAAAGGCCCTCCGGCGTCAGGAAGGCATAACCGGTCCTCACCAGACCGAAAACAGGGTAATGGTAAGCCGCCATCATTTTTCTGATTTCCCGGTTTTTCCCTTCATGAAGCACCATTTTGACCTTTGTTTTATTCTTTTCCTTATCATACCCCAGCACTTCGATTTCACAGGGAGCCGTAATCCCGGTGTCGATGCGTACGCCCCGGGACATTTTATCCGCCAGCTTCGGGGAATACCGGCCCCGTACAGTTACTTCATAGGTTTTTGTCACTTCGTGGCTCGGATGGGTAAGGATATAGTCCAGATCTCCGTCATTGGTCATGATGAGAAGACCTTCAGAATGATAATCCAGCCGTCCCACCGGGAAAATCCGCTCCCGCACAGTACGGAAATAGTCCATCACCGTCCGCCGTCCCTGGGGATCGGAAACAGAGGTAATCACATTATCCGGTTTATAAAAGAGGAAATATTTCTTCTTCTCCGGTTTGACCAGGGTGCCCATGGCTTCAATCCGATCTTTGACCGGATCCGCTTCACTGCCCAGTTCCTTCACTACCTGGCCATTCACCTTCACCTGCCCTGCCAGAATCAGCTCTTCCGCTTTCCTTCTTGAACAGACGCCGGCATGGCTCAATATTTTCTGCAAACGTTCTTTCAAAATAATTCTCCTTCATCCGGTTTTCCGGACCATCGAGTTTTCAGCTCACTTACATCATTCAGGCCTGTAGCCTGCAGGAAACGGCGGGTGGTGCCATACAGAATGGGCCGCCCCGGCACATCCAGCCTGCCCCTTTCCTCCACCAGATCCTTCTCCATGAGGAGGGAAATCACCCGGCCTGCCGATACGCCTCGTATTTTTTCTATTTCCACCCGGGTCACAGGCTCCCTTAAAGCTATGACCGCCAGCGTTTCCAGTGCCGCCGCCGAAAGGGGCGTCTGTTTTCCCAGAAGAGAAGAAAGCCATGAGTCATATTCTTTCTTTGTGGCCAGCCCGTATCCTGCCCCTGTGTGGTGCAGGGTAATGCCTGAATCTGCCCGGTCATAGCGGGCTTTCAGATATTCCAGCCCCTTTTCTACACTCACCGTATCTTCTCCCAGGGCCTTCGCCAGCTCCTTCAGCGTTGCCGGTGTGCCCCGGGCAAAGAGAAAGGCTTCTATCAGGGGCGAGAGCGCCGCCGCACCTTTCATAAACTGCCTCCTTTAATCACAAGTCCCTCCGCTGCCTCTTCCACCCTGGCCTTTCCCAGCCGGATCAGCTCAAGAAGGGCCAGAAAAGCCACTGCCAGGCGGAGCCTTGTCCTTATTTTCTTCAGATAACCGGTCATCATAACCGACGATTTCGCCGTAAGCACCCTTTCCCATCCTTCTATTTCCCTGTCCAGGGAAACTTCCTCTGATGGAAGAATCCGTTCCTCTTCTTCCTCCAAAGAATCATAGAGGGAAAGAAATGCCGCCTGCAGCCGTGAAAGGGAAATTTTCCCTTGAAAGACAGAAGTCCTGAATACTTCCGGTTCCCTTCCCCGATAAGGGCTCTCCTCTTCCATGAGCGCCTCGATGCGGGCTTTCACTTCCTTCATCCGCTTAAACTCTTCCAGGGACCGGGAAAGTTCCTGCCGGGGATCCTCGGATTCATCCATTTCCTCCCGCCTTTTTTCGGGAAGGAGCATGCGGGATTTGATGAGAATGAGGGTGGACGCCATGGCAAAGAAGCTGCTTCCCAGATCCAGGTTGAACTGCCGTGCCGATTCCAGATACGCCAGGTACTGATCCGTAATCAGATGGATAGGAATATCGTGGATATCGATTCTGTTCTTTGTCACCAGATGCAGAAGCAGGTCCAGGGGCCCTTCAAAAAGAGGAATATTCACTTGATAATTGTCTGCTGCAGCTTCTCCCATATCTTTTCCTTCACAAATATTTGATGAAAGGGCACACTCACCCATCATGCTTTATACATAGTACCACAGATGGGGAGGGAGTCAACCACCCACTTAGAAAAGTGAAGCCCTTCATGGACACGCCTGGGGCGTGAGGGCGCAGAGGGGAAGGTGGACGGGGCTTTGCCCCGTGGGTTATGGCCGCCTGCGGCGGCGGGTTGTGCAGAAAGGGGCGACGGCCCTTTGGGCCGAGGGTTGTGGATTGCCCTGCGGTGCACAGCGAACACATTTTGGAGAAGCGCTAGCGACGCGCAAAATGTAGTGAGTCGTTTCCCCTTTAGGGGGCAATGCTTATAAAGTCAGCGTTACGGGATTTACCTTCCCGCCCTCATTGTCATTCTGAGCCGCAGGCGAAGAATCTCGGTACATGCAGCATTTGGGTCATTCGGTATTAAATACCAGTCAGCGGGAAGGAGCCGCTAAGCAGTCACCCCAGAATCTTTCGGTGTTCCTCAGGGCTTCACCCAGCTCCTTCCTGAGGAAGGAGCCAACGTTACGTGCTTCTCTTCCCGCTCTCACTGTCATTCCGAACGAAGTGAAGAATCTCGGTACAAGCCGCGTATCAGACATATGCTATTAAATATCGATCGGCGGCAAGTGGTGGGCGCCATTTAATTCGTGTAAGGCGACTCTTATGATAAAACCATACAACCGCGCCCTTGGCGCGAAGAGAAAACAAGCAAACCTCGCTTCGCTCGTGGAAATGCACCCCTATTCCCGCTTCGCGGGACTTCTCCACGGGAAAGCGTCTCACGTGATTTTCAAGTCGCTGCGCCCCTTTACAAATCACGTTCGCTTGCCACCCCATTAATTAAGAAAGGGGAGATTGTCAGAGGTAAGACTTATTTACGCCTACCAAAACCCTCAGTGGCGAAGCCGCTGTCAAACTTCAGCCCCTTCAGAACCCTCGGCCCGAAGGGCCATCAACCCTCACGGCAACAGGCCGTGTCCATAATCCCTTATTTTATTATGCTTATGATAAAGTAATGATAAAATGCTGATATAAGGAGGTGCTTTCTATGATGACTATCCGCCCTGTTTCTGACCTTAGAAACAAATTTCCCGAAATCGAAGAAGCTATCCTGCAGGACAATGAGCCTGTCTTTCTCACGAAAAACGGCTATGGCGCCATGGTTCTCATGAGTATTGAACAATACTCCGCCCTCACCGACGCCGTAGAGAAAAAGCTGGACGAAGCTGATGCAGCAGCAGCGCAATCGACTGTCCGCTATTCCACATCTGAAGTCTTCGGCCGTGCAAGGAGAAGGATTCATGCAGACAAAAACCTATAAGCTGCCTTACGCCTCCTGAGCAATGCAAACACAACCCTGGTACCGAGGGGCAAAGCCCCGACGATACCGTAAGCTTCTCTGCGCCGAAGGTGCAGGCTCCTACGGGAATACAGCCGCCTGCTGTACACTAAAAGGAACCTTCACCGGTTTCTGATGTAATTGACTGATGACGTTCCTGTTCACCTTTATAAAGCCGCATAAAAAAGCCCCTCGAAAGAGAGGCTCTTTTTAGTATTTATCAAAATATGATATTATTTCCCTTTACTCATGCATCCCAGCCAAGATTCATGGATGCCACCCTGCTGTTTCTCATATGGAATACAAGGTTTACGCCGCTATCCGTTTTATAGTAAAGTGCATCGCCGTAATGAATATCCGGCTCCTCATAGGTACCAATAACCTCGCTTCGGATGGAGCCTACATGAATGCCACTGGGCGTGGAAAATCCGTTGCTGGCCGTTATATGAATCATGGTTACGGAATCATGGTTACGCGGAATGGGCGGCCGGGGTCTCTGATACAGTTCATAGTCACAGAGTCCCCATAGCCGATCATCTGCGCTTATGAGTTCGGTCCCCAGGCAGGTACTCAAGTCACCTTGCCTTCTTTCGGTGCACCATAGATGGCAATCACCTCTTCTTTGGTCATTCCCGGCACAATGCCTCCCAGGGCACCTTCATCATTAGGTACACGGGCCATGGCAATGGTTCCGGCGCATAAAGCAGCTGCTGTCAGCAATAAGATTTTCTTCATCTTCATAAATACCCCATGAAATAAGCTCCCCAAAAATCAGGAAACCGGCTATTCATATCGAACGGCATTGTCCCTGATCGTATTGATGATATGTATGAGATCACGCATATCTTCCGTGCTGAAAATAGACATGGCATCATAGGGCTTGTCAAAGGGCGCATTAAAGATCGTCATGGGGCTGTCCATATAGCCATTGACCGATATGTAATTGATTACATTCCGAATAAACGCAATCTGTTTATCATTCAGGGCATTGTCATTGATAAACTGTGAAAACGCCTTTTCCGCCGCCTTTTTATCCATCTTGGCAATGCGGCGGACCGTAAGTCCAAAGGGCTGATTTTGGAAATAATACTGATAATCCTCTTTTGACCCCAATTCACTGGTAAAGATTTTCTCCAGATCCTTGTAATCCTTAGCTGTTAATGGCTCATTATGAACCAGTTTCCTGACCGCCGGAACATCATCCAAGTGCTGCAGGAAATAATGATTCACCTTTTCCTTATAGTTCTCAAAGGTTTCCGGCTCCAGCGTATCTCCTTCTTTTTCAGAAATGACAGAATCCTTCAGCCCCGTTTCTACGATGGGTTCATGTTTGAACTGGATAAACTGGATGAGGCTCCTGAGCTCCGCCCGCACCTTTTCAAAGTCAAGTACATCTGCATCGGTCCAGAAAGAAGCCGACTCCACTTCTTGAATCAAGGGGAGCTTTTTTCTCACTGCGTCAATGCTGATTTTCTTCTCCAGCTGCCTTGCCGTTTCAATCAGCTGTTTCTTGGACTTTCTGAAAGACCCCAGACCTTCCATATGGGCCAGCATGAGGCTATACATGAGATTATCGAAGCGTTTCGCCGACTCATCCTTTTCCATGTCAGACACCAAAGGTGCTATTTCCTTATTCAGTTCACCGCAGTCCCCTTCACTGAGAGCGCGGAACGCCGCCTTGTTCTTATATTTTTCCACATATCGGAGGTGTAGCTTCACGGAGAAAAGAGATGGATTCAGCTCGACTACCTGCTTATGGCAAGTTTCCACAAGAGAGCGGCGCCAATCCTGGTACTTCTCGTCCGCATAGGCTGCCTGCTGCAGATCCTTGACCAGACGAATTCTCTTGTTGAAAATATTTTCTGAAAGCGTCCTGGTCTCCCCATCGCCTATGAAATTCATATGCTGGCGGAAATACTCAAAGTTGCCGCAGTAATCAAAAATCAGGAAATACTTCTTGCCCCTGTACTCCCCATTTCTCATATCCACGCATTCCAAATCAGGACAGAGTCTTGTTCCCCGACCGATCATCTGCCAGAACTTTGTCTTTGAACGCACCTTTTTGAAGAAAACCAGATTTAAACACTCCGGCACATCTATGCCTGTATCCAGCATATCCACCGAAACAGCAATGACCGGATCCTTTTCCGGATTTTTGAAATCGTCAATCACCGTTTCCACATAGCTGTCTCCACAGACTACCCGCTGTGCAAAGGTACCCTTATATTTAGGATAAAGTGCATTAAACCGCTGGATAATAAATTCTGCATGCTTTTTATTTTCAGCAAAAATAATGGTTTTCCCCAGACGTTCGCCACCCTTTGTCTTAATGCCCCGTTCCATCAGGTCCTGAAGCACATGATCCACCGTATTGGCGTTAAACACAAATTTATCCATTTTCGGCGAAGGGATATAATCGGGCATAGACCCGTCATCCTCAGTGAAATCATCCTCATACCGTTTCTTATCCTCTTCTGAAAGGTCATCATAGGTAATGCCCTCTTCCAGAAACTTCGTTTTCACCTCATAGTTATAATAGGGTACCAGATATTTTTCGCTGATTGCCTGGTTGTAGTCATAGGCATAGGTAGGGATGCCCTGCTGCATATCAAAGAAATCATAGGTATTCCGATCCACATCGGTTTTCGGCGTAGCGGTTAATCCTACAAGTATGGCGTCAAAATAGTCAAAAATAGCCTTATACTTCTTAAAAATGCTCCGATGGCTTTCATCAATGATAATCAAGTCAAAATGGGCAGGCGTAAAAAGCCGGTTCCCATCGTCCCGCTTCGTATCATCAATAGAATTCAGAATCGTCGGATAGGTGGAGAAAACAATCCGTGCATTCTTATCGTCCTTATTGCTGCACAGATTGCAGAGAGACATCCGGGGCAGATACTCCCTGAAAGAATCCTTTGCCTGCTTCACCAGCGCCGTACGGTCTGCCAGGAAAAGTACATTGGTAATATATCCTCCCTTGGACAGCACATCCACCAGACTGGCCGCTGTACGGGTCTTTCCAGTTCCCGTAGCCATGACCAGGAGATTCTTCCGTCCCCCTTCCTCTATATGGGCGCACACAGCCCGGATAGCTTCCTTCTGATACACACGGTTCGTGATTTCATCGGAAATAGGAATGGACGTCAAGGCAGGATGGCTTTCCATCCTCCTATCCATCAGTCTTTCCAGATCCTCCCTGCTGAAAATACCGCTTACCTGCCGCTGCGGACCTGTCTTGTCATCCCAGAAATAGGTTTCAAAGCCATTGGTATTGAAAATCATGGGGCGACGGCCAAACCGTCTTTCCAGACAGTCCGCATACAGCACCGCCTGCTTCCTGCCCACGTTGGGATCCCGGCTTGTCTTTTTGGCTTCCACCACCGCCAGCGGGAGGCCATTCCTGCCGAAGAGTACATAATCCACATACCCCTTCTGCCCAGGCACACCGGCCATTCCGTCCACTTCATATTCTTCCACCACATTCTGGGAAGGGCCGTCAAAAATCCACCCTTCCATCTTCATATCCACATCAATATAAATTTTGCGGGTCTTAAATTCAGAAATGGCTTCCGGATTGAAATGCTCTTCCTTATTCTTCTCCTTCTCGGCGGTCAGCTTTTCCGACAGCGCCCGCACCTGATCATAGAGCTTCTTGTTTTCCTCTTCCTTTTCCTTGAGAAGGCCAGCCTGTTCCTTAATTCGCTTTTCATCCAGCGAAACCCTGCTCTGGGGGATGAGAGATTCCTTAAAGAAATGCTCCTTATAATTACTGCCATAGCAGTAATCAATCCATTCAATGAATTCAAAAAGCCCACGGAGAGACACCACTGCATCAGCAGCAGTGATATTTCTTGCCGTATGCACCGCCAGATTCCCCAGCTTCACAATCAGCGGCAGCTTCTTCCACGTATCATATTCCATGGCATAGCGGAAATCGGGCTCATGAATCAGGGACTGCAGATTATCCTTGAAAGGAAGTGTCATGGTCCTGTCTGCCGCATAGACCCACTTCACCGCCAGCTCCAGCGCCTTGCGGCAGCCGATGGCACACATGGCCGGAGAAGTCGCATAAACCCTTTCCGCCTCCATGGCCGCCGGAGCAAACGCTTCATATTCCTTTTTCCCGCGTAAGAAATCAAAGTTTCCCATGAGCAATCACCCGCAAAGATAGTAAATTACCATAGAATCATTCGTTACTTATATATTACAACATATGCGAATATCTTCCAATAAATAAAGAAAAATAGCCTCGCGATATTTCGATTTGTCGATTGATAAGACAAAATTGCAATACTCATTTTGCAAAGATAATGGAGGTATCAGTATTTGAATTGACTTCAGTTCCTTAGAATTGATATTGGCTTGATTTACAGCCCCCTTCGCTATATTTCTTAATTTTTCTTTCATATAAGGCATATTCATATACGCAACAAAATATACAGGATTAACTTTATCCGATAAGCGAATTCGAATTAAATAACCTGCTATTATCATTGGATTATTTAAATTGAAAAGAGCTGTTTTTCCAACTAAATCTATACTATTTGTCCTATTAAATAAGATATCTCCTTTTTTCACCATGTATTTCTCAGCTTGTTCATCCGACATATCAATTCTTTTCAAATCTGATAAATCCAACTGCCCATTATCTGTCAAATTATTCATCCTAAGATATTCATACTGCCCAGAATCAGAAGCTGGAGCACTAGTCCCATAAGTAACGCTTTCTGCGACTTGCCCCACAGAGTAGCAAGGGAACTCTTTATCATTGACCCACGGTTCTCCAAACATCTCTAAAAACCGGGATTTGAAATTTTCAGGCTATATATTTCTGGTGGGACACCTTCACATTCTTCTGATTAATCATAGCATACTGCATGGTGGTGTCTATCTGCGTATGACCCAGCAGCCGCTGTACCTGTTCTATGGGCATGCCCTTGTCAATGGCTCTGGTGGCCAGGGTCCTTCTAAATTTATGGGGATGGACCTTGGGGATTCCCAGTTCCCGGCCCAAGCTCCGCAGCCTGATTTCCACGCCGCTGATCTGCAGGCGGTTATAGGGTTTCAGCAGAGACACGAAAAGGGCGGGATTATCATCGGTCCGGGAATCCAGGTAGTTCTTCAAATGGATTTTTGTGCGAGCATCGAAATAGACCGGTCTTTCCTTGCTTCCCTTACCGAATACGATGCATTCCCTGTTCTCAAAGTCGATATCCTCCCGGTTCAGATGGACCAGTTCCCCCACCCGCATACCTGAGGACGCCAGCAGGTCGATAATGGCCAGATCCCGGAGACTGTGGCACTCATCCCGCATCCGTTCCATGGCTTCATCGGAGTAGGTTTCCTTCACATTCCGGTCCACCCGGATTTTATGGATCCGGCGGACCGGATTCTTCAGGATATAGCTCTCATCCTCCAGCCAGGTAAAGAAACTGGACAGGATACGTCGGATATTATCGAGGTTTGCCTTGCTGCACTTCGTCCGCTCCGCATACTGGGAAAGGTAGTCCCGCAGGTGTTCCGTCTTCATACGGAGCACCGATACCGGTACCGTGGCGAACAGCTTTTTCAGTGCCGATTCGTAGTATCCCAGGGTCTTGCTGCTGCACCCTTCCACCCGCTTTGCCGCCATGAACTTGGAAAGAAGCCCTTCATTGGTCTCCACCGGCTGGGGCAGGTGAGACGTATCCATCTGGATCTGCACCTCATGGAGCGAATAATGGAGCACATCCCGGAGCTTCTCCATCTGCGCATTATCCAGGTACGGCAGCATCTGCTGCATAATCGACTCAATCAGTTCATCTTTCATAGGTATCCCGCCTTTTTTAGGCTAAGCATAGCAAAAAAATCCACGACCCGCCATGAACACCATAGCGAACCGTGGATTTTTATCAGCCAAAGTACTGCTGCATGAGAGACTTTTTAAGAATTTCCAGTTCATCCAGACTCTTCTGTACTGCCAATTTCGATTTGTCGAGCTGCTTAGCAAAGTTGGCAAATTGATTTTGCAATTCAATCGGTGGATATGGAAATGGATATTTTTTTAATTTATCCATCTGTATCCCATCTTGTCCAGCAGTTCGTTTTGACATTCCTTCCAAATAATGTAGCAAACACTCCTGCTTCAGAAACCATCTTATAAATTCTCTATTTCCCATCTTGGGAACTGCTTTCATAAGTGCGACATTATAAGAGCCTTCGATCCCTCCCAATATTTGAAAAATAGGAGGTCCATACCTTCCAATCATAATGTCATCAGCAGTACAAAAACGCTTTGCTAACTTACGAGGTATATAAGTCTTATATTTATCAGTTCGATAATCTCGAATTTGAATCAATCTTATATTTTCCTCTGTCGGTGTATACTCAAACACGTTCTTAGGGGGTTGACTTCCACCGATAAAATCAATAACATCTCCAACCTGTTTAACGGGAAACCTTTTTTGGTTTATTACTGGATTACCAAATAGCTCGACAAACCGGGATTTGACGAGTTCATCCAATCCTTTCAGTTGTTGTTTTTGTAACGATATTAAATGATCTACTTTATCTAAATTCCTAACAATTTCATTTTGTTTTTGGAGATTTGGCACTTCAACCTTGAGTTCAGAAAATTGTGACTTATTTATAATAGGCACAACAGCCGCATTAGCTTTTTCTTGTAAGTAACTTTTTTGCGATAATATCGCATAAGCCAAGTACCGAGGGATAACAGAGTTAATATCAGGAACAATTCCATTTATCTGCTGATTAAAAGCTGCTTCTCTAGTTAGAATCCCCACTTTACCTATTATTCCGATGCAGGTCACTAAAATAGAATCAGAAGGTAAAATCCTAGCTTTGTCTCTTGCATTCTCAGATATAAAAAATTGACCTTTATTTATGACCGTAATAGAATCATCACTAATATCACCAGGTTTAATGAATGGTATATCGGCTGAGTCAAAATTTTCTCTTTCCGACATCTTAGGAGTATTACCCGTTACTATTTTTCCTAAGTCTTTTAGCGTTCTCATACTCATAACATTTTCTCCAGTTCATCCAGTCCCTGGTCAATTTCTTTTTCCAGGTTCCTCAGTTCCGCCAGAATCTCCTTCGTCGGCGGATACTGTACCGGCACGTACTCGATTTCCTTATATTTATTGATGGACAGGTCGTAGTCGTTATCCACGATATCCTGCTTCGGTACGAAGAAGCTCTGCTCCGTCCGTTTCCGTTCTTCTTCCTTATCCAGATGGTGGAACCGCTCAATGATGTCAGGAATATCGTTCTCCTTGACCGGATTTCTCTTGTCATCCAGGGAGAAGCCATCAGCCTTCATGTCGTAGAACCACACCTTTTCCGTGCCGCCGGCACCGGTCTTCGTGAAGACGAGGATTGCCGTGGAGACGCCGGCATAGGGCTTGAACACCCCTGATGGCATGGAAATGACAGCGCAAAGCTGATGATTTTCCACCAGTTCTTTGCGAATGGCTTTATGGGCCTTGCTGCTGCCGAAAAGGACCCCGTCCGGCACGATGCAGGCGCAGCGGCCGCCCTTCTTCAGCATGCGAAGGAAAAGAGCCAGGAAAAGAAGCTCCGTTTTCTTTGTATTGGTAACCGCCTTTAAATCATCGTTGATACTTTCCGCATTGATGGACCCTTTAAATGGAGGATTGGCCAGGCAGACCGTGAAGGCATCCTTGATTTCATTCTGCTTGGACAGACTGTCCTTATACTCGATATCCGGGTGGGTGATGGAATGGAGCATAAGGTTCATGGCGGAAATACGAAGCATGGTATGGTCCATATCAAATCCCGTAAACATGGGCCCCTCAAAATGGTCCCACTGCTCCCGCGTCATCTGCTCTCCATAATGGCTTCTCACATATTCGGCGGAGGAAATGAGAAAACCCGCTGTGCCGCAGGCAGGGTCACAGACGGTGTCTTCCGGCGCAGGCTGAATCAATGCCACCATCATGTCGCGGATATGCTTAGGCGTCCGGAACTGCCCGTTTCGTCCGGAAGTCTGCAGCTTGCCCAGCATATATTCATACAGGTCCCCCTGCATATCCTTATTTTCCAAATCATTGGTATACAAATCTTCCATACCCGTAATAATCTGCTCCAACATCTGCGCCGTAGGAATGAGAAAGGCCGCATCTGCCATAAACTTGGAAAAGGCAGTATCCGGAGAATCCTCATCGCCCTTTCTGTCTGCAATGGGTATCATTTTGCCGCTGCTGTCGAAATCGGGAAGCTGCCCATACTTCATGCTTTTAATGGCAGGAAATACGAAAGTGCTGACGATATGGAAAATTTCATCGGCATCCTTATTCTTAAAATAGCTCCAGCGCATAGCCTGTCCCACCGGAGAGGAAGGAAATATATGAGACACCTTCATTCCTGTCAGAACCTCCATCTTCTCATTTCTGATTTCCTTCACATCCAGGGAACGGATAAACATCAGATAAGTAAGCTGTTCGATAACCGTCAGGGGATTCGTAATCCCACCAGCTGCAATGTTAATCCAAATCTGGTCTACCTTATTTTTGACTGCGCCTGTAATCATATAAACCTCCATGAATCGACACTATTTCTTCTATTGTACAAGTTTCATAAAAAAATAGCTATCAAATATGCCAAATCAGCATATCGACAGCTCAAGTCTTTCCCACCACGCAAAAAGGCAGAAAAGCCTATCAGGGGAGTCTCCAGGTAAGTTCAACCAATGAATCAGGCGTC
>ENA-OROD01000730-OROD01000730.1-human-gut-metagenome-genome-assembly--contig:-NODE-730-length-30384-cov-21.745095_pt1 | contig 30384 bp, 32 predicted proteins | sample MGYA00242123_ERZ509038 | MGnify/ENA primary metagenome ERZ509038 (study PRJEB26280, sample SAMEA2338719) | human gut metagenome | biome: human gut; feature: human-associated habitat; material: faeces... | reverse complement strand
AGAATACCCTCTTCTACTTCCTGTGGTACGGCATCGGCCGCTTCTGGATCGAGGGTCTGCGCACCGACAGCCTGTACCTGTTCGACTGGACCATCGGCGGCGCGCCCATCCGGGTGTCCCAGGCCCTGTCGGCGGTGATGGTGCTGGTGTCAGCGTTCCTGCTGGTGTGGAATCTGTGGGTGAAGCCCCACAGGCCGGAGGAGCTGTACGTCAACATCGTGGCTGCCCGCGAAGCGGAGAAGGCCCAGGAAAAGGACAAAGCATCAGAAGAATAAAATAAATGCGTCCCCTGTGACAGGGGACGCATTTATTATGTGTATACCGTTTTCAACCCGTCACCGCCGCAGCTCCACCAGATACTCCGTGGTGCCCTCTTCAAACTTCTTTTCGCCGGTGGGGCGGAAGCCGTGGCGCGCATAAAACGCGATGGCGCGGGTGTTCTTCTCCAGCGTCCATACGAGCTCCGCGCCCCGGTTGATGGCGAACCGGATCAGCGCCTGCCCGATGTGCTGGCTCTGGAAGCACGACTCCACATACAGCTTGCCGATCTCCGTGCCCTCCAGCAGCAAAAAGCCCTTCACCAGCCCGTCGTCATACACATAGATATCCCGCAGCACCTCGTCCCGGCTGAAATACCGGTCGATCACCGACACCACCTGCAGCTCGCCGAAGGAGTACCCCGCGTCCTGAAAAATGGGGAAGTAGTTGATGCGGTTGTTGAACACAAAGATCTCCGCGATCCGGGAGAGATCCTCTTTTTTTGCTTTTCTGATCATATTTCTCACATCCTGTCCCGCTGGAACCGTTCCAGCCCGTTTTTCAGCAGTGCCGCCGCCTCCGTGCCCTGCCGCTCACGGATCAGCTCCGTGAATTTCCGCAGCGTGTCCAGGCACGCATCTACGCCGTAGGCCTCCACATACTCCCGCCAGAACTCCAGATTCACCTGGGTGAAGGCGTTGAAGATCAGTGGTGTAATGGTGTTGCCGCTGAGGAAGGTGATGCCCCGGTGATAGCGGAACAGCGCCTCAGCAAAGGCGGCGGTGTCCTGCTTTGCGGCCTCCTCCACCTGACGCTGCAGATCCTCCAGCGCCGCCATATCCGCCGGTGTGTGGTGGGCGGCCAGCAGCTCCATGGCCGGACCCTCCAGATAGTACCGCAGCTTCAGAATGCTCTCGGCGGTCTTTTTGTCCGGCAATCCGCCGTGATACCGCATAATGGCCATCAGTGTGTCCAGACTGCCGGTCTGGGCATAGTCCGCCACCGTCACGCCCTTGCGGGATACGATGTCCAGAAAACCCAGACGGTGCAGCTCACGAAGACCGTCATGCACCACCGTTTTGCTGACCTTCATGGCGTCGGCCAGCTCCCGCTCGGTGGGCAGCTTGTCGCCGGGCCGCAGCTGGCCTGATAAAATCATACCCTCCAACTGCTGCACAAACAGCTCCTTAATAGACGGTGCTACGATCTCGCGGAACTCCATACCCATCACTCCTCTGGTCAGACCACGACCATATAATATGGTAGCATATCTTTGTGGGAATAGTCAATAGATTTTACGGACAAAAATTGCTACTATTTTACTGTATAAAGGACAAAATATGCCCTTTCCGGTCTGAAATGAGGCAGATTGGCCGGGGCAGTACAAATGGAGGAGAGACCATGCGCGATATCAACGGCAGTAAGCCCACCAATTTCCCTCTGGATGAGAGCAAGCTACCCTTTGAGATCCCCTGTCCCGACCGTGCGCCCCGGCAGAACCTGCTGAAGCTGGGCGCTATGATCACCAACCGCATCGGCCTGAAAACCACCGTGGACGACCCGGAATACTGGGGTCTGGACGGGGTGCTGACCGATGAGATGGTGGATGTGGCCCTGAAAATGGGCGTCCGTAAGCCCAAGACCATCGCCCAGATGATGAAGCTGACCAAGATGGAGCGTGAGCCGCTGGAAAAGCTGCTGGACGAGATGTCATGGCTGGGCCTTCTGGAGTACAACTGGGAGAATCTGGACGGCAAGAACCCCAACCACGAAAAGCGCTGGGTGCTGCCCCTGTTCGTGCCCGGCAGCGCCGAGTTCCTGAATATGCGCAGAAGCCAGATCGACGCGCATCCGGAGGTGGCGGCCTTCTTCGAGCGCATGACCATGCTGCCGCTGGAGAAGATTACCCCCATGGTGCCTCCCGGAGGGGCGGGTATCGGTATGCACGTTATCCCCGTGGAGAAGGCCATCGAGACGGAGAACGAGGCCATCAGCCTGGAGAAGATCTCCTACTGGCTCCATAAGTACGAGGGCAAGTACGCCAAGAGCATGTGCTCCTGCCGCGCCAGCCGCGCCAAGCTGGGCGAGGGCTGCGGCGACGATGTGGAGAACTGGTGCATCGGCGTGGGCGACATGGCCGACTATATCGTGGAGACCCAGCGGGGCGAGTACATTACCTATGACGAGGTGATGGAGATCTTCAAAAAGGCCGAGGATAACGGCTTCGTCCACCAGATCACCAATATCGACGGCGAGGAGAAGATCTTCGGCATCTGCAACTGCAACGTTAACGTCTGTAACGCCCTGCGCACCAGCCAGCTCTTCAACACCCCCAATATGTCCCGCAGCGCCTATGTGGCGGCGGTGGAGACGGAGAAGTGCGTGGCCTGCGGCCGCTGCGTGGAGAACTGTCCCGCTGGCGCGGTGAAGCTGGGCCAGAAGCTGTGCACCAAGGACGGCTTTATCGAATACCCCCGGCAGGAGCTGCCGGATGAGGTGAAGTGGGGCCCGGAGAAGTGGGCCATCGACTACCGGGACAAGAACCGGGTCAACTGCCACGACACCGGCACTGCGCCCTGCAAGACCGCCTGTCCTGCCCACATCGCCGTACAGGGCTATCTGAAGCTGGCAGCACAGGGTAAATATCGAGAGGCCTTGCAGCTTATCAAGCGGGAGAATCCGTTCCCCGCCGTATGCGGCCGCATCTGTAACCGGCGGTGTGAGGATGCCTGCACCCGCGGCACCGTGGATCAGGCCGTGGCCATCGACGAGGTGAAGCGGTTCATTGCCCAGCAGGATCTGGATGCCGCCACCCGCTTTGTGCCGGAAAAGGTCATCCCTAAGGTGGACGGCGAGTTCGGTGATAAGATTGCTGTCATCGGTGCAGGCCCGGCGGGCATGAGCTGCGCCTTCTATCTGGCAGAGAAAGGCTATCGGCCCACGGTGTTTGAGAAAGAGACCCGGCCCGGCGGTATGCTGATGAACGGTATCCCCTCCTTCCGGTTGGAAAAGGATGTGGTGGAGGCGGAGATCGATGTGCTGCGGGAGATGGGCGTGGAATTCCGCTGCGGCGTGGAGGTGGGCAAGGATGTGACCATCGCCCAGCTCCGTGAGGAGGGCTATCAGGGCTTCTATGTGGCCGTGGGTCTCCAGTCCGGCGGAAAGCTGAACATCCCCGGCGGCGAGGCACAGGGCGTGCAGGCCGGTATCGACTTCATGCGCCATGTGAACAGCGGTCTTTGCAGCAAGATGAGCGGCAGAGTCGTGGTCATCGGCGGCGGCAACATCGGCGCCGACGTGGCCCGCACCGCCCTGCGCTGCGGCGCGGCGTCCGTGGATCTGTACTGTCTGGAGGGCTATGAGGACATGCCCATGGGCGAGGAGGATCGCGGCGAGTGTGAGCGCGAGGGCATCACCATCCATGCGGGATGGGGCCAGACGGAGATCGTGGAGCAGGACGGCAAATGCGCCGGTATCCGCTTCCGCAAGTGCCTGTCCGTGAAGAACGCCGAGGGCCGCTTTGACCCGAAGTTCGACGACGCCGTTACCGAGGAGACCGCCTGCGACGTGGTGCTGTACTGCATCGGCCAGAAGGTGGAGTGGAAGGAGCTGCTGACGGGCACTAAGGTGGAATTCAACCCCAACGGCACTGTGAAGGCCGACCCCGTCACCTATCAGACCGCCGAGCCGGATATCTTCGTGGGCGGCGACGTCTACACCGGCCAGAAGTTCGCCATCGACGCCATTGCCGCCGGTAAGCAGGGTGCGGTGTCCCTGCACCGCTGGGTGCAGCACGCCACGCTGACCATCGGCCGCGACCGCCGCCAGTTCATTGAGTTGGACAAGGAAAACGCCCTCATCGCCATCGACAGCTACGACAACACGCCCCGCCAGCAGATCGGCTATAACGAGGCGCTGCGCAAGACCTTCCGGGACGAGCGCGTGGCCTTTACCGAGGAGCAGGTGAAGAAGGAGACAGCCCGGTGTCTGGGCTGCGGCGCCAGCATCGTGGATCCCAACAAGTGCATCGGCTGCGGCATCTGCACCACCAAGTGCGCCTTTGACGCCATCCACCTGCACCGTGAGCGCCCCGAATGCAGCACCATGTATAAGTGCGAGGACAAGATGAAGGCCATCCTGCCCTATATGATCAAGCGCAATTTCAAGATCAAGCGCGCCGCCAGAAAGAGCAAGTGATATGCACGAGCTGGGGATCGTATTTCACGTCATCAAGACCATCGAGCAGGTGGGGGAGGAGCAGGGGCTGCAGAACGTGGCCTCCGTCACGCTGGAGCTGGGCGAGGTATCCGGCGCCATTCCCCACGAGCTGGAGAGCTGCTGGGACTGGGCGGTGAAGCGGACGGAGCTGATGCCCGACGCAAAGCTGCGCATCGAGACCATCCCGGCGGTGACCCACTGCGGCAGCTGCGGGCAGGACTACGCCACCGTGCCGCAGGGCCGTACCTGCCCCCATTGCGGCAGCGGGGATACATGGCTGATCCGGGGCGATGAGATCAACATCAAGGAGATCGAGGCGATATAATGGAACGATACAAGATCATCGAAGTAAAGGAGAGCGTGTTCGCCAACAACGACCGTGAGGCGGCGCGTCTGCGGGAGGACCTGAAGCGGGATAAGACCTTTCTGCTGAACCTGATGTCCTCTCCGGGAAGCGGCAAGACCACTACACTGCTGCGTACCATCGAAGCACTGAAGGACGAGCTGCGCATGGGCGTTATGGAGGCGGATATCGACTCAGACGTGGACGCGGAAAAGATCGCCGCGGCAGGCGTGAAGTCCATCCAGCTCCACACCGGCGGCATGTGCCATCTGGATGCGGGCATGACGGAGCAGGGGTTGAAGGAGATCGGCACCGCCGATCTTGATCTGGTGGTGCTGGAGAACGTGGGCAATTTGGTTTGCCCGGCGGAGTTCGATACCGGTGCGGTGAAGAACGCCATGATCCTCTCGGTGCCGGAGGGCCACGACAAGCCCCTCAAGTACCCGCTGATCTTCACGGTGTGCGACGCGCTGATCATCAACAAGATCGACGTGCTGCCCTACTTTGACTTCGACATGGACAAGGTGGTGGAGTACGCCCACATGCGCAATCCCAAGCTGAAGATATTCCCCATCTCCGCCAAGACCGGCGAGGGTGTGGACGCCTGGTGCGGCTGGCTCCGCCAGCAGGTGAATGACTGGACAAACTGAAAGAAGGACGGTACTCGGCAGAGTACCGTCCTTTTTGATAAGGGTCAGCCGCGATGCAGGATGGCGTCCAGATCCTGCTGGGGCGCGGTGATGGGCTGGAGTCCATAGGCATCCACCAGCGTTTTCACCACCGTCTCGGACAGGAAGGCGGGCAGGGTAGGGCCAAGATAAATGTTCTTGACGCCCAGTGCCAGCAGGCTCAGCAGGATACATACCGCTTTCTGCTCATACCACGACAGCACCAGCGTCAGCGGCAGGTCGTTGACGGTGCATCCAAAGGCCTCCGCCAGTGCCAGCGCGATGCGGACGGCACTGTATGCGTCGTTGCACTGGCCAACGTCCAGAATACGGGGGATACCGCCGATTTCACCCAGATCCAGATCGTTGAACCGGAACTTGCCGCAGGCCAGCGTCAGCACCAGCGAGTCCATGGGCGTGCGCTTGACGAATTCCGTGTAGTAGTTGCGGCCGGGGTGGGCGCCGTCGCAGCCACCCACCAGAAAGATGTGCTTCACCGCGCCGCTTTTGATGGCTTCGATGATCTGCGGGGCCTTGTCCAGCACGGCGGCGTGAGCAAAGCCGGTGGTCACCATGTGGCCGCCGTTGACGCCGCTCATGCTCTGGTCGGTCTGATAGCCGCCCAGCGCCTGTGCCTGACGGATCAGCGGGGAGAAGTCCTTATGGCCCTGTGCGTCGGCGGAAATGTGCCGCAGTCCGTCGTAGCCTACCACTGAGGTGGTGTAGACCCGGTCGGCGTAGCTGGGACGGGGCGGCATCAGGCAGTTGGTGGTAAACAGCACCGGCGCGGGGATGTTGGCGAACTCCTTCTGCTGGCTCTGCCATGCCGTGCCGAAGTTGCCCGCCAGATGGGGATACTTCTTCAGGCCGGGATAGCCGTGGGCGGGCAGCATCTCGCAGTGGGTATAGACGTTGACGCCCCGTCCGGTTGTCTGCTCCAGCAGCTGGTGCAGGTCATCCAGATCGTGGCCGGATACCACGATGAAGGGGCCCTTCTTCACGTCGATGTTGACGCGGGTGGGCACCGGGTCGCCGAAGGTCTCCGTGTTGGCCCGGTCCAGCAGCGCCATGCACCGGAAGTTGATCTGGCCGAACTCCATGATGAGGGCCAGCCATTCCTCTACGCTGTGCTCCTGTGCCAGCGCGGCAAGACCCTTATAGAACCACTTCTCCACTTCCTCGTCGCGGTAGCCCAGATTCATGGCGTGGTGGGCGTAGGCCGCCATGCCCTTCAGTCCGAACAGCAGTGTGGAGCGCAGGGAAACGGTGTCCGTTTTCCCCTTCCAGAGCCATGCGCTGTCCTCGTCGGCGGTGGAGCCGCCGTGCCGCCGCAGCGCCTCGTTGACCCGGTCGGTAAAGGCCCGAATGGCGGCGTTGTCGAAGTTTACGTTGGTCAGCGTGGTGAACAGTCCGTCCGCCAGCAGCCGCGTGACCTCCGGCGGATATTCCTCCCGCTGGCGGCAGACCTCCGCCAGACGGATCAGACGGCACACCAGCTTGTCCTGTAAATGGGCGGTCTCCGGCTGCTTGCCGCATACGCCGGTCTTGACGCAGCCGCTGCCGCCGGCGGTCTGCTGGCATTGAAAACAAAACATTTCTGACATGGTACATACCTCCTGTGATCGTTGCAGGTAGTATGTGCCATTTTGGAAAGGAATATCAACAAACAAATAGAAACGGCACGCAAAAGCGTGCCGTTTCTATTTGAAGTAAGAGAGAAAACAAGCTGTCGGTGTTGTTTATGCGGCGGCGTGGCTGGGGGTGAACACGCGGGCGTTGCTGCGTTCCTCCCGTGCGCGCTCCATCAGATTGGCCTTTGCGATGCTCCAGGTGAACACGGCGCCGAACAGCAGGGGCAGATAGCCACCGGCTTCACGGATGGGGGCGTCAGCAGCGGTCATCAGAAAGGCGGTCGCCACCACCAGCATGAGGGAAACGATGGAGATCATAATGTAAGTGTTGATGTTTTTCATGGTAGTGTCCTCCTTGAAAAAGTATTTTTAGGGGTTTCTTTCTTTTGTGACTATATAGTAGAATAATTAACAAGAAAAGTAAAGCTATGGAATGTGATAGCGCATATCAGTAATACTTTCAGCACGATTGCACATATCGACCGGCAAGAACCGGGTTGAAGGAATGAAAAAAGTGTGATATCATCAAAACCTGTACAGCGTATGAGACGGCGGCGTCATGAGTCATATCGCCGTCTGCGCCTCTTTCCCGGACGAAATCACTTTACATATAAGGAGGAAACCACGATGAGACAGTATGTGATCGATGCCTTTACCGACCATGTGTTTGCAGGCAACCCTGCCGCTGTTTGTGTGATGGACAAATGGCTGGACGAGGAGAAGATGATGGCCATTACCATTGAGAACAACCTCTCCGAGACGGCCTTTGCCGTGAAGGAGGGAGAGAAGTATCACCTGCGGTGGTTCACGCCCGGCGGCGAGATCGACCTGTGCGGCCATGCCACGCTGGGAACGGCCTGCGCCATCATGAGCTTCGTGGATACCTCGTTGACCGAGGTCACCTTCAGCACCCTGTCCGGGAATCTGACGGTGGTACGCCGTGGAGACCTGTACGAGATGGATTTTCCCGCCTATGAGCTGAAAAGTGTGCCGGTGACCCGGGTCATGGCGGACGCCATGAACGGCGCCATGCCCAAGGCTGCCTACATGGGCCGCGATCTGCTGTGCGTGTTTGACGACGAGGCCGTCGTCCGCAATATGACGGTGGATCAGGAGAAGGTACGGGCGCTGGACGGCCTGCTGCTTCACGCCACCGCACCGGGCAAGGAGGTGGACTGCGTGTCCCGCAGCTTCGCGCCCAAGTGCAATGTGCCGGAGGACCCCGTCTGCGGCTCCGGACACTGCCACATCGTGCCCTATTGGGTGCAGGCACTGGGCAAGGACAGTCTGGTGGCCTATCAGGCCAGCCGCCGGGGCGGTACGCTGTACTGCACGCAGGTGGGCGAGCGTATCAAAATGAGCGGCAAGGCCGCCGTATACTCTGTGGCGGATATCAACATCGACTGAGGATCATGTGACGAGAAAAGGAGAACGACCTATGGATGCGTTCAAGAGAAATTTCGGCTTCGGCTTTATGCGCCTGCCCATGCAGGAGAAGGAAGTGGACATCGCGGAGACCTGCCGCATGGTGGATGCCTTTCTGGAAGCGGGCTTCACCTATTTCGACACCGCCCACGGCTATCTGGAGGGCAAGAGCGAGTTGGCGTTGAAGGGATTTCTGACCAGCCGTTATCCCCGCGACCGGTATACGCTGACCAACAAGCTGACCAATTTCTATTTCAAGAAGGAGGAGGACATCCGTCCGCTGTTTGAGAGCCAGCTTGCCGCCTGCGGCGTGGAATATTTCGATTACTATCTGATGCACGTCCAGAGCGCGGAGATCTTCAAGCACTTTAAGAGCAGCCGCACTTATGAGACGGCCTTTGCCCTGAAAGAGGAGGGGAAGGTGCGCCATGTGGCATTTCCTTCCACGACCGAGCGGAGGTGCTGGAGCAGATCCTGACGGAGTATCCCCAGATCGAGGTGGTACAGATCCAGTTCAACTATCTGGATTACGACGATCCCGCAGTACAGAGCCGGAAGTGCTATGAGGTGTGCCGGAAATTTGGCAAGCTGGTGATCGTTATGGAGCCGGTAAAGGGCGGCAATCTGGTAAAGCTGCCGGAGGATGCTAAAGCTGTGCTGAACGAGCAAGAGCTTGCCGCCGTGAAGAAGGTGCAGGAGATCTTCCGGGGGAAGAACCTGATCCCCTGTACCGCCTGCCGGTACTGTGTGGACGGCTGTCCCATGCATATCGCCATCCCGGATCTGTTCGCTACCATGAATACCAAGCAGCTTTATCACGACTGGAATGCCGATTACTATTATAACGAAGTCCATGCCCGGCCACAAGGCCTCTGACTGCGTGAAATACGGCCGGTGCGAAAAGGCATGTCCCCAGCATCTGCCCATCCGTCAGCTGCTGATGGACGTGGTGGAGGAGTTCGAGAAGAAAGAGAATTGAACCATAAAAAAATCCGCAAACCGATCGGCTTGCGGATTTTTTGTTTCCAACACATCAGGCCAGCTTCAACTGGAGGCATGCGCAGCAGGGAACGGCGGCCGGTTTACGGCGGATGTCGCTGTCCATAGCGGTCAGCGCGGCCTTGACGGCGCTCCAAGAGAAGACGAGACCGAACAGCAGCGGTATGCAGACGGCGGCTGCATGGCCGGTGCCGCTTAACGAAAAGGCGGATGCCGCCACCAGCATGAGGGAAACCACGGCAGTTGTCAGGTAAGCACGGATGTTTTTCATGGTAGCTTCCTCCTTAGATGATAATTTGGGGCTTGTGCTTTCTGCAATGATATAGTAGAATATTTAACAAGAAAAGTAAAGCCACAGAACATTATGATAGATGTAAGAAAAACTGATAATGTAGGGAGGAAAAATATGGAAACAGCACGGTGCAGAGCCTTTCTGGCAGCGGCGGAAACAGGCAGCTTTTCCAAGGCGGCGGAGGCGCTGAGCTATACGCCCTCCGGCGTGAACCAGCTGGTGACGGCGTTGGAAAAGGAGTTGGGCTTTCCGGTGTTCCGCCGGAACACCAAGGGCGTGACGCTGACGGAGAACGGCGAGCTGCTGCTGCCCACGGTACGGGAGTTTCTGCGGCAGGAGGACCGGATCTTTGAGCTGTCGGCGGAGATGAACGGGCTGCTGATCGGCAGTGTTACCATCGCGTCCTATTCCAGCATCGCCACCCACTGGCTGCCGGCGGTGATCCGGGCGTTCCAGCAGGACTATCCCCAGATCCGCATCAAGCTGATGGAGGGCATCTGGCAGGAGGTGTCCAAGTGGCTGGACGACCGTGCGGCGGATATCGGCTTTTTCAGCTATCAGGAGGGGATGCCCTACGACTTCATTCCACTGGCGGAGGACCCCATGCTGGCGCTGCTGCCGAAGGATCATCCTCTGGCACAGGCGGAGACCTATCCGCTGGAGAATTGCAAATATGACCGCTTCATCATGCCGGCGCTGGGCTGCGACGACGACGTGGAGGCGCTGTTTGCCAAGAACGGCATCGAGCCGAACGTGCAGTTCACCACGCTGGAGAGCCTGTCGGTCATGTCCATGGTGGAGCAGGGTCTTGGCATGAGCGTCATGAACAAGCTGATCACGGAGAAGCGCATCTGCGATATCGTTATGCTGCCCATCGACCCGCCGTCCCAGATCACGCTGGGCGTGGCCATGAACTCTAAGGCGGACGTGTCCCCGGCGGTGAAGATGTTCCTGAAATATGCCGTCAGGATGCTGACAAAGAAAACAACTGCATAAAGAAAAACGCCAAATGCGAAAGCATTTGGCGTTTTTTTTTGGTGACCCGTACCGGATTCGAACCGATGTTAAAGGCGTGAGAGGCCTCTGTCTTAACCACTTGACCAACGGGCCGTATAGAAAATCACCGGCGATCGGGTCGGTGATCTTCTATGGTACACCTTCAGTCGGCGCTAAGTAAAAGCTGCCGGTGGCAGGTTTTACAGCGCCGAGTCCCTGACCAATCGGCTGAAAGCCGATTGGCAAGGTTTGAGATGCACTGTAATTTTGGTACACCTTCAGGGACTCGAACCCTGGACACCCTGATTAAGAGTCAGGTGCTCTACCAACTGAGCTAAAGGTGCATATCTTTTAGAACGGTGCTATTATAACCGATTGGTTTTTGATTTGCAAGACCTTTTTGAAAAAATTGTGTGATTTTATCGAAGGAATGAAACAGAAACGATACAAAGCGAAAAAGCACGCCGCAGCGTGCTTTTCCACTTTGCCTAAAATTCTGCCGGAATAGACCGGCGAAACCGAAAACGCCGTTTACAGCGCGTCAACGGGCTGATTCATGGCTGCATCGACGAAAATGATCGTCAGGCCGATGTAGACCGCGCAGGCCAGTGCGATCAGGACGCATCCGATAATGCACAGGATCCGTGCTGTGCGGTTTTTCCGCAGCAGCTTACAGGCCAGCACGATACCGGCAATGGCGGCCAGAAGCAGCGCCACAGCAAGTCCAAAAGGCATATCTGTTCCTCCTTTACAGCGGGCGGAAGGTATCGATCATGTCGGTGAAGCGCTTCAGCTCACCGGCAAAGCGCTGGCGCAGAGCGTCCGGTTTCCCCCGGCCCTTACCGATGTCAAAAAATCCCCGGTCACAGTGGCAGGCGATGTACAGTCTGCCGTCGGTGTTGAGGTTGACGGCGAACTTGCCGGAGGTCTCCGCCAGTCTCATGAGCCGTTCCATCCGGCTGGGATTCAGGATGCGAAGGGCCTCCTGCTCATCGTCGCTGCTGAGATTGAACTTCTTGTTGAATTCCTCATTCTCCGTTTTGATGGTGCGGGAATTGAACAGCTTATCCAGCTTGCCCCGGGGCCAGATGGTCAGCCACGTCGGGAATTCCCGACCCAGCTCACACAGCATCCACTGACCGGCGTAGACCACCTGCTCGTTTTTCTCCCACAGGCCGGTCTCCTCCCGCTGGACCTCGTTGACGTCCGTCAGCCTGACGGTACACAGCTCCGTGGTCAGACCCTGATATGTTCCCCGGATGTAGCCGCTGCCGCTGCAATAGGTGTGGTCGGGCAGGGGAATGTTGGTGTCCTTGACGTCCAGCAGGTGAGGGGTGGGATCCATCTGCACGTTATCAAAGACGGCGTTTACCACGTCCGGCACGATATTATCGTACACCTGCTGGTCGGCGGCGCCTTTGCTTTTGTTTTTCAGCCATTCGCCAAGACCGGCGATCAGCACGCCTACGATGACCACGGGGATCGAGCCGTTCATCATGATACCGATGAGCACCACGGCGGCGCCCAACACGATCAGCAGCTTGCCGCCTGCGCCGCCCCGCTTGCCCTTCCGCATCTCTTTGGCGAGCTGACGGTCGGTCATCTTGTTTTTCTGTTCTTCCATTTGTTACTCCTTATTTTCCGCGCCGTTCAGGGTGGGGCTATCCATCAGCAGATTCAGCAGATTGGCCATGCCGTTCAGCGAAGCGGTGAACCACTTGCGGATGCCGTCGATGTCCCGCAGATCCAGCTCCTCCGGAACACCGGCAAACACATACCGGGTGTTCAGGGCCAACGTCAGATCGCCGTCACGGAGGATAAGGCCGCATAGCTTGGCAGTGCTGGAAGTGGTCTCCAGCTTTTTTACCAGCTCACGCAGCTGCGGTGTGACCAGACCGTCCACCTCCTGACTGTCCGCTGTGCGGGCGGCAAAGTGCTTCCGGAAGGCGACGGGGTCTGTGATATCGTCCTTCTTCCGCTCCTGAAACCGGTCGTTCAGGGTGATATCCAGCGCCGGGTCACAGATGCCCTTGCAGCGAACTACGATACCGCGGAACAGCGTCTCGGTCCGGGTCATCCAGTTGTCGTTGTCGGGACCGGACTTTTCTTCTACGGTGCGGCACAGCTCTACATTGGCGGCGGAGAACCGCAGTCCCTTATGCTGTCCCTCGTGGAACTCCGTCACGCTGCACTCGGCAAAGGGAACGACTGACACGCCGATCCCTTTCAGGTATGCATCGTCGATGGGAAGCATCGGGGGCTCCGACTCCGGGCCGAAGGCGCGGGTCAGCTCCGTGCGGAAGAAGACGCCCAGCTGCTGCTGCATCAGGGCCTTTTTCTTCTTCTGGGCGGGAAGCGCCACCAGCAGGATCAGCGCCACACCGGCGAAAAACAGAATGGCAAGCACGACAGCGCTATGCTGCACAAAGGCCGAGATGCACCCGGCGATGACCAGAATAACGCCCAGTAATATGCCGATGCTCTCCCTTCGCTGATAGCTTCCCAGCTTTTTTGACAGCTCCGCGTCGGTCATTTTCTCCGTGCCGTTTGCATGGGGTTTTCTGTTTTCGTTCACTTCATACACTCCTTATCCGTTGCTGCCCATATTGTCCACATCCCAGCCATCGCCCCATGCGGCGGCAGCGTCAAAACGATCCTCCGGCGCAGGCCATTCGGGGGCGAAGGGATTTCCGACCTCGTCATAGGCCTGCCCGTCCTCAGCCAGCGTATAGCCTGCCGGCAGGGCAAAGTAGTTCACACCGTCATAGTACCAGATGCGTCCATCCGATTCCTCGAAGCAGGCGTTTTCCGAATCGGCATACGCCGCCATATCGCCATTGCGGTAGAACACACCGGTGCTGTCGGCGTCCTCCTCACGGGGCGCGTTCCCGTCGGAAAACAGCACAAAGGCATTGCCGTCGGCACTGAGGCAGGGGTAGAGAATTTCGGGGCCGGTCACATAGGGGCCGCGGCCATCGGTGCTCTCGTACAGCGGGCCGCTGCTCATGGTGCGGTCAGTAAAGCATTCAATGACCCGCATCCGGGCAGTGTCGAAGGCGAAGGTCTCGCCCAGAGCATTCTGCCACACGCCGTCCAGAAAGCTGATGTCATAGGGGGCAATCTCGCCCTGAGCGGGTTCAAAGTGCAGGTCGTTGATCTCGCCGTAGCTGCTGCCCTCACCGGCGCCCTCCTGGCGCACGGTGAAGCCGCCGCCCTCCTTCACCAGATAATAGTACCGGTCGGAGTCGATCTCACTGTACTTGAGGCCCAGGCCGTGTTCATCCCGGAACAGGCTGCCCGTTCCGACACGGCCATACCAGGTGCGGAAGGTGTAGCTGCTGGTGGAAATGTCCAGCAGCAGTTGGCTGCCGTCGTCGCCCTGCCAGGCGGTGACATCGTCGGTGAGATCCTCGTCGGCCAGCACCTCCCATGCGTTGACCGGGTCATTGGAATTGTCGTAGCTGTCATTGCCGCCGCAGGCCGTCAGGCTCAGGGCCAGCAGCAGGGCCAGCAAAAGGGTCAGGCAATTCTTCTTCATGGCTCGCCCCTTTCCGCAACGTTTAGTCCAGTCGCTCGTAGTAATCGTAGTCGCCGGTAACACCCCAGTACATACCGTTTTCACCGGCTGTCGCAATGAGATAGGAGACATCGGCAAACTGCTCGGAGTCGGCGGCGAAGTGTCCCTGCGCCTCATCCACCACGCGGAGCAGACCGCTGTCGATGGCGGTACGGGTGTCGCCCTGCTGGTCATACAGCACCCAGTCGCCGACAACGCCGATGATGATAACGCTATCCTCTGTTTCATCACCGTCCAGATACCATGTACCCTCGAAGCCCAAGTGAGACGCGCTCTCACCGCCGAAGTCCTCTACCTGCGATTCCTCCGGCTGGAACACATAGCTTTCGGTGTCCGCGTCCCAGAACCATACCATCAGTACCTGCTGGCCATCCAGCTCGAACAGCATGGCCACATCGCCGTTGCCGTCGCCGTCCCGGTCGGCAAAGTCGATGCTCTGGAACTCCTCCCACGGATCGCCCTGAAGGGTGATGGGATAGTCCACATAGTCGTACAGGGTCTGGGTATCATCGTCCAGATAGAAGTCGGCGCTGTCGTTGTTGATGCACACCAGCACGTCGGTGTCCTCACCGTTGCGGGTGATGCTGCCGTAGTCACGGACGATGCCGCTCACGCGCCAGTCGTCGCCTACTACGTCGTTGGGATCCTCCTTCTGGTCACCGCCGCAGGCCATCAGGCTCAGGCACAGCACCAGAGCCAGCATAAGGGCAAAAAGCTTTTTCATCATATCGTCCTCTCCTTATCCGTTACGCCATCTTCTGATAGTAGTCGTTCTCGCCGCCCCAGTACATCACGTCATCGCCGATGACGGTCATGTCATAGACCACGTCGTCAAACATGGTGGAAACGGCAAAATACTGACCCTCGCCGGCGGGGTTGACCTCCAGCGTACCGCAGTCTACCTCGGTGGGATCGCCGTCGCCGCCGGGGCGCTCGGACAGGGACCAGTTGCCGTACTCATCGATCTCGATGATGCTGTCGGCGGCGGCATCGGCATCCATGAACCACGCACCCGCCAAAGAAGCATAATCTCCGGTGGCACCGTCTCCGCCCTCGCCGCCTTCCACGGCGCTGACGTAGACGAAGCTGCCGAAGGAATCCACATTGAGGGTACCGTCATCGTCCATCCAGCTGTGGTGGGCCACGCCGTCGTGCTCATTATAGAAATAGTCGGCGCTGTATTCCTGCACCATCTGAATGTAACCGCTGGCAGTCAGCTCCTCATTGACGTCATACAGGGCGAAGCGCATCTCGTCGCCGTCATCGTTCAGGGCCACCACCAGCTGGCTGCCGTCGTCGCCGGACCATAGACCCTTATACATGCCGTAGTCCACCAGCTGCTGGTCGTCCTTCACCATGCCCTCGAAGGATTCCGGGGCGCTGGTGGGCTCTCCGTCGCCGTTGTCACCGGCGCCGCCGCAGGCGGCCAGCGTCAGGCACATCACCAGTGCCAGCATCAGGATCAGATATTTTTTCCAGTTTTTCATTGTTTGCTCTCTCCTTTTTGTTGTTATGAATCAGTACGCCTGCTCCGCCATGGCGAACAGCTCGTCATGGCTCAGCTCTACATTGCCGAAGCGGATGAAAATGCCGTTGGTGACGGCGCTGCTCCACAGCTGTGGGTCGCTCAGGGGGCGGAAGCGAAGCTTATCCAGATAGGGCTTCATATCCAATAGCAATCGGCTGCCGGACACAAAATCAACCTGCAGGATATAGTTCTCCAAGGGGGACACGGCTGATATATATTTCCGGTTCAAGTGCGGTTCCTCCTTTCTCAGGGCATAAAAAGATCCACTATACCAACAGTATACAGTGGATCCTTTTCTTTTTCTATTAACCTCTGGTTAGGACTTTGCCAGCTCTGTCAGACGCTTCCGCTTGGTGCGGACATCGCCCTCGATCTCCAGCTTGGCGTAGATCTGGTTGACATACTGCTTCACGCTGCCCTCGGAAAGGAACAGCTCCTCGGCGATCTCACGGTTACTGAGACGGTCGGCGATCAGCGCGGCGATCGTCTGCTCCCGCCCGGTCAAAGCGGCCAGCGCGGCAGGGAAGGAGGACTGTCTGCGGCGGCGCTCAGCCTCCTCACCCAGCAATGCGATCTGCGTGGTGAAGGCTGTTTTCGGGCATGCGGCCAGCAGCGGCTTCAAATAACGGAAGTTTTCCGCAAAGGGGATCGCAAAGCCGTCCGGTGCGGCGTCGTTCAGCGCCTGCTCCAGCAATGCGGCGGCCTCGGCATGCTTGCCCAGCAGCTCATAGGCGGCGGCGGTCTGGATCCGGATGTGCAGCGCCACCAACGCATAGTGCATCCCGGCGCACAGGGCCAGCAGACCCTGACTGCGGCCGATGACCTGCGCATAAGCGCCCTGCGCCAGATAGACCTGATTTTCGATGAGCTCCATCATGGGCTTGCCCGGCGCAAGGAAGTTGATGAAGGAAAGCTGATGCTCCCGGAACACCGGCGGGATCTTCTCCGGCTGGCCCAGCAGCGCATAATGATAGGCGCTGGTGCTGTCCAGAATATTCAGCCAGTCCGCGTTGTGCTGCCGCAGCAGCACCGCGCGGCGCTGGGCAAAGGTGTGGCGGGGGAGGGCGTCCGTAAACAGTGACAGACGCCATGCCAGAAAATCGCAGCACAAGGCCATGTTCATCTGGCCATTGCCCTCGATGCAGGCGTAGGCGCTTTCCAGCGCGATCTGCGCGTCGGCGAAGCGGCCCTGCAAAAAGGCGGCCTCCGCCCGCATGATGTGTTCCGCGCCTTGCCCGTGGCCGTTGGTGATCTTATAGTAGTGGGGCATGCACTCGTCCATCTCCGCAAGCTCCTTGTCCAACTGCCCCGGCTCACGGTGGAACATCATCAGCACCGACGGTGACCCGAAGGTCCAGCCACCATCGTTGCGGATGCTGATGGCGGGACGGGACATCTGGGCGCTGGCGCTGCGGTGCAGGCGGCTCATGGCGCTGATGTCGTTATAGCACAGAAAGCTGAGGATCAGGTCACATTCGCCCAGCAGGTCGCCCCGCTCCGTCCGGGGCATGTCGGGATGCTCCTCGATAGAGGCCAGCAGCAGGGCCTTCAGCTCCATCATCTTGGGGATCTGCCGCCATGTGAACATGCGGCGCATCAGCACCAGCAGCGCCAGCGGATGAGCCTTCAGCACCGGAACGGGACATTCCTCCAGAAACGCCAGCACGTCGGCAGGCGCCAGTGCGGCCAGCAGGATGCCGGCGTCGCGCTCCACGACCCGCAGCACCGCGTCAAAATTGCCGCTCTTCCGATAGGCGGACATGGCGTGCAGGTATTGCCGGTGCGTTTCGTACCATTCGCCGTAGCGGTCACGGTAGAGCCGCTGCTTTTCCGGCTTCAGGCGGGAAAACGCCTGCTCGGCACAGTCCTTCATCATGTGATGAAAGCGGTAGGTCACGCCGTCCGGCAGCCGTTTGGCAAAGGCGTTCTGCTCGGTCATGGCGGTAAGCAGTCCAGCGGTGGACTTGTTTTGTGTGATAAACTGCGCCATCTCCGCCGTAAACTCGTCGGCAAGGCCCATCACCGCCAGAAACTCCCGTTGTCTGGGCGGCAGGGGGTCGATCATGGCGGCGGAGAACATGGTGTAGATGTCCGAGGTGCGATCCGGCAGCGCGCCATGCTCGGTCAATGTGCGCAGATTCAGATAGACCGCGGAGAACCAGCCCTCGCTGGAATAGAGCAGCGCCTCGATCTGCTGGTCATCTAGCGGGATGCCGCAGCGATGGGCATAGATGGAAAGCTCCGTGTGGTTCAGCCGCAGGTGCTCCGTGCCGATCTGATAGACCTTTTTCCCCAGCCGGAGGGCCTCCTCGCTGGGGAGAAAGCGGTCGCGGCTGGCGATGATCAGATGTACGTTTTCCGACAGGCGGTTGGCCAGTGTGCAGACAAAGCTCACTACCTGACCGTCCGTCAGCAGGTGGAAATCGTCGATGAAGATATAGCAGCCCTCCGGCCCGGCCAAGGCATGGCACAGATCGTCCGCCAGCAGACTGGCTCCGGCGGTGTCGGATGGGCAGGCGTAATCCAGCAGGAAGGGAAGCCCGGCATAGGAAAAGGCGTCCTGCACGCTTTTCCAGAAGATCGCCAGATTGTCCGAATAGACGCTGATGCGGATGACCCGCAGCGGCTCTGTTTTGGCTCGCTCGCCAAGATACCAGTTCACCGCCGTGGTCTTTCCGTATCCCATAGGTGCCACCACGGTGGTCAGGGCGCAGCGGGAAATGGGCCGCAGACATTCCTGCAGCCGTTCCGAGATGTAGATGGTATTCAGATCCCACTTGCGTCTTGCCATGGCGTTACCTCGATGAAGCTTTTATGATTTTTTTCCGTGCTGGATCAGATTCACCACCAGTATCACCGCGGCATACACCACACCGGCGATGGCCCAGATGAACCAGCTGTACTTGGCCTGACCGTTGCCGGAGGGGCCGAAGGTGTACCACATGAAGAGGGCCGTCACCAGCAGCCAGTAGATGGTGCTGACCGCGCCCTTGATGCTGCGGCGGGACTTATTCTGGCGGGTGTAGTCGCCCTCCTCCAGCAGCCGCTCCATGGAGGCGTTGATGGTGCCGCCATAGGTGAAGGCCACACAGCCGATACCGGCAATCACCAGCAGCAGGCACACCGCTGCCACATAGACGATGTCGGCGGTCTCCATGCACATGGTGACAAACAGCGGCACCGCCGACAGGATGCACAGCACCGTGCCGATGATGTTCAGCCGGGTATAGACGGCGGCAAAGCCCTGCTTGCGCTCCTTTACCATGCCGCTTACGCCGTACTCCGTCTCGAAGGGTGTTTCCTCCAGAAAGGCGAAGTCCCGCACCTTGGCGGCACAGGTGAGGAACAGCGCCACACCGATAGCCACCAGCACCAGCAGCGCGCACAGGCCGATACCGGCCGCGGCGTTTTCGGAGATGCCGAAGCGGGAGACCTCGCTCATGGCGGCCAGCATCAGCAGCGCCACAGGGGAGATGATGCACAGAAAGGTGGCCAGCGCGATCTTCGGCGCGGCTTCCCGCCGCAGTGCCAGATAGGCGGAGGCCTCCTCCATGGTGACCCGCCGCAGCGGCGGCTCGTCGACGGGGACGCTCTGGACAGGCTCCTCCAGCTCCAGCTCATCCTTCAGCAGAAAATCGGTGGAGACGCCGAACAGGCGGCTCATCTGCACCACCTTATCCATATCGGGGACGGACTGTGCGCCCTCCCACTTGGAGACCGACTGGCGGCTGACGTTCAGCTGTGATGCCAGTTCCTCCTGCGACCAACCGGCCTTCTTCCGCAGGCTGATAATTTTATCCGCTAAGATCATAGTGCTCTTCCTCCTGATGTGATGTGCGCCGCAGCGCATTTGATGAGGATAGCATACCGGATCGCGCGGTTGCACGCCAGAAAGCGGGCTTGGAAGTCTGTCAACCGGCGGTTGCGTTTGGACTGAAAAGCGCTATTTGCGGGCAATTTCCCGAAAAAATTCCAGTGCCGCGGTCTGAAAGTCCTCCGGTGTGGCGGAGGTGTTCACCAGCACGTCGGTACAATGGGCGCGGTAGAAATCGTCGTCCTTCTGGGCGGCCACCCGCAGACGGGCGTATTCCTCGGTGATGCCGTCACGGGCCATGATGCGGCGGACGCGATCCTCCGTCGGGGCAATGACCGCCAGCGTCCGGTCACAGAGCTTCGAGAGTCCCGACTCTACCAGGTTGATGGCGTCGATGCCCATGATAGGGGCGGGGGAGAGGGCCATCCGCCGTTCCAGCTCACGGGGCAGTTGGTCATAGATGATGGCGTTGAGCCGCTGAAGCTGCGCCGTGTCGCCGAACACCAGATTCCCCAGCTTCTGACGATCCAGTTGGCCGTCAGGGGTGAATACATCACCGAAGGCGTCGGCGATGGCGCGGCGCAGACCGCCATCGGTGCGCAGCATCTCATGATAGATGGCGTCGCAGTCCAGTACGCAGCCGCCCAGCTGCTCCAGCGCCCGCAGAGCGCTGGTCTTGCCCGCGCCGGTGGGGCCGGTGATGCCCACCACCAGCGGGCGGGGCGCTTCGATCACATGGAAGCCCGCCGCCTTTTTCAGCCGGTTGCTGACGGCCAGACCCAGCCCGCTCTCGTCGGGGCACTGGGCGAAGATCTCCGGCACGTCGGTGTCGTCGAAGGTGCGCAGCGCGTCGAACACATGCCGGGCCTGCGCCAGCTTATCGGCGGCAGGGCCGAGACGGTGGATGATATGTCCTTCAAATAAGGGGGCGTATTCGTCAAAGCAGATGACGCCGCTGTCCGCCGTCAGATGGGCGGTGATGTACGCGGCGGAAGCGCCGGGGGTCCCGGTAATGACGGTGACGGGAGCCTTGGGGGCATAGTGGCGGTATTTCATGCCGGGGGCCTTGGCCTTTTCACCGTCCGCCAGCTTCTGCCGCACCGCCTTGTCCACGGCCACCTCGCCCAGCACCTCCTCCAGCGCTTCCAGCGGCAGTCCGCCGGGACGGAGGAGACGGGGCGGCGTCACCGTCAGGTCGATGATGGTGCTCTCTACCCCCACGGCGCAGGGGCCACCGTCCACGATGCCGTCGATCTTGCCGTCCATATCCTCCAGCATGTGCTGGGCGGTGGTGGGGCTGGGCCGTCCGGAGGTGTTGCCGCTGGGTGCGGCCACGGGGATGCCGGATTCACGGATGATGGCCAGTGTCATGGGGTGGTCGGGACAGCGGATGCCCACCGTGTCCAGACCACCAGTGGTGCGCAGCGGCACATTGTCCCGCCGGGGCAGGATCATGGTGAGAGGCCCCGGCCAGAACCGATCCGCCAGCGCGTAGGCTTCCGGAGGGATATCGCGGCAGTACCGTTCCAGCCAGTCCGCGCCGGGGACATGGAGGATCAGCGGGTTGTCCTGCGGACGGCCCTTTGCCTCGAAAATATGCAGCACGGCTTCTTCGTCCAGCGCGTTGGCACCGAGACCGTACACCGTCTCGGTGGGGATGCCCAGCAGGCCGCCCCGCCGCAATATGGCGGCGGCTTCGGCGATGGCGTTTTTGTCCTTTTCAGGGTGGAATACGATGGTATTCACAGTGGATACTTCCTTTTATGAGCTATTAGAGTCCTAATTCTTCGCCCACCAGCACGACCTTGATGCGGCCGGGGATCTTGGAGAACCGGGTGGTGACGATCTGGGCGCAGCAGCAGTCGGGGCTGGTGCAGTTGCCGCACTGGCCAGTGACAGCACAGGGAGTCTTGACATCGAAGCGCTGGACGTTGGCGGGGGCGGCAATGTGGCGGGCGCGAGACATGGCGCTGTCGAGATCACCGGCCACCTTATTCATACCGGCCACCACGATGACCTGCTTGGGACCGAAGCACAGGGCGGCCACGCGGTTGCCCATGCCGTCAATGTTCACCAGCTGGCCGTCCTCGGAGATGGCGTTGCTGCTCATCAAGAAGGTGTCGCAGGTCAGGGCCTGACGCAGCATATCCATGCGCTCGTCGGGGGTCTTGGCGGTATCGCGGTCGATGAGGGACTGGCCACGCTGGCGCAGGCGATCCTTAATGCCCAGTTGGTCCACGGTGGCCACGCCGCCCCAGCTCACCACGTCGCCGGCGGGGATCAGCTCCAGCACTTTTTCCACGGCTTCTTCGGCGGCGGGACAGTAGTAGGCGTCAAACTGCCGCTTTTTCATGGCCTTGACAACATTGGGGCCGGACTTGTCATAGTGCATTTTCATGGGTGCTAACATGGTGATTGCTCCTTTCCTATTCTGCGCCTTCTTGCAGGCGCTGTGTCTGTTGGTTCAGGGTCAGCGCGTCGATCAAAGGATCGAGATCGCCGTTCATGATGGCGGCGATGTTGAAATTCTTGCTGTCGCCTGTGAGCCGGTGGTCGGTGACGCGATTCTGGGGGAAGTTATAGGTGCGGATCTTGCCGCTGCGGTCGCCGGTGCCCACCTGAGACTTTCGCTCCTTGGCGATGGCGGCGTTCTGCCGCTCCTTCTCCGCCTCGTACAGGCGGGAGCGCAGGATCTTCATGGCCCGCTCCTTATTCTTATACTGGCTGCGCTCGTCCTGACACTCCACCACCGTGCCGGTGGGCAGGTGGGTGATGCGGATGGCGGACTCGGTCTTGTTGACGTGCTGGCCGCCTGCGCCGCTGGAGCGGTAGGTGTCGATCTGTAAGTCCTTGGGGTCGATGGAGAACTCCACCTCCTCCGCCTCGGGCATGACGGCCACGGTGGCGGCGGAGGTCTGGATGCGGCCGGAGGACTCCGTCTCCGGCACACGCTGTACCCGGTGGGTGCCTGCCTCGAACTTCAGACGGGAGTAAGCGCCCGCGCCCTCCACGGTGGCCACGGCTTCCTTGACACCGCCCAGCTCCGTCTCGTTGAGAGACACCACATCCAGCGTGAAGCCCCGCCGCTCGGCATACATGGTGTACATCCGCAGCAGGTCGGCGGCAAACAGCGCGCCCTCCTCGCCGCCGATCCCGGCCCGGATCTCCAGCACCACGTTCTTGTCGTCGTTGGGGTCACGGGGCAGCAGCAGACGTTTCAGCTCCTCCGTCAGCCGTTCCCGCTCCGCCTTGGCGGCGGACAGCTCCTCCTGTCCCAACTCCTTCAACTCAGGGTCGGACAGCATTTCCGTGGCGGCGGCGATGTCGGCCTCCGCGCGGGCGTAGGCCCGGTAGGCTTCCGCTACCGGCGTCAGCTCCTTCTGCTCGCGGCTCAGCTTTGTCATGGCGTCCCGGTCGCTGTATACCGCCGGGTCGGACAGCTGCCGCTCCACTTCGTCCAGACGGCGGACGATCTTTTCCAGCTTATCCAACATGGCCGGTCTCCAGATACTTCTGCACGTCGGAAATGAACTTGTCCCGCCAGAAGGTGTAGCCCACGCTGCCGGGCTGGAGGGAGACCTCCAGAATGTGCTTTTCAGCGGTGTAGAGATCCAGCTGATCGTAGACGCTCTCACAGCGGCGGTTGCCGCTGCGGGTCAGCACATAGGCCACACGGGACATCTCCAATCCCCGGCGTTTCAAAAGGCCGCGAATGGGGCTGGAGCAGCGGCCGCCCCACACGGGGGTGCCCACGATCACCAGCTTATAGTCCTCGATATTCCGCTCAGTGGTGAAGGGCTTCAGCGGGGCGGTGGTGCGGCGCATGGCGTCCTTACCGGCCCGCAGGCGGCCGCGCCAGCCGTTACGGTCGGCGCCGTCGTCGATGGCCACGATCTCCGCGCCTACCGCGTCGGCGATCTCCTTCATAGCGCGGCGGGTGTTGCCGCTGAATGAGTAATAGATACATAATACGTCGCTCATAGTCAAGATTCCTCCAATGCAAGGGACAGCTCCTCCCAGCGGGCCATTTCCTGCTCCAGCCGGGCTTCCGTCTCCTGTTTCTGCGTGAATAGCTCGTTCAGTTTGCCTGCGTCGCAGGCGTTGGCGGCCATGGCCTCGTCCAGCGCCGCCAGCTCCTTTTCCAATTTGGCGATGCCGGTCTCGCAAATGGTCAACTGCCGCCGGGCCGCCTGCTGGCTGCGGTTGCCGCGGCTCTGGCGGGTGTCGCCCTTCTTTACCGGGGCCGCAGGCTCCGGCTTCGGCTCCGCCGCCTTCATGGCGCGGTACTGGGCAAAGCCCATGGGATAGTCGGTGATGGTGCCGTCCGCCAGCTCCCAGATACGGGTGGCGAAGCGGTTGATGAAGTAGCGGTCGTGGCTGACGAACAGCAGCGTGCCGTCAAAGGCCTCCACCGCCTCCTCCACCCATTCCCGGCTGGCAATGTCCAGATGGTTGGTGGGCTCGTCCAGAATGAGGAGGTTGATCTCCTCGTCCATCAGCATGCAAAGCCGCAGGCGGCTCAGCTCGCCGCCGGACAAGACGCTGACGGATTTGAACACGTCCTCCCCCTGAAACTGATAGGCCGCCAGCCGGTTCCGGGCGCTCTGGGGCGTAATATTCTTTTTGGCGTACAGCATGGTGTCCACCAGATTCCGCTCCGGGTGGTCAAAGTGGATGACCTGCTCCAGATAGGCCCACTTCACCGACGGCCCCAAACGGATGGAGCCGCCGTCGCAGCTCTCCCGCCCCGTCAGCATATTGAGGAGCGTGGTCTTGCCGGTGCCGTTCTCGCCGATGAGGGCGATGCGCTCGCCGCCCTCCACCCGCAGGTATACGTCGGAGAACAGCGTCCGCTGATCGAAGGCCTTCGTCACGCCCCGGAATTGCAGCACCTCATCGCCCTTGAACTCACGGCTGGCGAACCGGGCATCCATCTTCTTAGCCTTGGTGGGTCTGGCAGTGGTGCGCATGCGCTCGATGCGCTTTTCCATGCTGAAAGCCCGCTTGTGGAGGGCGTCGTTGCCCATAAAGGCCCACAGGTGCATCTGCTCGGCGGCCTTTTCCAGCTGCTGGATCTTGGCCTGCTCCTTCAGATACTGCTTCATCCGCTCCTGATAGCGGCGCTCCTTTTCCACGGCGTAGAAGCTGTAATTGCCGCTGTAGAACTCCGCCTTGCCGTCCAGCACCTCAATGACGCGGGATACGGTGCGGTCGAGGAAATAGCGGTCATGGCTGATAGCCACCACCGTGCCGTGGAACTTGCGGAGGTATTCCTCCAGCCATTCCGTGGCCTGTAAGTCCAGATGGTTCGTCGGCTCGTCCAGCAGCAGGATGTCCGTATCCTCCAGAATCAGCCGTCCTAGATTCACGCGGGTCTTTTCGCCGCCGGACAGCTGGTCAAAGAGCTTCTGCCGCATGTCGCCGTCGATGGACAGGCCGTTGGCCACCTTGTTTTTGGCGGTGGCGGTATCATAGCCGCCCAGCGCCTCGAAGCTGGCGGTCAGGTGATCGTACCGCCGCAGCATGGCGCTGTCGCTCTCGCCCTTTGCCATCCGGTCGGTCAGCTCGTCCATCTCGTCCTTCAGGGCCTGCATCCGCTCAAAGGCGGAGTCCAGCACGTCCTCCACCGTGTATCCGGCGGGATAGACGGGGATCTGGGAGATGAGCCCGATCCGCCGCCCTGTGGCAATGACGATCTGACCGCTGTCCGGCTCCAGTTCGCCGGTCAGTAGGCGGAACAGCGTGGTCTTGCCCGCGCCGTTCTTGCCCAGCAGGCCCACCCGTTCGCCGGTGTCCACCTGAAAGGTGATGCCATCCAGTATTTTCTTTTCCAGATCGAAGGACTTGACAACGTCCTTCACAGAAATGTCTACCATAAAAATTTACTCTGTCGATTCCAGATCCTTTACAATATCGGTGAAATGCATGGCGTGAGACGCCTTCACCAGCACCGCCGTTCCGGCGGTGAACGCCGCCCGGATGGCGCTCAGGGCATCGGCCACCGTGGGGAACCACAGGACGTCGGGGTTGGCGTCCTGAATCGCCTTGGCCTTGGGGCCGACGGCCACCACGGTATCCAGTCCCAGGGTGCGGGTCAGCGCACCCATGTCCCGGTGGGCCTGCTCCGTCAGGTCGCCCAGCTCGCCCATGTCGCCCAGCACCGCCATGCGGCGGGGATGCTCCGTCTGGGCCAGAATACGCAGGGCCTCCGCCATGGCCTGAGGGTTGGCGTTATAGCAGTCGTCGATGATGATGCGGTCATTGCTGCACCGTACCAGATGCATGCGGCTGCCTACGGGACGGTAGGCGGCGATGCCGGACAGCAGCTCCGCCTTGGTCAGCCCCAGATGCTCGCCGATGGCGATGGCCATGGCGGCGGGATAGATCATGTACGCGCCGGGGGAGGGGATGGCTACCTCGTATACATCCCGCTTTGTGGTGATGGTGCAGGTGACGCCCTCAATGCCGTGCTCGGCCACGTTGGTGACCCGGACGCCGCAGCGCTCATGCCGGCCGCACAGCACCGTCTCAAAGGGCAGCGCCAGACCGGACAGCAGCTCGTCGTCGCCGTTCAGCACGGCAAGGCCAACCGGCTGCAGATTCTCGAAGATCTCGCACTTGGCCTGCAGGATGCCCTGCCGCGTGCCGCCTAAGTTTTCGATATGGGCGTCGCCCACGTTGGTGATAACGGCCACGGTAGGCCGCACCATCTCGCCCAGATAGCGAATTTCGCCGAAGTGGTTCATGCCGGTCTCAATAACAGCGGCCTGATGCTCCGGGCTGAGGTTCAGCAGCGTCATGGGCGTGCCGATGGCGTTGTTGAAGTTGGCCTGCGTTTTCAGCGTGGAGAACCGCTGGCTCAGCACGGCGGCGATCATCTCCTTGGTGGTGGTCTTTCCGGCGCTACCGGTGACCTGCACCATGGGGATAGCAAATCGATCCCGATACCACGCAGCCAGTGCTTTCAGGGCCTCCAGCGTGTCGGACACCTGAATGTAGAATTTGTCGTTCAGCAAGGAGGCGGGCTTTCTGGCTGTCAGGCAGCCTGCCGCGCCGCGTTCCAGCGCCGCGTCCAGATAGTCGTGGCCGTCGAACCGTTCACCCACCAGAGGGACGAACAGCGCCCCAGCGGGGATGCTGCGGCTGTCGGTGGAAACCTCCGTCACCACCGCGCCGCTCTGTTGCAGCAGCGTGCCGCCCACAGCGGCGCACAGCTCCTTTACGGTGCAGCCGGTCATCTGTATTCCGCCTTTCTGGCCTCGATGGAATCCAACACGATCTTCTCGCACAGGTCGGCGTAGCTGAGCCCCACCTGCGCCGCCTCCTGTGGCACAAGGCTGGTGGGGGTCATGCCCGGAAGGGTGTTGATCTCAAGGCACCATGCCTTGCCCTCGGCGTCCAGCAGGAAGTCACTGCGGGAGTAGACGGCCAGACCCAGCCCCTGATGGAGCTTCAGCGCCATCTCGCCCACCTGATGCCACTCCTCGTCGGAGATGGGCGCGGGGCAGATCTCTTCCGCGCCGCCCTTCTGATACTTGCACACATAGTCGAAGTATTCGCCCTTGGGGATGATCTCCACGGCGGGCAGATAGGTGTCGCCCAGCACGGCGATCTGAATTTCACGGCCCTTGATCTTCTTCTCTACCACCACATGGCCGCCGTAGGGCAGCAGGTCGTAGAGGGCCTTTTCCAACTCCTCGCGGGTGTCGGGCAGGGCCATGCCGATGGAGCTGCCGCCGTTGACCATCTTCACCGCGCAGGGCACCATCAGCTCCCGGGTCAGGCGGGGAATGTCATCCTTCGTGTAATGTACGTCCACCCACGGGGCGGTGCGGATGCACAGAGAGTCCATCATCCGCTTGGTGACGGCCTTATCCATGGCCATGGCGCTGCCCAAGTAGCCGGAGCCGGTATAGGGCACGCCCACCAGATCCAGCGCCGCCTGAATACGGCCATCCTCGCCGTTGGCGCCGTGCATGGCCAGAAATACCGCGTCGGCCATGGCGCAGACCTTCAGCACGTCCTTGCCCAGCAGGGAAGGGCTCTTGTCCTGCCGCGCCGCCCGGACAGCCTCCAGATCGGGTGCCGTTTCCTCGATGGCCGCCTTTTCCAGCAGGCCGTCGGGTGCGTCAAAAATATCCTCCAGCTTGCCATGGTAGTTTTCCAGTCCCATGAACATATCCACAAAAATGGCCTGATGGCCCTTTTCCCGCAGGGCACGGCACACGCCGCTGCCGCTGACCAGTCCCACATGGCGTTCGGTGCAGAAACCGCCGGACAAAACCACGATCTTCATGATAAAAGACCTCCTTAAAAAAGCAAATGCCTACAATATACCTATTATATCAATATACCAGTATAGCATATGCCGCCGGAAAATACAACTCCTTTCCATAAGCAGGCGGCGAAGAAAAGAAAGCCTCCTCGTGAGGCTCACGAGGGGGCTTTGATAGTTTGCAGTCAGGCTTACGCCTGATTTGATTCGGTTTTCCGTATCCATCTGACGAGAAGAATGAGAGTGACGGCAAGGACAATACAAGTAGCGCCATGCATCGCGGCCATCATGTGATAGCCCATAAAATCGAACCGCTCCGTCCCCGATAGCAGGTAAGGCTGGTTTCCAGCTTTATACAGTGTAACAAGGCAGGAAGCTCCGTTATAAAGGCCGAAAGCGCCCAACACGGTGTATAAAACCAAGCGCACGGGCTTGCTTCTCATAGCTTTCATGAACATAATTGCAGCTCCGTTCTGACGCCGTCACGGTAACAGAAGATACGTCCCGCCCGCGAAAAGTCCTTGTCTACCTTGACACTATCAAATTCACAAAAGTATTTTTCCAGCCTTTTCGGTGTATAGAAAAGGGTCTGTGTCTTGAGCCTGAACGCCTCGTCAACCACTTCGTTCCATAGATGGACTGACCAGTAACTGCAATTTTTGCTGAGCGTCCATTTGCCGCTCCGGTCGATATACGCTTCGATGCTCTTTAGCTGTTCTTCTTCGATATTGACGCTCAATGACTTCCTGTCGGTGTACCGGTCATGCGCTGAAATGTAGGCCGATTCCAGATTGAAAAGCAGCCCCGGAAGATCAGAAACGGCCCAAACCGAGAAGGTAATCATCTCGCCATGCTTGATCTCGTGATTCTTTAGGTACACCGATTGACCGGACTGATTATCAATGGACAGCCACGTATGCCCAAGGCATTTGACAAACGGCTGGGATTCACTGTCGCCGTTGAATGTCGTGATGGAAAAGATAATGCCGTCATCCTCGCAGGGGATCGTTCTGGACTGGCTTTCGTATGCGTTGAAGTCAAACCACAGGCAAAAAGCCGCCGCAACTGTGAAAAGGAGTATGAGCAGCATCGTTATTTTCCGCTTTTTCATACGATCACACTCTTTTCAAATGCTGATCTCCGGCGCATGTGCGTTATATGAGCGAGAAGGTTTCATTTAAAAATTGAACGGTATGAAACTCAATACGCCATTCAATATCTTCTGCTGTCGGTGCAAAGTGCAGCGCGGAGCAAACCGTGTGCAGATTTCCTTGGGTGCTTTTTCCGAACACGATCACGGCTGGGCTGACCGCGCCGCCGATCACACCGACACAGGCAGTATCATTTCGTTTCAAAGGCTTGTCACCCTCAGCACAATCGCAGATCGCAATATCACCGTCCGGTTCAGGAGAGAGTGTATAGCTCATGGCGGTAAAATGCGTCGGGTAGACCCAGCAATTCGAGTCAAATTGTTCTTGAGAAGCTGTCTGTTTCTCCAATTCCTGCACCGTCAATGTGTATTCCGTTCCGCTGACCGGATGGAAAAAAGAAAACGAATCGCCGGGCGCGTGTGCCTTGAAATGCGGTCCGGGTACACGGCACGGCCGCTGCTCCATCGTAAGGGAAAGTGATGTTATTTCGGGGCGGTGTTTTCCGCCCCACAGATAAGACTGCCTGTAAATCGTCCAGCCGTAGGAGTTGTCCAAGCCATAATGAGCGGCTGCCGCTTGAGCCACTTTCTTATTTGCCGCACCATCCGGCAAACATGGACTGATGCCTACTGCACAACCGTGGGAAGACTGCATTGTTTTCCCGTTCAACACTATTTGGGCGCTGAAATCAAGGTCAAGCGGATTCTCCAGTTCCATCTGCATCTGCTGTTCCTGCGTAAAGTTTTCCTCTGAATCATTCTCAGCAGTCAGGTCCCATTTTGCTATGAACCTGCGGATGTCCTCCGCCTCAGTACGCATACAGAGATCCACCACCAGTCCTTTGCCGCAGGAATACACCGCGGGGATGATCCAATGATGCCCTGCCCAATCAAACTGCTGATTCAATCTGATTTTTGTTCCGGCACGGTCTTTCCCCAAATGCCCCCAGAAATTTCCCTCAAAGTAGACCTTCCACTCCGGAGCAGCCGGTTCGGGCTTGCCGAAATTAAATGTTTTATCCATAATGACCTCCCAGAATTCTGGTTTGCCGATTTTTCAGTTACCACAATTATAATCGAAAACATATTTCAGAACAAGAGCTTCTCCTGAAATATCAAGCGGGATTTGCCGTTGACTTTTGCGGCGCGGTTGGGTAAAATGGAGACTGCGAGTGGATCAGACAGTCGCGGCGGCAAGGCGAAAGCCTGC
>ENA-OROD01000729-OROD01000729.1-human-gut-metagenome-genome-assembly--contig:-NODE-729-length-30392-cov-4.158684_pt1 | contig 30392 bp, 27 predicted proteins | sample MGYA00242123_ERZ509038 | MGnify/ENA primary metagenome ERZ509038 (study PRJEB26280, sample SAMEA2338719) | human gut metagenome | biome: human gut; feature: human-associated habitat; material: faeces... | reverse complement strand
CTCCTCCGGGCGGTGGAGACGATGATTCCGGCAATACTGGCGGCGGAAATACCGGTGGGGAAGATACGGATATCGGAAATGGCAATATTCCCGGCGATGATAATGGTGCCGGAAACAATGCTGGCGGTGGAAATACTGGCGGTAGCGGATCTGATGACGATACAACAGTCATTCCTGATGATACAGATGGAGTAATCTATCAGCGTGACGAGGATTACAGTATACCGCTGTTGATTTACATGACGGGTATGGGGCTTGGTCTTGGCAGTTCCGATGGCAAGGAAACGACAAGACAGGTATATCCGGATGACAATAGCAGGAATGCCGGTCAAAGTCGCGGTAACGGTAATCCTTACCGTGCGAATATCAAGGTGCTGAAATGATCAAGATCATACTGATGCTGTTTTGTCTGATGTTGCTCTGCTGTGCTTGCAGTAATCTGAATGTTGGTGTTGCTCCGGTTTTGAAAGCCGGAGCTGCTGCGGCTACCGGTTATGCGGCATATGAGATTGCTCCGAATGACTGGACACAATCGGAAAAAACCGCCCTCGGTTTTGCCGCTGCCGGTGCGACCTGGATTTTAGGCGAGATTGTGGAGGGCAAAATCACAAAAGACAAGGCGGAAGCCTACGATGCCGGTTTTGCCAGCGGTCGTGCTTATGGTGCACGGCGTCAGTATGAAATCATACAGCAGATGCAGAAAAGTGCCGGTGCGCGTGGGCGCACAAAAGTTTATGCGATACCGGCTCCATCTCTGCCGGGAGTAAATCAGGTGGAACATGATGTTTATCTGGAGGTGCAGGAATGATAAAACAGGTGTTTTCAATATTTTGGCTGATCTTATCCGTTACAACTGTAAATGCTTTTGGACAAGTTCAGGCGGTCTATGATGCAACCGTGCATCAGCAGTCGATCATCAACCATGAAGCTCTGGTAAGATCACATGACAAGACAAGGGCTTGGTTATCTACAATACTGGAACAGGACAAGATTGCCACGATGGAAATTTATAATACGAAAGTAGATGTTAATAAAAAGCTTGACGAAACGACAAAGAAACTTGAAGATAAAATTGGTGATCCGACGAAACTGAAAACACATGTTGCGGAAGTTGCCCCGGGGCAGCTGTATGAAAACAAATCTCTTGCGGAAATCCGGGCGGAAGGGATCAACAATAAAAATACCAGTAATTACAATGCAAGCCAACTGTATGGCGACGATAAGAAAGGGGGAGCTGCCGGACGTGTCGGGGAAGCCGCCTATGTGAATTATGAAAATGTGCTGTTGAAATCCAGCAACGACAAATTAGCGCTATACCGTAAACGGGAGGCTCTTGCCGCCTATCTTGATTCGACAAAAAATCTTGTTGAGATCGAAAAAATCAAGGCGGGAATTGCGCTGATTGATTCGAGGTTGCAAAGCCTCTACGAGAATGAGAAAAATGCGGCTCTGAAAGTACTCGCAATCAAAACAAGAAATGACCTGAACAGAGAAATAAAAGAAGATCAGTATAGCGATGCGATACCGGTGGCATCGCAAGCCATGTCGGAACGGATGGTAGATAATTTTAAGAATCTTGGAAAAGAGGACAAGAAGAAATGACGGAATACATGAATGCCTTGATTGCTCAAATGCGGTATATCGCATTTGCTTCCATCGCACTCGCGTTGACGTTCGACTATGGAATATACCGTGAAATCGGCTTCAAACGGATCTGCTACATGATCGCTTTGATTGCAGCCATTGCCTCTTATAATACGATAGTCGATACCGGAACGGAAATGTTTGCATCCGCAAAGGAAAACGCCAGAACAGAGTATTATACGACGATGCGGTCTGTGCGTCAGGCGATTGACAACGGCAAAAAGGAAGCATCCTGGTTCGAGCGCAATATACTTTATTACCTGGTCTATCTGCTGTTGGGGTTTTGCGATGTGCTCGCCTGGTTGTCCGATCAGATACAAAGATGTATTGTCGTGTTATATAAAGTGTGCTGTCCCGTTGCCTTGGGACTCGCTGCCTGGCGCTCCCTCTCCGGTATTGGACTCAAATTTGCAACTGGTACATTATGGCTTTGCATGTGGTCAATCGGCACAGCGATAGCAGATCTGCTGATAGGAGAAATTACGATTGCCGCTTTAGGGAAAGCCGTTTTAAGTGCCGGTTCCAGTGCCGCTGGCGCCGCTGTTGCCGGCGGGGTTGCGTTGGGACCGGCATTGCTTGTCGGAGTGCTTATCGGTCTGGTTGTAGTCGTTGTATCCATGGTGATCTTCTATATTACGATTCCATTCATGATGTATTCTCTTGTGACTGGTGGCGATTTGGGACAGGCTGCCGGTAATGCGATGAGATCGGCTGTCTTCGGCGGTGCGGCTGCCGGACTTGCCGCGCATAGAAGTTATACAAATGCAAAAAACACTGTCAAAATAGAATCGTCGCCAGCTGCACACAACAACGGCACACCTGATGGTGTATACCCTTTTGCCGGGACAGACAACATAACGGCAAATACGAACGGCATGATGTCCGATCTGGCTGATAAGCAACTGGCAAAATCCAAAGCAAGAAGGACGCAAACATGAATTATTTCAGGGATAATTATACACAACTGAATACCCTGCGTGTCATGCTGGTGATTTTTGCCCTGATTGCGGTTGTGGCTCCGATTGTAACACTGTTGATCCTGCAGGAAGAGAAAAAAGTGTTGATCATGGATCAGGGCGGCAATTACCATCTTGCGGTGGCATCCAGTTTTGCAGACGCGAAAAAACTGCATATTGCCTGTGCAAAATCAGCGGCGATTGCCTTGCTGACACGGACTCCCGCCGGGGTGCTTTATCCGGATCTGCTGAAACAGTCCTTTACGGTTGATTGTGATGATTGGCTGCGTAAATATTTTGATGAGACGAAACCGGAATTTGAATTGAAAAAAATGCGTCAAATAGCGGAAATCAGAAAACTGCAAATTCTTGATCAAGGCAACGGTCGCTATGTGGCGCATATCAAGGTCTATCTGACAAGAGCCTGCGAATACCAGGGCATTACTTTTGTCGAGACGGCGGAAGCTCTGCTTACGTTTGCCATGGCGGAAAATCCGGACATTTCAACGAACGGGCGGTTGCCGCTGGTGACATATCAGATACTCCGCTGTGACATTCGCAAAACGGGAGAAAAGCAACAATGAAAAAACTTTTTCTTTTCTTTTTCCTGTTGAGTCTTGTTTTTCTTTGTCTCGGCAAAGAAAAAGAAAAACGAATTGCTTTTTACGAGCTGGATAACGAGCGTATCTACAAGATTCCGGTCTATCTGAATAAAGGCGTCACAACCGTTATGTTTCCTGCGGAAATAGAGGCGATACATTCGGCAAGTGTTGCCCTGAACACGGTTCCGGACAACAGTAATCCGGCATTCCTGATGGCTTATACGCCCGGAAAATATTATTTCAGCATCCGGGCGCTTCGTTTGAAAGCACAAGGATTGCTGAATATCGTTTATCAAGGCAAAACGTATATCATTGAGATTTCAGAAAATGAGGAAAATGCCTTGAGTTCCGTCACATTCAATGGCGGTGGAGGGGGCGGATATCTGAACCGCCGTGGCAATGGGTATGCCGTATCGCCCTATCTGCTGAAAAGTCTGATGGACAAGGCGAAAGCCTGGGATGTTCTGATAAAAAAATATCCGAATATGAGTGTGGATGTGACAATCAGCACGGAACGGCGCGTATCGGATTACGAACATATCCAGTGTTCAATCCAAAAAGTATGGCGCTTCAACAGATATGATGCTTTGGTTTTCTATATCGAGCTTAAAAATAAAACCGACAAAATATTGTATTACAACCCTCGTGAAATTGCCCTTGCGGTCGGTGATCAGAAATGTTTTGTGTCTTTGGTGGACGCCTCCGGAGAAATGCCGCCTGATTCAACAACTTTTCTGTTCTGCGTTATCACGCAAAGCAGTATGGGAGTACGCCAGCTGTCGCCCGAAACTATTGGCGGGTCTTGCTCTTCGCCCAGGAACAGAAACGGAACAGGGAGCCGTAAGAGATGCCGAAAATCAACTTACATAATCTGGTAATGTCTCCTGTTGCGCGGATGATCCTGTTTTTTCTGTTTCTGATTGCCATTGTCGCCATATTTTTTGCGGTGCATAACCGAAAGGAAGAGATCAGAGACAAGGCGGCAGTATTACACCAGGCAAAAGAATATACCTATGAAGCCCCCATACAGGAATACAGGGAACAGCAAAAGCCCAAAACACTGAAAATGATAGAAATGACTCCGGAAAACAATTCGGAAAAACAAGCAGAATCCCCGGAATTCCCCAAGATGGATTTTGCCCGTCCGGAACCGCCCGTTCCACAGCGTGGAAATTCAGATCAACGCAGGAGTATTGAGCGGCGACCGGCAATACCGCGCGGCTCCATTCAGCAGCCAAAGGTTTTAAGACCCGTGATACTGCCGATCAGTCTTTATACAAAGACCGATCAAGCATCAACAGTTGTGCCGGATGACAAAGACATTGCACCTTATGGTCGTCTTTTGCGTTGTGAGCTTGTCGGCACGATATCAACAGGATCGCTTCAGACTCCGATCCGCGCACTGGTAACAGAAAGTTTGTGGTGGAATGGAGTGGAAATCATACCTGCCGGGGTGGAACTGCATGGAATGGTGTCAGGATCTCCGTCCCGTGACCGGATCGGAACCAGTTCCTCATGGATCGCAGTATATCCGTTTCTGGATGAACGATCCGCATATCAGATGCAGTTAACCGGCATTGCCCTGGACTGCAACCGTACAGAAACGAGCTGGGGAGAATCGGACGGGACAGCGGGTATCCGCGGCAGAGTCGTAAGCAACGCCGACACCGCACGGGTGATGGGGTATATCGCGTCTTTCATATCCGGTATGGGTTCCGGGCTGGTGACGGAAACAGACCGTTATATCGGAAATACAACACAGATAACAACGGGGGGAACATGGAAAGACGCATTAGGAAAAGCCCTTGCAAATTCCGCGGAAAAAATTGCAACGGACATGCTGCGTGAAGCATCAAGAGATGTGTATTATGTGGTCGCGGAAGCTGGAACGGAATTTTATATCTATGTCCAGGAAATCATTGATCCGTCAAAAGCGGCGCGCGGCAGGATGGAAAATACTGTCACAAGTGTATCAAATATTAAAATGACCAGACCCAATAGAGAGGTAAGAAGATGAGAATCATGATAACGGCATTTTTGTTGTGCGCTTTGCTGACCGGCTGCCGGTCGGGTAAGGAAAAGCAGGAAGAATATGATGCGGTACATCCCGACGTGGCTGGTTCCGCCGTGCCGCGCGGCAGTATGGATACTGTGCGTGGAGGTCAGCAGGTCAGAGTATATCAGACGGGACGTTATGTTGATCCCAATAATCCAAATCTCATGCATGAGGCAAGTACACTGTATGTGCTTGCTGATTCCGGTGTGTGGAATACATCTCCGAACTATGCGCCGCTCGATCCGAGACACAACCGCAGCATCACCGTGTCCGCACCTTTGACTGCGGAGAAACAGCTTGAAATACAGGAACTCCGGAAAACGAATGAGATCATGCGGCGTCTGGGCAATGAACTGATCCGGACAAAGGAACGTCTGAAAGAATCCCTGGAGCGCACAAATACACTTGAAAAGTGTATCGTTGAACAAGGAGACGCCTTGCAGAAAAAAATTGAGGAATATGAAGCCAGAAACAAGCTCCAGGCAAAACGTCTGTCAGAGCTTGAATTGAAATTGGAATCGAATCGGGGATTTCGCAACAGACAGATAAAATAGGAGTTCAAAATGAGTCAGGAAGTGAAGCTGGTCAATCTTGCGGAGTTTACAAAACGGCATTACGGTTTTCAGGAAACGGAGAAATCGACTAAGAATTCTCCATGCCTGAAAAATCCTGCCGGAGACGTGATTGTAGTCAAATATCAACAAAACGGGGTAAATACTTTTTTCTGCCCGAAGGACAATCAGAAAGGCGACATTTATAATTTTGTAATGTGGCAGGAACATTGTGATTTTAAAACTGCCGCGGCAAAGATAGATAATCTGCTTGGCTTAGCCTCGATACAAGGCAATCCGATTCCACAGGAAAAACGGGTGGCAAAGGTGTTTGATGTCAATGCGGCCGCACAACTCAAACCGGTACAGGAACATGCCTATCTGGAGTCGCGCGGCATTGACAATGCGATGCTGATTCATGGACGTTTTCGGGGCACGGTTCTGACAGATGAATATCACAATGCGGTATTCCCACACTGCCGGAACGGAAAAATTGTCGGGTATGTAAAGAAGAATTATAAATTCAATGGTTTTTCGGAGGGCGGGGAAAAACTGCTTTGGAAAAGCAATCAATTTCCAGGCGATACCCGGCTTTGTGTAACCGAAGCGGCGATAGATGCTCTGTCACTGGCGGTATTAATGCGCGAAAGTCCGAAACATGCTGAACAGATGTATCATACCCGTTTTGTCAGCATTGACGGCGGTTACAGTCCGGAAGCGGAAGCGATGCTGAAACAGGAAGTTGCCGCCCTGCCGAGAGGTTCCGTCATTGAGGCGGCATTTGACAACGATGAACAGGGACGCAGATACTGCGAAAAGCTGGCGAATATCTGTATGGAGTGCGGACAGGTTTATGCGGAAAATATACCGTCGAAACGCAAAGACTGGAACGAAGTCTTACAGGCATATCTGAAGCGGGAAGCGGCAAAAGCGCAAGTTGCGGCGGCTTATCCCTGCACCCCGGCTATGCCTTCCGAACCGCGCAAAATCTCCCAGAAGCAGCGGGGCAAGATCCGGGGACTGATAAAGAACGGATATCTGACACCGATTCCGGAAGAAAAAATAGATCGGATGACCGGCGGCGAGGCTTGGCAAACCATTGCAGCCGGTATGGAACGGGCGCGAAAAAAAGAAACTGTACCCGGCTATACTGCCCTGGAAAAAGAAGCGGAGGAGGAGCAAGCCCCTCCGCGGCGCGGAATGCATATGTGACAGAGGAGGATGAAATATGAACTACGCACTGGAATTCAACCGGTTATCTCCGTTCGAGCTGGAACTTGTGAAACGTGCGGCATTGGCGCAAAACACAATGGAATATCTGCGGCTGCTGCATATGCAGCAGATGATCCGTGTGGAAAATCAGTCAGCAAGTATGTATCTGGCATCGGCGATCAAATCAAATCCGGAGTTGCTGAATACGGCAAATATTGTCTTGGAATTGAAAAAACAGAATGAATATATCGCATATAAACAGGAACGGCAGCAGGAGAATGTAGCAGAGAAAGAAATAAAAGCCGAAAAGATTTCCTCACAGGAAGAAAAAGCCCGACAGGTCGGACTTCTGACCGCATTGCGTTGTGCGATTGACATTGCCGTTTACAAGGCGAAAGCCGCCAGCATTGCACTTGGCAACGATTATTTAAGACGTACAGTGAAACACTTGCAGAAAGTCCAGAAAATGATGGAAGAAGCGCAGAAGCTGGACGCGGAATATACCTCATTGAAACAACAGAAAACGGAACTCAAACAGGAACGGCAGGAAGAAAAAAAGATGGTGCCGAATAATGCGGAAAAGACGTTTTTCCGGGAAGAGTTCTCCGACCAGGTAAAGCAGAAATACAAAGAGGCATTTGAAAAACATACGGAAAAGCAGAAATCAAAAAATGAGTTGAATTCTGTGGTCGCTTCGGAAAATGAGGCAGCAAAACAAGAGAGTTCGGAAACGTTGGAAGAAGCTTCTATTGAATCTTCGAAAGCAATGGAGCCGGAAGAAAAAGCGGAAGAAGTCAAGCCAAACGGAATACACATGTAAAGGAGGATTTACCATGTCTGTTTTTGAAAGAATCAATGCCATCCGGAAAATGCTGAATGTCCCGGAAGAAACCGAGCCGTTGCAACTCTCCAGCGGAGAAATTATTTATCCCTGGGATTTGATTGACGAACGCGGCAGTCAGATCAGTATAGAAGAGATTCCGGAAGATGTACTGGAACACTGTTATAACCGTTTCCTCGAATGGAATTGTCCGGAGGAATACAAAACAGAGGGGCATGCAATATGAAAAAGAAATACTATCAGATTGAATATAAGAAAATCCGAAAGGTTGCCCCTGTCTGCATTGATTATCAGCGACATCAGACAATCAGCATTCAAGGGCAACTGTCTGCTGAAAAACCTGCCATTCAAACCAAGGCGCCGGTCATCCGGATTGAGTGTAAGGTCTCTGCTTCCTTTTTGATGAGTGTTTAGGAGGTATTTGCTATGAACATACCGGAAAAAGCACCTTGGGAAATGACACGGGAGGAAATTAACCATGTCTTTCTTCGACTTGCTGAGAACATCCAGCGTTGCGATATGATGTACCGCGCATGGCAGTTTGCCCGTCCTGCCGAAGTCACCGGAAAAGATGCGGCGGAAAAAAAGATGAATTTCAATCTGGAACTGCATCATCGGAAGCAGGAACTGGAAAAAGCGGAAAAACTGCGGCAGCGTTACAGGCCGCTGCGTCATAAACTGATGATACAGGAAGCCGTCAAAGCAGGGAAAAGAATACCGGATGCAGTTCTGAAAGAATATCCCGATCTTGTGGCAGCGGGTTCCCGAGAACAACATTCGACCGAAACAAATGAGGCGGAGAAAAAAGAAGATTTTATAAAAAGCCATTTTATCTTTGCCGCAGTCCCACCGCCGCAGAAACAGACGGATACAATGTCACATTCCAAGGACGGTATAAAAAATGAGCCGGAAGTGGAAAAACAGTCAAAAAGCCAGAAGATTCTTGCGGAAATTAATGCAAGTATTGAGCAACTGGCGAAAAATATTGAAGCTCCTGAAACGGAACAAACCATAAAAAAATGGCTGGCATACCAAAGTAATTTCCATACTTATTCGCTCAACAATACCTTTTTTCTTTATCTGCAGGCGATGAATCGAGGGACTGACATCAGCGATGTGCTGCCGTTCCGAAAATGGGTTGCATTGAAAGGGGACAACGGGGAAAAAGTCAGTATCCGAAAAGGAGAACGTGCCTACCATGTAATTTGCCCGGTGGAAAAGAAGGTTTATGAAAAGGATGAAGACGGCAAATACAAATTGGATGAGAACGGAAAAACGATACAGGCACGAGACCCGAAAACGGGAGAACCTTTGACTTACTTATGGTACACCGTCGGATGTGTTTTTGATGTATCCCAAACCAATGCCCGTGAGATCGGTGCGGTCAAAGAATTGGATTATAAGGGGAAAGCGGTACCCATCAATCCGGAAACCGTGCAGGAAGTTGCACAAAGAATTACCGAAAAATTCGAGATACCGGTCTATTTTGAGAATGAGCCGATGATGAAAGCCGGAGGCTGGTACACTCCCCATACTCATTGCATCGTCATCAATACGGCAGTCACAAAAGAAGATGCCCACCAGTTGGGCACCCTCTTCCATGAATTGGGGCATGCTCTGATTCATGGACGGAAGTCACCACAATATGACCGGCGGTTAAAAGAAGGACAGGCGGAAGCCTTTGCCTATGCAGCGTCTTCCGCATTTGGAGTTGAGCGCAACAGTCAACTGTACATCAAAAGCTGGATCGAAAATGAAGTGCCTTTGCAGGATGTTTTGAAAGATATCTCCTCACATGTCCAGAAAGCCTTTAAAGAGCTTGATCTTGCAGAACTCGCCGCACAGAATCTGGCAAAAGCCCAGGCAGAAAGTCCGGAAAGAAAATCCGCCTCGGAAATACCTTCGGCTGTTCCGGAAACAGCAAATCAGGTGGAACAAGCTCAAAAAACGATTGAGTCCATGAGAGTGGAGCTTTACAACAGTATGCTTGCGACAAGCAATCCTGCGGTCTTCGCCGCTCTGCGTTATGTGGAAAATGCTCCGGAGGAAAAGATTGCAGGGCTTTACAGCGTACTGAAAGAAGCGAGGAGCGATAATCTTTCCGAAGCACAAACCGGTGCCCTGCTGGAAATGAAAATCCGCGAAATCAAGCAACGGGAACAACGGCGGATTGTTCCGGAAGAAAACACCGCACAAATGACATTCGGATTCTGATGTCATTAAGCAGGAGAAATTTTATGACAGATGCGCAACAGAAAAAAATCGTTGAACTTTTGGAAAAAGGGCATACCCAACAGGAAATTGTAAGAGAAACAGGTCTATCACGTGGTAGTGTTTACCGTGTCATAAAGACGTATAGGGATAGCTTGAATGCTTCTAAATCCAAATTGGATGATTTTGAAGACGAGCAAAACAGCGACGCCGACTCTGTTGAAAATTCCATGCCCGATGATGATGATTTACCGCCCGGTGATTTCACCGATGATTCAAATGAAATAAAGGAGCAACAAACTAATATGTCACCGCTTTCAGAGGAACCAATGGCTTCTATTCCTGAAAGTGGTTTTTTGAAATCAATAGAACTGCTCGGACAACTGAACCGTGAACTGATGCAGAACAGCATGGGTAATTTTGATAAGGCTGTCCGGGCAATGGAAGAAATGTTGGAACGGTTTCAAATGTATGACAGTGCCGGACTTCGAAGTGCTGTTGAAGAAGTAAATGCTTTGATTGAACCTCTCCATGCTGTAAGTCGGAATGAACAGAACAATCTCCCGCTTCGGACAGCAGTATTTTTTATTGTTCTGTTGCTCTTTTTACTTACCGGCTTTATTTTCGGTCTCGGCTCTTATTCTCTCTTTGCCCGCTATACATTCGGGATTCTCTTGGCAATCAATGGTATTCTCCTGGTGCTGTTGTTTGTAATCCGGAAATGGCAAAGTAATGATTGGTTCGCATGGATCGCCGCAAACAGTGTGCTTGCTCCGGTTTCTCTGTTTACCGGTTACTATCTCGGTTTGATGGATTGGCTGGTGCTTGAAAACTGGCTGTTGACATTTCTTCTTTTTCCTGTCGGTTGCCTCATTGCATTGCCTTTTGCTATTTGGAGACGTAATAAATGAAAAAATTTCTTTGTGCCGTCTTTCTTTTCTTATGTGGAATGTTTGCCGGTCTTGCCGCATTGCTGTATCTGCCGGAACCATGGGATGCGTGGATTGGTTATTCTTTGGCGGTATTCACCGTCTGCTTTCTATGTTATCCGAAAAAAAAAAGAAAAAATAAAATTAAAATTGGTCCTTTTGCATGGACAGTCAATGATTTTTGCCGTGGTTGGCTGATAACCGGACAAACCGGTAGCGGAAAAACGGCGTGTGCCATAAAAACAATACTGCACGCCTTGTTTAAGGATTGTCCCGACTGGGGCGGTGTGGTTGTTGATCAGAAAGGGCAATTTTATGAAATTGTCGCTGGTATTGCAAAACATTACAAATGTGAAGAGAAACTTGTAATCCTGCGTGTTGGAGACAATCCCCAAGCAAAATATAATCTGCTCTCTTATGAAGGCATCTCATGGCAGAAATATGCCACCATCATCATTGATACCGCAGAAGCCATTGGTCTGAAATTGGAACCGTTTTGGAAAAGTAACGCCGAAACATTGATTGCAGGCATTCTGCAAATGATCGCCGTTATCAGAACACCAACTTTTGCAGACATCATATTTTATATTTATGAAATAAACGAATTAAAGAATTTGGTAAACAACACAATCAAGAAAAATTTATCATTTGCATCTTATTCCGCCGCAACGAAAGTAAAAGCATTTCTTGATCTGGTCCCGGAAACACGGGACGGGGTTTTAAGCTCTACCAAAACAGTAGTAGAATGTTTTTCCGACCCGAAAATCCAAGAGGTATTTTGTCCACAGGAAAACACTGTGGATTTCCGTGAAATTGACCAAGGAAAGATCTTCATTATTTCGATGGCGCAGAGTTTTTCTACGGAACGTTCTTTCTTCAATACCTTTCTAAAACTTCTTTTTACTACTCATGCAAAGGCACGTTTTGACACTCCGGAAACACTTTGCAAAAAGAATTTGATTGCTTTTATTGCAGATGAAGCGCAACTGGTGGTAACATCGGCAAAACGTGCCGCAGATCATGAAGCGGTATCCATCATCAGGGAAGCCAAAGCAACTTATATTCTGGCAACCCAAAGTATTACCTCTTTCGGTTCGGTCTTAAAAAGGGAAGATGTACAATCGCTGGTTCTTAATCTTGCCAGTAAAATTTATTTTACTGTTGCGGATCAGAATGCGGCGGAAATTGCATCAAAGGATCTTGGCATCCAAAGGACACTTGAAAAATCAAAGTCCGTGACAAAGGGAACGGAAAGCATCAGTACTCGGGAAATTGAGAAACCGATTTATTCATCCGGAGAATTACGGGCACTTAAAAAGTATGAATGCGTTATCAAGCATCCATCCGGCAAAACAGATCAGCTATATTTACCGCCCCGCGATGATGCAGGTAACATTCCATCTTATTATTATAAGGACAGGTTCGGTATCCTTTGGTTTTTCTTCTATCTATTGCAAATATGACTTTGGAGCTGACCGAGATAGATTTTTATGCGTAAAATGGTACATTTTGGGTACCCACCCCTATACAAAGCGGGTACCCAAATTACAGATAAATAGGAGATTCTAATTTTGATTACGGTTCAGAATAGATTTTTGTGCGTAAAATGGTACATTTTGGGTACTCACCCCTATACAAAGCGGGTACCCAAATTAAAAATGATGTGGGTACCCAAAAATGAGGCTGAAAACGCAATAGCCCCGACAGAGGGATATTGCGTATACTGCTACTTCTCACACATCACTACTGCATCACGGAACAAACTTCCTCTTTGTCTCAAGATAACTGCACTTTCATTGCTCTTGATCTGTCATGTTATCTCTCTTGCTTCTTATCTGTGATTTTTTAACAATAGGAGATTTTATCATGTTTACAATGGGTCAGAAAATCAGAAATATGAACAATACGGAGTTCTATCATAAAGAACTCTGTGCAAATGATTATTATTCGGAAGATGAAACAGCTCCTTCCGAGTGGTTTGGAAAACTTGCGGAACATTGGGATGTAAAAGGACAGACTATTTCCCGAAGCGATTTCCAGGAGCTGATGCGGCACCGCTGCCCCTGGGATGGCGGAAAGTCTTTGACGGCGGTCACTGCACCGGATGCTGTCAGTTGGTTTCCGTTCCAGTGTTCAGCACAGAAAAGCGTATCCATCATGGCTGTGGTCTTCCGGGATCAGCGTTTGATCAACGCACATCGGGAGTGTGTCAAAATGGCACTGGCGGAATTGGAGCGTTTTGCAGCTCACCGTGTCCGCACCGGCGCGGATCGCAACAGCAACAGAACGCAGATCACCGGCAATCTACTTACCGCGCTCTATCATCATGACGCCAGCCGTGCCCTCGATCCGCAACTGCATACCCATTGCGTCATTGCCAATGTTACCATTGCGCCGGATGGTCGGCGCATGGCATTGACGGAATCGGAAATGATGAAAGCGGTAGAGTTTGCCGGTCGCCTTTATCAATCATCAATGGCGCGGAAGTGTATGGAATTTGGCTATAAGATACGCTATAAAATTGGAAGTAAAGGCATGGAGGGCTTTGAAATTGATGGTGTACCCGATGCTGTCATGCAGCGTTATTCCCGCCGCCGGGATGAAATCGAAGAAGAGATCAAGATGTTTGAAGCGGAACATGGGCGTGAACCAACATCAGCAGAAATAAACATTATTGCTTTGACAACGCGGGAAGCGAAGTTAAAGGAAATTTCCACACCGGAAGTCCGGGCTTTGCAGTATGAGATGTTGACTCCGGAAGAGCGAAAGGAACTTGCCGCAATTCGGATACGTGCCAGGTCATCTGTTCTGCCGTCTCTCGGTGATGGAACAAAAATCAAAATCATCTGCGGTGCGATTGATTCGCTTTATGAAAGAAAGTCAGTCCTTGCGAAACATGAACTTTACAGCGAAGCCCTGAAAGTCGGCATGGGACGTTTGACAATGGAAGACATTGAAAGAGTCGTGCAGAAGAATTTAGTCAGACTTGCTTCCGGCGACGATGAATTGCAAACACTGTACACTACTCTGAAATGGCAGAAACTGGAACAGACCTGTATTGATGCCGTCAATGCAGGTATCAATCGGTATGCAGCTTATGGTAAGCCGATTAGGGTTCCCGGCATAACACTGTCTCCGGATCAGGCGCGGGCAGTAGAGGGTGTGCTTTCATCCAGGGATTTTGCCGTGATTGTCCGCGGTGCCGCCGGCGCGGGCAAGACTACCGCGCTCCGGGCATTGGACGTCGGTCTGAAAGCAGCGGGGAAAGATGTAATTTATCTTGCCCCGACCCGTGGCGCGGTAAATGTTTTGAAAGAGGATGGATTTTTCAATGCAACGACCGCCGCCGCATTCCTGCAGGAATTGCCGCAGATCGGAACGAATACTGTAATCGTCATTGACGAGGGATCGCTGATTGGCAATACCACCGGCTACCGTTTGCTCTCCAAAGCGGCGCAAAGTGGTGCCCGGATCGTCTTCAATGGCGATACCAGGCAACACAGTTCCGTTGACGCCGGTGATTTTATGCGGATGCTGGAAACGTCCTGTAAAATTAAGAAGTATGAACTGATGGAAATCAAGCGGCAGATACCGGAAGAATACCGACAGGCAATAAAGGAAATGGCGGCGGGGCAAACCGCTGCCGGATTGGAGCGTCTGAGGGCATTGGGAGCAGTCACGGAAGCAAAAGCCGAGTATCTGGATAAAGCGGCGCAATATTACACGGAAAACGTACTTTCCGGCAAAAAAACGATGCTTGTTTCTCCGACTCATAAAGAGATTGACGCCTTGACGTCAATTGTCCGTAAGCACCTCTGCAATGCCGGTTATGTTGAATCAGGAAAAAGTATCGAACGTCTGGCATTTGTCGATTACGGATATACGAAAAGCCAGCTTGGTACAGCGTCACTTTATCAGCCAGGTATGGCGGTACGCTTCAATCTCTTCGAGGGACAGATCCCGGCAGGTCATATTCGGACTGTAAAAAGTGTTTCCGGCGATCTGATCCGCTTTGATGACGGATCAGTCCGGAGGGCAGGACAACTGAAAGATCGTGTATCTCTTGGCATGATGCAGAATCTTGAAATTGCCCGGGGTGACAAACTGCTTATTACAGCGAACAGCAAGGTATACGGTCTGACAAATGGCGATCTTGTGGAGGTGGAATCCGTCAGGAAAGATAAAATCAGATTGACCAACGGTAAAGTAATCCCTCCGGATTTCATCAGCATCAGTTACGGTTATGCGACAACCTCGCATAAAAGCCAGGGCGCAACAACTGAAGAGGTCATTTTGGCTGCTGCAACCTTGGATGATAAAGCCTGTTATGTAGGCAGTTCGCGCGGACGCAAAAGTGTCAGGATCATCTGTCCGGAGTATGACCATCTCCTGCACGGAGTAAAACGCAACTCCGACCGTATGACTGTTTCGGAAGCAGAAAGAATCAGTCAGGATAGATTTTGATTTGTAGTTTGAAAAATCTATTTTCCGCGTTACAGTATAAATAAAGACACAGGAGGGTTATCATCATGCATCAATTGGATAAACTCAAAGCACAAAGAAAAGAAATCTACCGGATCGCCAGAAAACACCGGGCAAGGAAGCTTTATGTCTTTGGTTCTTGTGCTCGGAGAGAAGAGACTCCTGAAAGTGATGTTGACTTTCTTGCTGAATTTGATAAACCTAGTCTATTTGAACATGCTGGACTGGAATATGATTTGGCAGAATATTTGAATTGCCCTGTGGACGTAGTTTCAACAAGAGCCCTGAAAAATGATTCTTTTGAACATGAAATAAGAAAAGATATGGTACTGCTATGAGTTCTGATGTTAACCGTGTAATGGATATATTAGAATCCATCAAGAAGATTGATTATTTGCTTGCAGGTATTGATAAAGATACTTTTCTTGCAAAAAATTCTTTGGAAAAGCAACTGGCTGTGTCTATGTGTTTTGCAATCTTAGGTGAAGCCGCAGGTAAATTATCTCCAGAATTGCGAAAAACTAATCCGAAGATTCCTTGGCATAATATGATTGGAATGCGTAATGTTTTGATTCACGATTATGTAAAAATCAATTATGAGGATATATGGGATACCGCAAAGAATGATCTTCCCAAGCTCAAGCGACAAATGGAAAAGATTTTGAAGATTGAGCAACAAAAAATCCAAGAGAATCCTCCACATCACAAAATGAAGATATAACCACATTTATTAGAAAAAATCCTTTGATCTTCAAGTTCAGAATGATTTTGCTGAACTTGAAGATTTTTTATTGGTATCTGCAAAAATATTATCATATTTTCATATTATATATTTGAAATATAATATGAAAATACTATAGTAATATAAAAATAAGAGGAGTTGTCTATGATTATATCAATCGTAAATTTGAAAGGTGGGGCAGGAAAAACAACGCTTGCAACAAACCTTGTTTTCGCGCTCTCACGTAAGGCTAAAACCCTGTTAATTGATACCGATATGCAACGGTCGGCATCAATCTGGTACAATGTCCGGGAATCTGTAAATGATAACTTTTCTGTAATCTCGATCGCGGAAGATGCGTCTTTGAAAAAGCAGATACCGGAATTTAAGAAACAATATGAACACATCATCATTGACGGTGCGCCGCAATCTGACCGGATCAGTGCAATCTGCATCTATGCAGCAGATCTAGTCATCATACCGGTCATGCCGTCCCCATACGACCTGTGGGCGACTGCCAGTATTTTAGAGCGAGTAAAAACAACACAGGAAATCCAGCCGAATAAAAAAGCTTATTTTGTACTGAACCGCGTCAACGACCAGGCGGCAATTTCGCGCGAGACCGCGGAAGCTCTTGAATCCCTCGGATGTCCGATCTTTAAAACCCGTTTGCACAGCCGGGTTGTTTATGCGGACTCCGCCGCCTCCGGGCAGTCTGTCCTGGAATCCGGAAATGCAAAAGCCAAAGCAGAATTTGAAGCGTTATATTCCGAGGTGGAACAGCTCATTAAATAAAGGAAAAACAAGCCATGAAAACATTGCTTCTCTGTTTTGTTGTTATTTTATGTTCACTATCCTGTTCTGGAATGGAAAAAGAAATTTTTCTGCCACGAGGGACACCGCTCTTTGAGACCACAGAAATCAGCGGTCCGCCGCAGGCATTCATTCCGCAGGACATGCTTGTAGCAGTTCAAGAGGTCGGCATTAGTAATTTCAAGCTGGGGGCACTGAATAAGAATACTCGTATCTTAAAAATCATATATCCGGAAACGCAGAAAAGCTACTGGACTTTCAGCGATATCAAACTTAACATTGATCCGGTATCTTCAAAAGTGACTTTTGATTTTCTGCCTTATCTATTGCCTATGACAAGTGGCATATTATGCCTTGCGGCAGCAGCTTTCCTGCTGTTGTTCTATTTACGCGGCAAAGAAAGTTATCTTCACAATTATCTGCCGTTTGGAATCATTATAATGCTCCAGTATGGGCTTGTACTTTATATTGTCGGTGCAACCGGCAATATCATGATGATCGCGATTGATGATCTTCACTATTACGAGATTGCCAGGAAAATCGCACACCTTGACTTTTCGGGTCAATGGCATTATACTATAGGACTTCCACTTTTTTATGTCCCCGTCATTTCATTTTTCGGTGGCAACTCCTTTGACGATGCCAGAGTCCCGCTCTATGTCTTTAATTCTCTGTTTGCTATGCCGCTGCTGCTCTGTATGGCATATCTTGTCATAAAGAAGATCTCTTCAGCCCGCTCCGCCCTGCTTGTGATCCTGATCTGGTTCGTCATGATTCTCCTCTATCATCACCGCTATTATTACATCGGAAGCGAAATGGCATTGGATTCCTATTTAATGAAATCTTTTCCACGTCTGCCATCTTTGACTTTTTCCTACTCCTATTTTGAATTACTCGTGCTCCTGGGATACAATGCAGTCAGCGACACCTTGAGCTGCGCCCTTGTTTTTTCCTGTATTGCGGCAAGCTTATACTTGAAGGCTTCCTATCGGAATCTGGCTTTATTCTCTGCGTTGTTCGCACTTGCATGTCTTGTCCGTATCAACAATATTTTCTTCGCTCCGCTACTGGCATTTTGCCTTTATTTGCGATATGTGGATATCCTTAAAAACTTGCGACAGTGGTTACGATTTTTATTGATTGGAGCTGTTTCTTTCTGCATAGTCTTTTCCGTCCAGCTTGCAGTCAATGCAATTCAACTCGGGCACCCCCTGACTTTTCCATATGTTCTGCATCCTTACCAGAACGTAACAAAGGGCTTTTTATTTAACATGTTGCCTTTCGGCATCCGTTTCCTGGGAATCAATAACTTTGCATATTTTGTTGTTGGAACTCTCGCTTTATTTTTTATTGCAGATCGAAGAATCAGGATTTTACTTTCCTTATGGACATTGCCGCTGGTTCTTTTTTTCTTTGGTTATCCCGTGGTTTTTACAAATGGAACACGATTTATTTTACCCGTATTTGCGGGCTTTATTGCAGCAATTGTTCTTGCTGATATCTGGAAAGGTTCCCTTTTCCAGAAAGTTCGTTGTGCAGTCGTCCTGCTGGCAGGAATTTTTCTTACCGCTCCTGCCGGTTCAAAACAAATGGATAATTATTTGCCTTGGGCGTGGGAACGGTATGGGATGAGTATATCTACCGCGAAATGGATACAGATTGCTGTAATTGCCGTATCCTTCGTTTTGCTTTGTTCATTTTTTTATGATCTCTTGAAATCAAAAGAATATTCTGAACGGAGGCAGTTTTTTAAAGTCATACTGTTTCTTTCCGGCTTTCTGTTATTGTTTTACTGGGCGAACCCATATGCAATAGCTGTTTTGATGTTTTGCGCCCTACTGCGTGCTATTTATGACATCATAACAATTATTGTTCAGCAAAAGAATAAAATTACAGGAAGTAATATGACAGTTACAGAAAGGAAATAATCATGGCACGGGAAAATAAATTGGCAGCAACTTTGCAAAATGCGAAAAAGAATTCTGCATCAAATTTTGATGAGAAAGGCTTGAATGCCTATTTGGAAAAAGTAGGCGAAAAGCCGTTTGCAGAGGAACCGCATAAGAAACTGAAAGTCCAGTCAGTCTTGTTGTATCAAGAAGACGCAATGCCATTGAAACAATTGAAGCGTTATATTGAAGATCAACTGGATGATGGAACCGATGTCTCCACATCGAAAATCTTTCGAGCTTTGTTACATGCGGCAGAACCTAATGATCGCTTTGTAGAGATTTACAAGGCATTAAAATGAGTTCAAACAATAATATGATAACCATATAATCATATTATATGGTTATCATATTATAACCATACAGAAAATAAAATTTATTTCTTATTCTCATTTCGTCTTGAATCTTTCTGTTTTTATGGAATATTGATACAAAGAAAGGGCTACGTCATGGACACAATATTTACCGGTTTGGATCAGGACATCAGAGACAATCTCAAACAGCAATTGTTTGTTTACTGGACGTATTCTTCCAATGCGATAGAAGGCAATTCCCTTACATTGGGTGAAACTGATTTTATAATCCGGGAAGGTCTGACGATTGCCGGTAAGCCTTTGCAGGATCATAAAGATGCCGAAGCTCATTATAATGCTGTAAAGTTAACCTACCGGATGTTGTCTGCCGATGCATTGACGGAACAGATGTTATTTGATTTGCATCGGGCGATTTATGCTTCCTGCATAGTGGATGCGGATATGCCGCATGGTGCATGGAAAAAGGTTACAAACGGGACTTATGTTTTCAATGATGCAACTCAAAGATCGGAATGGATCGAATATCCTGATCCGGCTGAAGTACCTGCATTGATGAAACGTTGGTTGCTGGAATACAATCATGCAATGCAGCCAAAAACAAAAGGGGAAGCGGTATCCCTCTACACAAGACTACATACCACTTTTGTTTCAATCCATCCTTTCTGTGATGGAAACGGACGAATTGCCCGACTGGTTGCCAATATCCCGGTACTGAAAGCCGGCTATCCGCCGATCATGCTTGCTCCGGAACACCGGCATGAATATATCCGACTGTTATCCAAATTATCTCAAAACGGCAAAAGAACTGTTGATTTTGATTTACAGTATCCGGAATTAGAAAGATTCATTGCCCAAAGTTGGGAAAAAGCTTTCCAGTTAGTACAGGATGCTAAAGATTTGCAGATGCAAAGGAGCAGGAAAAGCTCTCGCATAAAACCATAAATTAAGGTATTGAAATATGATAATATTATTGTAATATAATATGTCCATCATGAATAGTAAAACTGCCGGTCTTTTTATCTGCTTGTATCAATGCCAGCGAAAAATCCTTTCGGATAGTCTGCACCATAGGACGTGCCCCGAACTCCGGACGCATTCCGGTTACAAAATAGGGAACAACGGATGCGGAATCATATGAAAGTTGCAAATTCAGAGCATTCAGCCGTTCCACTTCCATTCTGACTTTCTGCTCTGCAATTTGTTTCATATCATCGTAGGACAGTGGGCGATAACAGATAATACAGTCACGATAAAAGCGTCCTAGGAACTCCGGACGGAAGTAACCTCGGATCATTTGATTGACTATGTTTTTGGCTATGACAAAATTTTTCTCGTTCATGATATTTTTGGAACCGATGTTGCTTGTCATGACAACATAATACTGATGCAAATCTATTTCTTCCCTGTCAATGGTTATTTTGGCTTCACTCAATATTTGCAAGAAATAATCCATGATCTTTAATGCGCCCTTTTCAATCTCATCAAGTAGGATAATGCCTTTGCACATATTATCCAATTTATATGCAAAATCATGTAGCCAGCTTTCCGGATCGGAATATTCCGACATGTCAAAGCGTATCAAAGGAATATGGAGATAGTCGGATAAGGCTTTTGCCGTTTCTGTTTTACCGGTTCCAGTGGGGCCGCAGAAGAAAAATGCACCACGCAATTCATTTTCCGGAGTCAACCCGGCTTCTCCGATTTTTACATAAGAACAAATTACATCAAAAACATGATCTTGCCCTATAATCCGTTGTTTCAGATAATCTTTCATCATGATCATTTGCCCTTTTTCTCGACTTCTTTTGCCAATATTTCATCTGCCATTCGATCCGTTTCAAGTTGTCGTTTGCGCCAAGTGGGGAGTGGACGCTTATTAATTGGTGAAGTATTTACCTCTTGCTTTTGAGTTATAGAGTTGCTTGAAATATTATTCTTCAGGGGCTGTACTGCTTCAGATTTTTCATTCGGTAAGATTACCTTTAATACATTGGGAACAAGAACCTTAGGATAAATAGCCTGAAGCGCAGTTTCTCTCTTTAATGTCATTTTATATGCATCATATAAAGTCATTCGCTTATTAATATGTTCAGTACCCCATGAGTCAGAATAAAAGATTTCACCTATTTTATTATCACGGTCAATAACATAACCTGTTATTAAACGCCGATGCGTACTTTTGCTCTTATCCTTCTTTTTATCTGATTCTGGTGCCAAAGAACGATCACAGCTCCACCATATTAAAATACCATGATCAATTGTCTTGCGAATAGAATCAGAAAAAACAGAAATAGTATCTTTAGGAAGAGATGAAAACACCAATCCATAAGTCAACAGTTGTTGATTCGTGTAGGACATATTTTTAATGGATACAGTGCGGGGTTTGTTTTTCTTTAAGGTCTTTGTGGAAACATTGTATCCGTAATAATTTAAGATCATTGATGCAGAAGTCATATAACATGTGGGTCCTTCTTGCTTTACAGCTTTAATTTTTTGTATATAAACTTCCCCATTTGATTTTCGGGTAACATTTCTCGAATAATCTGCTCCCAAAAGAAAAATAGGGCAAACAAGCAATATAGCAAGAATATACATCACTACCTCCTCTCTATTACTTTAAGCGAAGATGAATAAAAAGCAAATTTAATTTAGTTTGATATATAATAATTTTTGGGAATACCATACCTGAAACAAAATTTTGAGCCTGAACTATTCTTGTTCTGTCAAGTTCAAGAGTGAAATAACCGTACTTGAAACAACACTTTGAGCCTGAACTATTCTTGCTCTGTCAAGTTCCAAGAGTGAAATAACCGTACTTGAAACAACACTTTGAAGTGAAATAACCGTACCTGAAACAACACTTTGAGCCTGAACTATTCTTGCTCTGTCAAGTTCCAAGAGTGAAATAACCGTACTTGAAACAACACTTTGAAGTGAAATAACCGTACCTGAAACAACACTTTGAGCCTGAACTATTCTTGCTCTGTTTTTAATATCCGTATTTGAAACAAGAAAGTCCGTACCTGAAACAACACTTTGAGTCCAAAATCCCCCTCTCCGTTTTTTACCATATAATATAAATAGATTTCCCTTATCGCGTACGCGAGGAAATATCGGGATAAAATGTTAATAACTCATCTTTAGGTATTCTCTGAATAACAAAGTTCTGTGGAGAACAGCGCCCCGGCTCCCTAACGGTCGCCCGCCACACCCGGAAGCCGCGCTGAAAAAAAGGATGGGAAATGGATTTCCCATACCCTTTCTTCAAAAACTTTGCTGTTCCATCTTTGTTTCAAGTTCGTGTTTTTTCTTTCCTGCAGGAAAAGAAAATCAGAAAATGTTGCAAAAACAACTTATTTCGAGTATAGTATATAAAAATCAGGATGCGATATGATCAAACCAAATCAGAAAGCAGTTATTTACGCAAGGCAGAGTAGCGGAAGCGATGACCGCAGCGAGAGTGTTGAGGCTCAAGTTGAAAATTGTCAGGATCTCGCAGAGCGGGAAAAGCTGGAAGTTGTCGGAATTTTTCGGGATTTGAACACATCTGGAGAAACTTATCCGACCGGCGCGGAAAATATAGCAGTGGTAGACAGTGCTTATGTTGACTGGTTGAGGCAACAAACCGGTAAAAAGAACTTCCGATCCGGACTTGGAGATTTATTAAAGTTGTTGCCTGAGATTGATTATATTATCGTAAATGAAATGACACGTCTTTACCGACCTGCAAACGGTAGCTTTATCGAGGTGTATATCAATAATCTGCTTCGGACTCATAAAGTCAAGGTCTTGCAGGTGCAGGGGGGGATGATTGATCTCTCCAAATTTGACCAGCAACTCATGACGCTTATCAAAAATCAGATACTTTTTGATGATCTGATGAAAAAGAAAGAAAACTCCAAAATTGGACGTGACAAGCGGCGGGATTCCGGCTTACTTTGCGGTCGTATGGGAATGTACGGCATCAATTATCTCGGCAATGACAAACTCCAGGTTGATCCAAAGAAAGCCGAAGTCATAAAATATGTCTATGATAACATCTTGCTGTACCGCCCTTACCGTGCCATCATCAAGGACTGCAACGAAAAATTTGGCAAACTTGGAACTTTTTTTTATGAATCCTCGCTGTATCATATGGCAAAACAGCCGATCTATGCCGGTTATATGTATGACAGTAAAGGTGAGTTGATCAAATGCAAACAAATGCAGGGCAAGGCAATTGTAACATTATCCAAATGGCTTGAGGTGCAACGGATCATCCAGTATAAACGCAAAGAACACCATTGCAGAGGTGGAATCCATTGGCTCCCATTATCAAGCCGCCTCATCTGCGGAAATTGTGGCGGCAAGTTGACATGTTTGATTGACCACGGAAACCTGTTTTATCATTGCAATAAGCCGACATTGGATACGAGGATGAAGCGTTGCCGCAACAGCAGGATTGCTTTTACACATGGTGAGGAAAAGACATCCTTGTATTATGCAATTTATCCGATCCTGCTGTTGGGGCTCTTTGTGCGTATGAGGCGTTACCATGAAAAAATGGAGTGGCAAAAAAACTTGAAACAGTATGAAGATGAATTTGCAGCTTTGCAGGAAAAACAAAAATCCTTGCTTGCGCTTGCTGCGGATGATCTTGATCAGGCTATTTTCAAAGATACTTTTCTCAAGCTGAAAATGAAAAAACTGGAACTCTTCGCCAAGATACAGGCTGTAAAATCCAAGGAAATAGAAGACTCCATACCCTATGCTTCCTTTGCAAAAATCTATCGGGAAATCAAAGTAAAACATCTCCCTAACAGTGATTACGAAGCATTGTTGCACGATCTCAAACTGACTATTGATGTATGTACGGATCACATTACGGTACATACAATCTGCGGAGACATTACACTTCCCCGCATTCTGCAAAAACGTCTCCGGAGATTTCCTGAATGGATTGTTGAAAAAGACTATGACGGATTCAACGAAGAAACCAAGATAAAAGTAACTTATCTGTTGAAGCCGGACAGTCATTGGCCGCGTTCTGATAAACCATTAGCCGATTTTGGAAATATCGTCTTCTTCCGACGATAATTTCTTAAAAAAATCAGAGCGGATTCAGGTATTCTTCTAAAGCTTTTCTGAAAACGAGTTCAAACAACTATTTTTTTTGTTTTCTTTCAGAGAAACACTTGACTTTCTTAGTTTTACTATTATTTGTATATCAGGGTGATTTGTTGGAAACAAATCTTTGTAGAGTGCTATATTTCGCATCTATAACAAGTCTACCTTACCAGTAATTCGATCAATGTGAAAACCCTGAAAATCCGGCACGGATTTTCCGCTTTCCCTGTCTTTTTGTTTTTTCTGCACATCATTTTTCGTTCCTTTCACTTATTTTTCCTGATGATTGTTTTCGAGTAAACGATCCGGTTCAAATCGCCGGTTTTATCCATTTCACTGACAAGGCCTTCCGTGATCTCCTCGATCGCATGCTCCGCCGAGGAGATCGGAAGGTAATGGGTTCTGACTGCATGAATGTTGTTGAATCCGGCGACGAGGACATCCGTTCCGACTTTGCGCCCGGTCTCCATCAGATACTGGACGCCGCCGACGGCAAAGTAATCGGAAAGATAGAAGAAACCGGAAATGGACGGGTCCCGCTCCAGTGCCTCTCTTGTCTTCTCATAACCGATTTGCGCAAAGGTGTCGATGTCGTCATGTTCCTTGAGGTCGCCGAGATTTACGTAATAACGCTTTATGAGCTCCTGTTCCGTGGCTTCAGGAAAAATCTGCTTCAGCCCCTGAAGCCGCTCGCTGTTGGCGGGATATCCCAGGAAAAAGCGGAAATTCGATCTGCCTTCACGCAGAAAGAACCGGATGATCTCCTCACAGGAAGCGGAAAGATCCTGCACGATGTTCCGATGGAAAGAAGTGACATAACCGATGACGGTTTTTTTGTTTTTCAGGATTTCCTGCTCCAATTTTCTGCCGCCGACGGGATCGCCGATTGCGATGAAACAGTCCACGCCGCGGCTGACAAGATCCCGGACAGTCTGGAGATTTTTCTCCTCGCTGTCGCTGAGCGTTACAAGATAGGCGCCGTATCCTCGCAGTTCCAGCTTGTCCAGCAGCCTGATGATCATTGCCTGAATGTGTTCTTCCAGGGTGATCCGGTGCATTCCGAGCAGGACTCCGACGGTCCGTGTCTTGTCTCCCCGGAGGAGCTTGTGCCCGAAATTCTGCTTGTAACCGAGTTCGCTGGCAAGAGCGAATACACGCTGGCGGGTTTCTTCGGAACTGAAATCATTTGCCTTTCTGTTCAATATCTGCGAAACCGTAGACTGCGAGAGTCCCGCCCGTTCCGCTATGATTTTCAGCATACCCGCCATGATTTTACCTCAAACTTCTGTTTAACGAATTTTTCTTATGAAATTTTCGTATCTGTTTTTAATTATAAGCGAAAAACCTTGTTTTGTCAAGAGGCGATTCCAAAGAAAATTGAAAAAAACGGCAAAAAAAACAGGGACCGTATCTCCATACCGTCCCTGTCGATCAGGATACCTGACTTAAAGACAAATTCAGGCAGACTCTATTTTTCCGGTTCGGATACTTCAAGCCTGAGGTTTCTGATTTGTGTTTTGAGCTGATTTTTTTCCGGGCTTCCCCAGTTCCAGTTCGGCATCATCATGGGGGCGATATAAGCGGTTCCCGGCCAGAACTGATCACTGAATTGATTGTTGTTTACAGAGTCCTTTGAGACTCCTTTCACCGTCTTTCCGAATGCAGTCCATTCATCGGCCGGCATCAGACTGCCTACATAAAAGTAAGCTCCGGAGGCTTGAATCCGGACTTTTGTCCCTGCCGGATATGATTTCTGCAGAGGTTTGCCGAATGAAACGGTCCATATCTGTCCTTCGCGTTTGACGGCGGAAATCACATCAGGAGAAAGGTCTCTGTTCGGCAGTTGGACTGCATTGAATGCCGCATAATGGTATGTTTTTGCCGTCCAGCGCGCCCCGTTTCTGATTTTGATGAAATGGTCTCCGGCTTTTGCTTCTTCCGCCAGAACAGTGTCGGTTCCGCGAATCACGCGGACATGCTGCGGCTGTATCGTTTTTTTATCTTTATCATAAAGGATAAATCCGGCAAGAAAGAGAGCTGACGGAGCCCCTTTCGCCTTTCTGACCTCTCCGCTGAAACGGTATTCCGCTTTTTCATGGACGGGGATCAGAACGGAGGATTCAACCAGGCAGGGTGTCGTTGCCTCCAGAGCTGCCCCATCCGTTCCAGCTTTGATTTTGGTGCTTTTCCAGACGTTCTGTTCATTCCAGTTTACCGTTCCGGCGGGATCTGCGGCATTCACCATGCCGGCAAGGAGCATTGCTCCCAGAATCATTGTCTTTTTCATGTTGTTCCTCCTGTTACTTTTGTTCTTCAATTCTTACATGGTCAATCCAGATTTCCGCTTTGGGACGCAGGATCGTAAAGCGTATCTGTGCGTTACCGTTGAATTTTTCCGGCGTACGGAATGTGAAAGTCTTTTTATGCCAATCGGCATTGCCTCGCATCTGAAGCTGCGGCATGAAGATGTTTTTACCCACATTGACAACAGCGTTGACGCCGGATGCCGGGTCAATATTGTGTTTGATCCAGTAGCTGAACGTGTATGCCGTATCCGGTTTCAGCGTAAGATTCTGCGCCGCGGCAACACCTTTGCCTGTATCCATGCGGAGATACAGACTTTGGCCTCCTGTGATGAATTGTGCCGGATCGGGTTCGATTGCTCCGGAAAAATCCGGATCTTCCGGATAACGGGTCCACCATGCACCCATTCTGTCTCCGTCAAACGGAACATCAAAATTCCAGTCCTTGACCAGATTCTTCTCTTTCCTGCCGTCATCCAGAGACAGCAAACCGTATTTGTCTACCGAATGGAAACTGGAAGTGACATAAGGACTCCAGGAATAGGTTCTGGAGTACATCTCTTCTTTTTGCAACTGGCGGTTGTAGGCAATATTGAACGGGAATTCCGGTTTCATGCCTTCAAGCGCTTTCAAGGGAATTGTGACTTCCGCGCTCCAGTAATCCTTGCCGGTATGACTGCGAACGGAAATATCCGCTTTCCACGGCTGCCTGTCCGGATATGAGATCGCCTCAAAACAGCCGGAAGGATGAACCGCAATATGATAATATTTTCTGCGGTCGCCGGAAGGATTCAGGAAAAATTCCGCTAAAGCCTCATTCCAGATGTTTTTCTTTGCTGCTTCCGGGCTGCTTATCTTGAGACGATTCATCTCCGGTTCAGCGAAACGGATGATCAGATAAAGATTTTTATCGTCCTTCTGCGCAATCGCTTGCAGGGAGAGATCCGTCTGCGGCTTCCTGAGGGCACGGAGATATGCTGTTTTGCCGGGAATCCGGATTTCTTTGTCCAATACGGGGGGCACCGTCCGCTTTACGGCGCGGAGCAGGATTTCCGATGTACTGTTCTGCTGTTCCATGTAGGCTGCGTAATGACGTTCCATGACATTCAGAAAGCGTTCCCGGAAGAAGCGGACGCGTTTCAGTGAGTCGGTGTCGTTCCGGACTTTTTGTTCCGCCCGGTCAAAGAGCGTGCCAAGTCTGCGGATTTCTTCCGGCGGGTAGATTTTTGTCCAGATTGTGAACTGCGTCAGAGGAATGCTTTGCGGTCCAAGCGGAGTATCGATTTCCTGCCGGTTCTCCACCCAGTTCTTTTCAATCACCTTGAAAAACTGTTTCATTTCCGGTGCGGCGGCGGCAAACAGTTTGCTGTAAAAATCATCCAGCAGGGCATCCACGTTCTGTTCTGCGTTCCAGAACATTTTCGTTGCGACATAGATATTCGGGACACCCCAGATGAAATGATCGGTTTCACATTCGAGGAACCCACCGTAAAATCTGTCTTTGTGGCGCTGGTAATATCTGCCTATGGTTTCCGGTGTGGTGTGCGGCATACCGGGACGCCCGTAGTTTTCTCCCCATTTGCTGTTGTTGATGCAGTAATTCCAGAAAGCGACCTTATTCCGGAGCTTTTCAGTCCATGCCTTGATTTTCCCGTCATCATTCGCCTGTTGAGGCTTGCCGTCGCGCCACGGTCCGGGGGAGGCGACCATGACGAGTACGTTATCCGGAACTTCAACATCTGGGACAATGGAATAAAAATGATATGCCATCTGCGTCAGATAACCGGGAATCTTTTCCGCTTTTATCCTGTTGGCGATTTCGGCGGTCATCTCCCAGACCAGATTGGAGCCTCCCAAATTTCCTTTGTCAAAATATTTCCGGCATTCTTTGCAGTTGCACGGCTGAAATGCATCCTGCGGCATAAGATTGGCAAAACCCGGCTGAAAACCGGGAGATGCCCAGTAGCTGGAGCCATTGCCGGGACCCTTGATTCCGCGTACTGCGGCATTTTCCCCTTTCAAATAGGAACGGACATCAAGAAAAATTTCATTGCGGATGCCGGGATTGCTCAGGCAGAGCTGTCCGGGATACGGCATCTTCGGGTCGGAATAACGCCTGCCGTCTTTGCGTAATGCGAAATACTCCGGATGAGTCTTGCCGAAACGTTGGACATAACCAAGATAGGCGAGTCCGTGGCAGTTTGGAATGGAGCGTGTCTCCAGACGCCACCGCAGGTAATTCCTGTTGGATGCGGGAACGGGATCGTCATTGTTATACCATTCGTCTTTTTCCATGACCAGCCAGGATGTTTTGCGGCTGGTGAAGTCGGGACGGTCCATGATATGAATGGAAGCCGGAATTTTCAGTTCTTTGAGTTTCGGAACCACCGTGCCGATTTCTCCATCGAAGAAGAAACGGATACCGGCAAAGCGTTCCATGAAATCGTATGCGCCGAACAGTGTCCCCCGCTCGAAATAAGTGTCGTTCCACCAGGTGCCGCTGCGTGAGTTCAGGAATTTCCTGATCTGTTTGCTTTTGTCATCGTGCCCGGCAATATAAATGTCCCCGTTCTTACGGAGTATGTAAAAACCGTCCCGTGTCAATTTTGCCGGATCAAACTCCGGAAAGGCTTTGCGGCGGAGAGCATTGTCGCCGAGAATGATTGCGTATTTTGCTCCGGAACGGGTTCTTTTCAATGGAATTTTGACTCCGCATCCCTGCTGAAGAAATTTTCTGAGTTCCTCTCCTGCATATTTCGCTGTTTCCCCTGCTTCTTCCGGAACAACGATTTCCAGATCACATTTTCCATTGGAAACCAGCGTTGTCATCTCTTTTCCTGTTTTGATTTCACGCGGCGGCGGATTGAAGTGCAATGCCGGTGGCGTTTCCGCTGCGGAGAGATGGATGGATGCCAGAACGGCGCCCAGAATAATCATCTTTTTCATTGTGGGAAAATCTCCTGAATCGTTAAAAAGTTGCATTTGCAGTTGGCTGAAGCAGAATACGGTCCGCATAGTTGTTTGCCGGATTGGTCCAGTGGACCTGCATCGTGTTGACCGATCCCACATGTGAGTCGAGGTAAAGAATGTTTGCAGAATTGCCGTGGCGGTTCTGGAAATGAAGTTTGTTCGGGTCCGTATTGTCCCTGCTGCCGATGTAATAGGCGAATACGTCCATTTCCTGCCATCCATCCGCGATAAGCGCACCTTTTGATGCCATTTTCACACGGGAGGCTTTCAGGGGGGATTCTCCTGAAGTTCCTCCGACATTGCCGCTGTACTGATAAGCATAACAGGCGGTGTAAGATGTTCCGTCTCTTTTTGTTCCGGGATAAGGAACCACGGGGCAGGCCAGTTTTCCCCGTCCGGAAGAATCAATGTAATTAGGGGAATTGGGATGTTCTGGAAGTTGTATCATATCTACTCCGATGCTCAGATACCATGATCTTTTGGTGGAAGCGGAATTATTACCGGTCCATGTGAAACGTTGAGGATAATACTGATAGGTGTCAATGTAGAGGGCAACTCCTGTCCCCCATTGCTTCAAATTATTGATGCAGGACGTTTTCTTGGCTGTTTCTCTTGCCTTGTTCAACGCCGGCAGAAGCATTGAGGCAAGAATGGCGATGATCGCAATCACGATGAGAAGCTCTATGAGGGTGAAAATCCTTATTTTCACCCTCGAAGTAAGAACAGAGGAAC
>ENA-OROD01000728-OROD01000728.1-human-gut-metagenome-genome-assembly--contig:-NODE-728-length-30442-cov-6.833811_pt1 | contig 30442 bp, 43 predicted proteins | sample MGYA00242123_ERZ509038 | MGnify/ENA primary metagenome ERZ509038 (study PRJEB26280, sample SAMEA2338719) | human gut metagenome | biome: human gut; feature: human-associated habitat; material: faeces... | reverse complement strand
GCAACGGATATGGGACGACCATTGTATGAGAGAGATGGATTTGTGATAATTGAAGATGAAATGGAGCTGGTACGGTGAGTAAAAAAATGACAGATTTACGACCTTGGGAATGTCTCATGAAGCGAATTGTCTGGAAACAGTTAGGAGACATTCGTGATCAGAAGATACTTGATTTTGGCAGTGGTATCGGAGTAACTGCAAATTATTTGGCAGAGCATAATGATTTAGATGGAATTGCAGTTTATAATCACGGTGTGATTTCCTCATTCATGGACAATGAGGCAGCTCAAAAAACAGGGGGATTCGATATGATCGATAAAGCTTCATCAAAAAGATTTGAAGGATGGCCTCTTGATTCATTATCAATCAATAAAGAAAACGGCAAATATTTTGTTGATGGAAGTATTGAAGAAAGCAAAGAAAATATCATAAAAGATCAATATCAAAAGAGTGTCGTAGATTTTTTGATTAAGTCTTTACATATAGCATAGTATAGGAGAAATGAGACAACTGGAGTTTCCTGAGAATATTCAGGTAATTGTCGGCGGAAAAGAATATTCGCTAGATAATGCTGTCTTAAAAATCTGGCCGGAAAGTGAAGAAACAAAAGGAGCACTTTGCGTTGAAATGGAAGGTGTTGGTTTGTTTACAATAGCTAATTATAGAAAATGTGTGGCAACAGGTATATATGTTGTTTCTGATGTGTATTCAGAGAATGCTTGGAAACTTGGATGGGAAGGCAATGATATTAAAAGAGCTGTTGGTGCTGTTATTGATATGATAATTGAGTCTATAAGATAGATTGGAGTGTGGTAAGATAGTCGTGAAGTTTGAAAATGTTTATTTTATTAATGGGACAGCATATGCTGGAAAATCCACAATGGTAAAACTTCTGGCAGAAAAATATGACGGAATCGCCTGCGAAGAAAATTATCAGGATAGACTTTTAGAAAATTTGGATACCAAGGAGTTTCCTAATCTTACTTACACAAGAGATTTACAGGATTGGGGTGAATTTGTCAGAAGAACTCCAGATGAATATGAGGCGTGGGTAAATGGAGTTACGAAAGAATGTACTGTCTTAGAAATTGAAATTTTAAAGGATTTAGTTTCCAGAACAAAGAAAAAAATATTTGTAGATACTAATATTTCGGTTGAAATTTTACATGAAATTTCAGATGAAAATCATGTTTTGATTATGTTAGCAGATCCGAATATTTCTGTGCAGAGATTTTTTGAAAGACCAGATAAGGAAAAACAGTTTTTATATCAGTTGTTATTGAAAGAAGATAATTCTGAGGAGGCTATGATAAATTTCAGAGAATGTCTGAAAAGAATTAATTCACAGGAAAGATATATGATGTTTCAAAAATCTGGATTTAATGTAATAACAAGAGACGAAAACCGCAGTATTGATGAGACATTTGCTTTGGTAGAAAGTATGTTTGGATTAAATAGATAAAGTCGATACAATGTCTGAGAATGTTAATGCGGAGCAAGGTGTTAGTTCGCATTGACAGACTTTTGGTAAAGCCGGTTCCGGTGGCGGTGAAAATGATGCCGGATGCTGAGATGGAACCGCCGTATGATGGTGCGAAAAAAATGATTCTGGTTGATGATGTGGATAATCGGCAGTTTCTGTGTGAATTGGTTGAGCGCATGTGGGAAGAATTGCCGAAGAAGAAAGAGAAAAATTGCAAGTAAGACTTGACAAAATCGAACGAATGTTCTATATTAACAGCGGAGATTTTATACCCAAAAGCAGAAAATACGAATGTACAAATGGAGCTCAAACCCTTGTGGTTTGAGCTTTTTCTAATTTTGCAGAAAGTATGAGAACAACTATTTCTAAAAAGTCAATTATCATTTTGTAATGGAAAATGGACAGAATTATTCACAAAACTGTTTGTACAATGCTAACAAATTTTTGAGCGTATGGCATATATGAAGGCATTGCAGAAACTGGAGCAGATGGAAAGCATTGTGGAGAAATAGTCTGTGAAGTCACAATTGACCGAGTTCTTTGAGCGAGGGATGCTTCTTGTCCGAAGGGCAAGAAGATGGAATATACAAGGGATGTGTGATTTCATAGCAACAGAATAGGAATCAGCAATTTATAGAAATTGTAATCGATTGGTTGGGAGGAAGAATGGAAGGAACAAAGGAAGGAACAAAAGGATTGATTACTACAGATGCTATTCGGAGTAAGGTGTACATACTTCGTGGACAGCAAGTAATGTTGGATCAGGATTTGGCAGAAATTTATGGCTATCAAGTTAAAAATTTAAATCAACAAGTAAAACGTAATTTGACAAGATTTCCAGAAGATTTTATGTTTCAACTAACTAAAGAAGAAGTGGAATTGGTGAAATCACAATTTGTGACTTCACGGAATATAAATTATTTTGAAGCAATCATTCATCCGGTAATAGACAGATTACTTTCATTGCCAGATAAAAAAATATAATTAGCGGTCATACTCTGACCGAAAAAATGATATTATGAGGTGGTAAGAATGTCTAAAGAAAAGATAAAAGTGTATCTTTACACCCGTGTTTCTACAACCATGCAGATAGACGGATATTCTCTAGATTCACAGAAAACAAAGATGAAAGCCTTTTGTGATTATAATGAGTATGAAATTGCCGGTGGGTATGAGGATGCCGGAAAACTTATGATATGCCCAAATGAACGAAACTGAGAAACGAGAGTTTCTGTCACAGTTAGTGGATAATGTACAGATTTACGAAGAACGCAAAGAGAATGGTCAGTGGCTGAAATCCATAGAATTTAGGTTGCCGATTATAGAAAAAGAGTTTACACTAAGTTTGGACAATGATACACAAAATGAGACGGTTGTCTTACTTTCCAAGGGTATAATCGACTCCCAGAAAGTCAAGGTTGAGATGTCTCTTGAAGATATGGATATGTCCGGATTTAAGAAGGGTGTCACATACGAAGCGATTAAGGACTATGTGAAGGAACAGACCGGATACAAGGTATCGAGCCTGTATATTGCCTAGGTAAAGGCAAAGCATGGACTTGATATGAGGGAGAATTTCAATCTTCCGAAGAGTGAAGATGCTAGGCAGCCAAAGTGCCCGGCTGAGTAGGAGAAGGCAATTGAGGATGCTTTGAGATATTTTCAGATGATATAGGAGTACAAATGCTATTGATAGGACATCAACCATAGAGGGTTGGTGTCTTTTTTTTAGAAATCTAAAACATAGATTATCTTTTTTGTGTAGTCAGTTGTTATACATATTAGAATGGAATAAACGTTTATACATTACTGAAATGGGAAAGGAGGGCAACTTGAATGATTTTCTTTTGATCCTACAAATGAAACAAGGCAATGAAAAGGCTTTTGATAAATTTGTACGGAAATATTATGCAGAAATTCTGTCCTATTGCAGATATCATTGTCTGGATCATTCAGAAGCAGAAGATCTCACACAGGAAACCTTCCTTCGATTTATGGGAAATATTGCATCTTATCAGCATATTGGGAAAGCAAAGAATTATCTGTATGTGATAGCAGGTAATTTATGTAAGAACTACGCAAAGAAATGGAAGGCAGAGAGTGTAGAGCAGGAAATATTGGAAAGAACGCTGGTTTCGGATGGCGGTATCCAAAGGAAAGAAAAACGAATGGATGTGGAACAGGCACTTGGCAGGTTAACCCCAGAGTTAAGAGAAGTGATACTGTTAATTTATTTTGGAGACTGTAAGCTAAAAGAGGTAGCTGATATCTTACAAATTGGTTTGCCGCTAGTTAAGTACCGACATAAAAGGGCAAAAGAAGAATTAAAAAAACTTTTGGAAGAGGAGGACTCTGATGAATTTGGAAAAGATGATGCAAAACTATAAAACGGAAACAAAAGTTATTCCAAGAGAAGAAAAGATTCTGGAAACGATTCAAAAATCTACGGAAATTATGATGGAAGTTCAGTCTGAACATACGATGAGCTATGGAGAGTTTTTATTTTCTCAATTTCGGCTGATCCGAAAGAGATGGTGGATGTTGCAGGCGGCATTACTGATAGTGACATTTTTTCTCATAAATTATCTGGATGGTAGCGAATATTTGATGAGAACAATAGGAACTTCCTCTGTCCTTTTTATCGTTATGATCATTCCAGAATTTTGGAGAAACAAAGAAAGTGATTCCTTACAGATTGAGGCAACGTGCCTATACTCCCTCAGACAGATCTATTCCGCACGAGTATTTTTGATAGGAGTGGCGGATGTATTTATGATAACGCTATTTATGCTCGTTTGCTGTGTGGGTATGAGAATGCATTTTATGGATATTTTGGTGCAGTTTTTGTTCCCAATGGTTGTTGCTGCCGGAATCTGCTTTACGATGTTAAACAGCAGAGCTTTGAATGAAGCAGCATCCATGCTCGGTTGCTTTTTGTGGAGCGTGATCTGGTGGATGGTTACAATGAATGATTTTATTTATACTAAGATTACATTTCCTGTATGGAGTATCTTATTTGGATTAGCAAGCTGTTTCCTGATTGGTGCTGTGTATAAGGTGGTACATGACTGCAATCATTTATGTTGGACGATGGAGGGAAATCTATATGAAACTACAAATAGTTAATGTTACAAGAAAGTTTGGTGACTTTCGGGCAGTAGAGAACTTAAACCTGACGATAGAGAATGGAGTATATGGACTTTTAGGTGTGAATGGTGCAGGAAAGACAACGCTTATGCGAATGATCTGTACCCTTTTGCCACCTACAAGTGGACGGATTCTGTGCGATGGAAAGGATATTTTCAAAATGGATGGAGAATATCGTAATTTGCTAGGATACTTACCACAGGAGTTTGGATTCTATCCGGATTTCACAGTAAAAGACTATTTACTGTATATTGCCAGCTTAAAGGGTATTCGACCTATGGTTGCTGGCAAACGGGTAAAGGAATTACTTGCGCAGGTTGGACTCACAAAGTCAGCAAATAAAAAGATGAAGAAGCTGTCCGGTGGAATGAAACGTAGAGCAGGAATTGCCCAGGCAATGCTAAATAATCCAAAAATCCTTATTCTGGATGAGCCTACGGCTGGACTTGATCCGACGGAAAGGGTGCGTTTTCGGAATCTGATCAGTAAGCTGTCAGAAGATCGGATCGTTATTTTATCGACGCATATTGTTTCTGATGTGGAGTATATTGCAAATGAAATCTGGCTGATGAAGGATGGACAGATTATACAGCAGGGAAATCTGGATCAGACACTTGCTTCTATGAAGGAAAAAGTATATGCGTGCGAAGTATCACAATCAGATGCAACGAAAATGATGAAAAAATTTAAGGTGTCTAATATGAAATCGGAAAGGGGGATGGTGGAATTGCGTATTATTGCCAGTGAGCTACCGATTGCTGGAGCATCTGTGGTGGAGCCGACATTAGAGGATGTGTTCTTATATTATTTTGGTGAAAAGGGTGGTGAGATGGAATGATTAGATATGAGATTAAGAAAATCTTTTCTAAGAGCATCAGTAAAGTATCATTGGTCGTGTTGTTATTTTCACTTTTGATATCCTGCTATTTCGCAATCACGAATGTCAGTTTTTTGGATAAGCAGGGCAAATCTCATACAGGAATCGCAGCAGCAAAGAGTCTGCGAGAAGAAAAGCAGAAGTGGGAAGGTGTTCTGGATGAAACAGCATTACAAGAGGTCATGGAGGAATATAAAAAGATCAGTGAAGAATATCCAATTCGCCCTGGAGATGATTCTGCTAACTTATTACATGATTCCAAGGTACAAGGGTTTTCGGAAATCAAGGACATGATCAATATGGGATTTTGCGAATTTCGAGACTTTAATTATTATCGGATTGATTCCTTATCGAAAGAAGAAGTGGGACAGATCTATGAGAACCGTGGAAAGAGTTTGGAAAAATGGTTGAACTCCGAAGATGCTGATGGTTTATTCGATGAAAACGAGAAAGCATTTTTGATAGAGCAGTACCGTGAGATGAAAGCACCTTTATACTATGAGGACTATGATGGCTGGAAATCAGCACTGAGTTACGCTCAGACGATTATTATGCTCATTATGCTTGTGTCAGCATTCTTGGTGTCAGGTATTTTTTCAGGCGAATTTAGCTGGAAATCAGATTCCATATTTTTCTCAACAAAATTAGGAAGGGACAAGGGAACGAGAGCAAAGATCATGGCAGGATTTATCGTGGTATCAGCTATCTACTTTATTGTAATATCGCTGTATTCACTTGTGGTATTGGGATGTCTCGGATCGCAAGGTGGAAATGTTATGATACAGACAGGATTCTGGCATTGGAAATCTTTTTACAATATCACCTATATGCAATTGTATGTGCTAACAATAGTTGCCGGATATATTGGAACAGTATTTTGCCTGTTTCTGTCTATGCTTGTGTCAGCAAAGACGCATACAGCAGTTGTTGCGGTTACAATACCTTTTGCAATCCTGTTTTTACCACTGTTTGCATCAAATTTCGATTTCTTATCGGGAATATTGGGTGTGTTCCCAGACCGCTTGCTACAGATCAATGAGATTATCAATATATTTGATTTATATCATATTGGTGGTAAGATTGTCGGCTCGATACCAATCATGTTGGTCATTTATCCAATCCTAAGTATTTTGATGGTTCCGCTTATGTATCATGTCTATCATAAAACGGAGATTAAGTAGATGAAAAGGAAAAAGGATCAGGTATCCGTTCTGGCCTATACATATCCGAATGCAAGAATTACGAATCAGGATATCACAAATTTTAATGTACAATATCCAACATTGGAAGTAAAAAGAAGTACGGCATTTCATGATAGATTCCTAATTCTGGATGAGAAGGAAGGATATCATATCGGGGCTTCGATAAAGGATGCAGGGAAGAAGTGTTTTGCAATCAATCGAATCCATGTATGTGCACTATGCAGCGGAAAGCGTGCACTGAAACACCGGAAAGCATGCACTCGATGACCGTACAGTGTGCTCTGATTTGTCGGTATTTACAAAAAACATTTGAAAAAGCAACAACTCAGATTGGCGATCCGATTATGGAAAAGGGTGGAATAAAGAAAGAATTACATCTTACCGCCTGAAATCTACCTCTTGCCGTAATGGACATGACATTGTCCTCCGTTTTCGTTATTATTGATTTATCAAAAGACGAAACGGAGGGATTTTTATAGTTGGGTTATTTATTTTCTTGCAGATTATGAAACTATGAGGAGGAAGGGTATGCGCGTTGATATGAATATTTCTAAAAATATAAAAGAACCATATGCAGTCATCCATGCGGCAGAGCTGACACCGGAGATTGCGGAGCTGGCACGCGAAATATCACAGTTCCAAGGAAATAAGTGCATGATCATCGGAAACCTTGATGAGCGGATGGTGGTAATCGAGCCTGAGACGATCGTGCTCATAAGAGTTGAAAGAGAGAAGGTCTATATCGTTACAGTAGAAAACACATATCGGATTGGAAAAAGGCTGTATGAGCTGTTGGAAATTCTTGGAAAAGATTTTATGCAGGTTTCAAAGTCGGCCGCAATCAATCTGAAGTATCTGGAAAGTGTAGAACCATCCTTCAATGGAGTGATGCTACTTCATATGAAGAATGGGGAGAAAGAATATATATCACGTAAGTTTGTGCCGCAGCTAAAGAAGTATCTGGGATTATGATAATTAACCGGTTGGGGCAATGAAATGTAATATAGAAAGGAGACGAAACAGTATGAAAGTATTGAAAGAGGTTCTGAAAAGTATATTTGTAAGTGTCGCTTTGAGTTTTATTATTTTTGTTATAGTTGGTATTGTTTTTGATATATTGAATGGGGGAATCTTTACGCTGGAAGGCTATGGATTCACGAAGATGGCATTTGCCTGTGTGCTGACAGGTCTTGGCTTTGGGGTACCGACACTTCTCTATAACTCGGAAAGAATTTCCTGGCCCCTGGCATCGGTGATTCACCTCGGCATCGGATTTACAATTTATTTTGTAGCCGCATCCTTTGTCGGATGGATACCGGTAGAGAGAGGAGTGACGGCATGTATTATTACAATTGCAGGCGTGATAGTTATCGGCGTGGTGATATGGCTGTGCTTTATGAGGTATTACAGGAATCTGGCAGATAAGATGAATCAGGCACTGGAAAAGCATAAATCATGAATTGCATCTTTTGTATTCTGTGACTAGAAAATACAAAATGTGACATTTGAATGCCCTGCTCAAAATGGTGCATCATTCAACTGAATCGTGAAGAAGAGAAAATGTTAGACAGGGTAAGGGGGGGATGATATAGTAACAGCGACAGAATTTGACACAGTGATGCGAACTGGTTTGGAGCGGGCGAAGAGTGATGTTTTAACGTATGCCATACCGGCTACTCTACTTTTTTTCACGGAAAATGGTCCGGAATATCAGTCTTACCAGGGGCCCGCAGTAAAACATTTGATAGCAGATTGCCATAGGAAAATTCTTTACCCATGTCTGGATCCAGGTTCCAAATGTTTTTGTTTCTTTAAATAAAAGTGTTGCAATCAAACTCATAATTGGACACATAATACAGCATATACAGACAGAAATAGCATATGTAATAAACTGTGGTCTGTCATCCGGTTTCATAACTGTAAATGCCAGTTTTCTAGCGATTCTTCCGACAACAAAGAATTCCAGTACAAATGCTGCCGGTACCATAATCGGCAGTTCATGAACGGCACTTATAAATGTCTGACCGGTGACGCCTCCTGTATTGAGCGCAACGTTATAGACCACCATCCCATACACCATGATCGTCGCCATAATGATCGTAAAAATTACATCCTGAAATTTGTTTTTTGGCATAAAAATATCCTCCTTAATGATAACTTATTTTCGTGTTGTTCGTTATCATCCCGGAGGATTGTGCGTTTCCAATTAAACCTTTTTTATTAGCTTTTCAATTGTAGCATATTTTTATTTTGAATGTAATACTCTTTTTATTATTTTCTGAAATCTTTTCATGACTTACCTTATTTTCTATTCAATCATCTGAGATAGATAGTTACAATGGATTATAATGTGGTAATCAAACAATGCGATACTAAGAGCAATACCATGTACTATTGGATTTCATTATTTCTATTTTTATTGTCGTCATTATCATTGTGTCTCTGCATTAAAAAACCGTTCACACATCTTATAAAACGACAAAACAAATAAGACTTTATCAAAAATAAGTGAGTTGACAAATTCAGCTCGCTTAATTTTTGTTGTAGAAGATATTCGGTGCTTACATGATAGAAGTCTGCAAGCGTCAGTAGATTGCCAAGTGACATATCTACAGCAGCATTTGAGAGATGTGTGGATGTTGTGACACAACATGACATAATCGGATTGACTAAAGTAACATAGATATTTATAATATAGACAAAACGAAAATGACATGAACGGAGGACAGAGTAATGGAGAAATCTATAACACTTGAAGAGGTGTTAAAAAGAATTGAGGAGTTGGAAAAAGAGAATGCAGAACTTCGGGAGAAATTGGAGTATTACAGAAATCGTAAGTTAAGCGGTCGTCAGAAACATAACGCCAAGTGGATGGCAATTTATAATGATTTTGTTGTTGGGTATGAGAGCGGCATGACAATGGTAGAAATTGCAAAGCGGAACAATGTCAGTGAGCGGACGATTTATAGGTATAAAGCGTATTATGACAAACTGAGGAAAAAAGAGGAATAGACCATTTTGCTGATGTCAGCAATATGTTATATGAGAATTGCGGACAATTTTTTTGACCGCAAAATGGATGGAGGAATTCTATGGCAGAAGATAAAAAGAAAGAAATCGATGTTACAGTAATAGAAGTAACAGAAGAATATCTAAAAGAAAAATTGTATAAAATTAGGGGTAAAAGGGTATTGCTTGATGCTGATTTAGCAGAGATATATGGCTATGATACGAAGGGATTTAATAGACAGGTAAAAAATAATATTGAAAAATTTGATGAAGATTTTATGTTTGAATTGACAGATGAGGAATTAGAAGATTTGCGGTACAAAAATTGTACCGCAAATATAAGTTCAAAAAGTCGTTACAATCCTCATGTATTTACAGAGCAAGGACTATATATGCTGATGACTGTTTTAAAAGGACCGTTGGCTGTTAAGCAGAGCAAGGCATTAATAAGAACCTTTAAGAAAATGAAAGATTACATATTAGAAAATCGTGATTTAATAGGTCAGCGGGAACTACTCCAGTTAAGCATGGAGACTGCCAACAACAGAATAGAAATTAACAAAATCAACTCAGATATGATCTCTCTTGAAAAACAGATTTCCGATGTTGCAGAATGCTTGAAGGATGTTGTGACAAAATCTGAGTTGGCTGATATGATGAACAGCTTTGTTTCAGACGATGATGACAAGTGGCTCATGTTTAATGCAAAATTCAGTAGTGCAGATGAGGTATATGAGTCCATTTATAAGCAGGCTAAGTCGTCAATATATGTTGTTGACAATTATATTGGCTTAAGAACGCTAGTACACCTTAAGAATTCTCCTACCGGAGTAGATATTATTTTATTCAGTGATAACGTTGGAAATAATAAACTTCACAACATAGAATTTACAGATTTCTGCAAGGAGTATCCAACAGTAAATTTGTCAATGAAAAAGACAGGCGGTATATTTCATGATCGATTTATAGTGTTGGATTATGGAACTGCTGATGAAAGGGTTTTCTTATGTGGGGCTTCATCAAAGGATGCAGGTGCTAGAATAACCAGTATTGTCGAAGATTATGGAATATCTAAATATGCTCCTGTGATTGCCACACTGTTGAAAAATCCGACGTTGACTTTGCCACAATAGAGGGACGTGAATGTATTGAAAAAGAAAACAAAATGCTACATATATACTCGTTACCGGTTTTCCTGTGACTTTTATTTCAGATTTGGAACGGGGAAAGCCAACAGCAGAGATTGAAAAGACAATTCAACTGATAAATGTTCTGGGGTTGGATTTATTAGTTGAACGACGAGGATAAGACTATGAGAATATTATCTGGAACAGGCAAAGCGAGTCAACCTTCTTGTCCTTGATATGACCAGTTATTCTTAAAAGTATGGTTCCAAAGCTGTACGGAAAAATATCACTATTCCTGCATGGTTGAACACCCTTGAATGCCCCATCAAAAATGGTGCATCATTCAAGAATAAATTAAGTGATATGGGTAAGAATAGTTGGGAAATTGAACGAGAGATAGTTCAATTGGCAGCAAAAGAATTTGTGAAAGGGGAAATCATAGAGTATGGAGAAAGAGACAATAGATGATTGGGTTTTATTGTTTGAGTATCCTTTTGCTAAAGAAGGCATGTTTGCTGAAGACTATTGGGAACAAATTATAATGGACTGTAGCAACATAAAAATTACAGCGACAGGATCAATTAAGAAGACCGTGAATAGCTCACGGTCTTTTCTTGTATAACCAAGAGAGGATTGAGTTATCATCGAAAATGTGATATCTTAGAATACAGAGAAAGAGATTTTATATCAGAGCATGTAGGCATTAGGAGGGTGATGTAAATGATGTCACGTGGTGCTACGGAAGAAGAGTTGAACAGTGCAGATATGAAAGAACATTTCAAATCTTTAGGTTTTGTGGATTTTGTAGATGGGCAATAATAAAAATAAAGAATTGGAGGAACTAAGCTAATGATATATTATTTTATAGGAACCGTAATCTGGGGTATAGTCTGGGGAGTTGCCTGCAATAAGGTAATTGAAAACAAAGGATATGATGAAAACTGGTTTTGGTGGGGATTCTTCTTTAATTTTATAGCATTTATTGTGGCGCTCACAAAACCAGATAATCACCATTATTATGAGCAGGCAGATCAGTATGGAAATGTAAAAACGGATAGTAACTCTGCATTGTCGATAGCAGCAAGAGAAAAGAGTATAGAGCAAATAATGCGTGCCGGTGGCTGGAAATGTAACAATTGTGGCAGAACAAATACGAGTGCTACAGGCACATGTGCATGTGGATGGACAAAGGAGCAATCGTACGAGAATAAAATTGAAGAAGATAAACGGAGTGAACAAGCATCAACGACTACACTCGTTACTGAAAATGCAAATTTGGAAATTTTGAAAAAGTATAAAGAGTTACTTGATATGGGGGCAATAAATCAAGAAGAATTTGACAAAAAGAAGAATGAGATTCTTGGTGCTGGTAATACGGATATAACTGATGAGGTTGAGACAACTGAGAAAGAGATTCAAAAGGAAGAAAAACTTCCTCCTACAAGTTGGACATGTTATAACTGTGGAAAAGAAAATGATCTTGACAGGAAAAGTTGTAAATTTTGTGGTGCTATTAAAGAAGTTGCACCTGTGTATGGCAAAGTTAATCGTCTGCAAAAACGTGATTCTAATTTAGCAGATTGGAAATGCCCGAAGTGTGGAGCTGTAAACAAGTGCTACATTGGTCTTTGTAAATGCGGTACATATAAATCAGAGGGGACTATTATCGAAAATTAAAAAATATATTGGACGACTGTTATAATGATATATGCATGATATAGCGAGGTGCCTATGATGGATGAAGCTATTAAAATATATTCTTTCAAGAATTATTGACAATGCCAATGATGCAATTATAGAATCAAGGGAACATCCTGATGATGATCTCTACAAAGGAAAGAAACTAGCATATTATGAGGTGTTAGATACCATAAAGAATGAATTAATAATAAGAGATTAAGATTTGAAGAAGTTTAGAAATTGGGAATAGAAGAGTATGACAAGAGAGAAACAAATAAAACCCTATAGTTTACAAAATTTTTTTGATAAAGATGCAAAAATATATGAAATACTTGATCCGGGGATGCTGGAGTATCCATTTGTGAGAGAGGATATGACATTGGCGGAGTATGAAATTGAGATAGAATATTGGGGGACACATTTGGAGGAAGTCATGGCTGGTGAGTATAAACCTCTTTGGAAACAAAAAACAGTTCACGAAGCTGAACCCGTCCGAAGCGAAAAAACTGGGCAGACGAGTAAATCTGAGAAAGGATTGGGAAGCTGTCAAAGTGAAAATTATGGAGGAGCTTGTTAGAGCAAAGTTTACACAGAATCCGGACCTTGCGGATAAACTGCTTGCCACAGGTGATGCACACTTAGAAGAAGGCAATACATGGGGCGATAGAATCTGGGGAACGGTAAACGGCTCCGGAGCGAATCGGCTTGGCATTATCTTGATGCAGATAAGAGCTGAAATCAAGGAGTCAAGAGCTACGGATGAAAAACACTTAGAAAGTAAAACCATGGGGAGAAATATCAGATGACAGAACAAGAAAAAATGTTGGCCGGACAAATATATGATCCGTCCGATGAGACATTAAATAAATTAAGAATGAAGGCTCATCGTTTAAGCCAGGACTATAATCGATTATATGACGAAGAGGAGCAGGAACGGGCACGCATAATGAAAGAATTACTACCCAATTGTGGACCGGGTGTTTATTTGCAGGGACCGATATATTTTGATTATGGTGTATTTACAACCATCGGGGAAAATACGTTTGCGAATTTCAATTTTACGGTGCTTGATACATGTCCGGTGACAATTGGTGATAATGTTTTTTTTGGACCGAACTGTACACTGGCTACACCATTACACCCGCTACGATATCAGGAGCGGAATATAAAGTTTAAATCAGACGGAACACCATATGATGATGAATATGGAAAACCACTGGTAATAGAATCCAATTGCTGGATTGCAAGTAATGTGGTGATCGCAGGGGGAGTTACAATTGGTGAAGGAAGTGTAATTGGAGCCGGTAGTGTGGTGACCAGAGATATTCCACCACATTCTCTTGCGGCGGGGAATCCATGCAGGGTTATCCGGCAGATTACGGAAGCGGATTCTATGCGGGGTCTGTAGACATGTCCCGGTCATTTAACATCACACAAATACCTTATTTCCTGTTTAATCATCCAAGATAGATAGTTACAATGGATTATAATATGACAACTTTCTTTACAATGGCGGCAAAACAGGCAGTAAGAGAACAGGCATTGCCATTTAAACCGGATATGAATGTAGGTATTTATAATAATAAAGCTTATAAGATGGCAATGAAAAATACTAAGTATAATGATGAAGGTAAAGCAGTTATATCTTCAGACGATGAGTGGGCAGAGGAAACAGAATGGGATGATATGTTTGATCAAAGGAAGGAAAGATAGCATACGATCATGTTACAAAAGATAATATCAAAAAAGGGTATGGTTATTACTTTGATTGCAATAAGTTGCCTGATGGTATTTACCATATTAATGATTTTACCCAATAAAATGTCATATGATGTAGAAGAAGTTAATGGTAATTATACTGTTTCTGTAAATAATAGATGGGGAAAAAGAATATATGAAAATGTATATGGGGTTGCTCCCGACATTATGCAAGTGGATAAGGATACCATATTGATAAGAACGGGAAGGGGAGACTCGCGGATAACGAAGTTTATTAACGGGAAAACAAATAGGGTATCTGATAATTTTGAAAATATCAGTGCATATAACGGACAATTAGTAGTATATGGGATTTATGAAGATGAACAATTAAAAATTGCAATAAGAGACATATATGACAAAGATAAGGTTTATAAAGAAGTGATCGATACATTTCCGAATGTGGCGGTTGGATCATATATAATAAAAGATGCTCAAATACTCGATGAACATTCTGTAGATTTAACTTATTATGTGGGTGATGAGTGGAAAGAGAAGGAAAAAATCATACGTTTAGATTAGTATATCAAATAAAAACGAGTTTGAATAAAAAGAGGGTTTTACGAAATGAAAAAAGCGAGGGTATGTAGAGTATTAGGTATTGTCATAGCGCTTGCAGTTATTTTTCTGATTATTTTCTGGAACATGAATCGAATGAAGGGAAACATATTTGTAACCATTAATGGAGAAGAATGTCAGTTAACGGACTTGGCATGCAATTATATAGGAACAGACAAAGAAGAAAAAATATCATATAAAACAAATTCCTCCGGAATGACCTTTCAAAACAGAGGATTGCTTCATGGTATGTACGAATATTCTTTTGCAATAAGCAATGAAGAAATAAACATTACTCCCAAAATTCGCGTATTTAAAACAAAGTGGTGGAAATTGTACAATATTAAAATAGATATAAATGTATATGAGGAAAATGAAATATGGAATGCAGATGTTTCTGCTGATATAGAAAACCGACACTACCGGGAAACATTTTATGATATCGAGAATAATACAATAGAATTTCGTGTCGAATAGCAGAAGACTGTGATTATATGAAGGGATTTATATAGTATGCAAGAGATAATTGAAAATATCATGAGTACGGTTGATAAGAAAAAGGTACAGAGCCTTTGCAAAAAGATTTTGAAAAAGTGTAGCTTTCGGTCAAGAAACGATTTAAGCAATGTTTCGGATTTAGCGACATGGTTATATATTTACGGCTGTTACGAGGAGGCACTTGCGGTGTGTAATCTTCTTTCAGGCATAGAGTTTTCAGGAAACTATAAGATTTGGAAAAAGTATTATGTTTACTGGGTAATCTATGACGGATGGTTGATGCTATATGAAAAAATGTCTGATTTGGTAACAGGATTATATAGTTATAAATATTATAAGTATATGGCTGGATTGAGTGATTTGTATTCTAGGTGCAAGAAGATAGAAATATGAGTACTATAATAAAGTGTAAATACAAATAGCTGTTAAGAGTATAATTGTTTTACGGAGGAAATAATATGGGTATTGTTGAAAAAATGCAGCATTATAACACCGCAATGTTAGCGAAAAGAGAAAAGGAAATCGAAGAGGTTTTAACCGGAAAAAAGATTTTAATTACTTCAGGCACCGGGTTTGATGGATATGAGATCATGGAACAGATGGGGCTGATATGCGATGAAATAATCGTGCCAAATGGATTACTGGGATTGATGTCACATGGAACGTTTTCGACAGTGTCTTCAATATCTGAGGCAAGACAGCAGTCTATACGGAAACTTGAGGAAAAGGCCAGAAGGCTGGGAGCCAATGCAGTTATTGGAGTAGATCTTGATATACAGGTATTTCCGAGTATCGGAGCTATGGTATCTGCAAACGGAACGGCGGTGCGGGTTGGCTTTTCGGATCAGATTATTTCGACATTTACAAAGGCAATTGAACGACATGAGCAGATTCAAAGTGAGTATGGGACGAAACCTATGCAGGGTGTCGCAGATATGTTAGATGGAATGTTTGAGAACTATACACCGGAGGAATTTGTAGAGTTCTATCGTAAAAGTACAGATAAGAAAGAGGTTATTTATAAGCTTGTGGCAAGTAATACCGATCCGATTTCTGCAGCAGACATACGTGCACAGTTTGGGGATGGAGTTGAACTGTTAGAAATAGCCACCTACTTAAGTCGTCTGGTAGAAGAAGGAAAACTGAAGAAAGATGCAGAAAGCAAAAAATATAGTAAAATATAATACGAATGACGTGGATATCCATGCAGTCTACCGGAAGGATTTCGAATTTGCAGGCGAGGATGCTCTGTATTACATTCTTGTTGGGAAAGGCGGATCGGCAAGCTTGAGCAAGAACCGTAAGTACTATAATATTACATGTCCGATCATTGCAATCTATGATATAAATGCCGATAGCATGGTAAAGAAGGTCAGGGTGATCACATGGCCGATATCCTGTGAGGAGTATGCGGCACAGGAAGAAAATGATGATTATTTTGAGAGATTTACGGATGGCGTGATTTATAAGGTGACGGGGAGGTTGCAATATAATTCCCTTGGAGAGATTGCATATCTGTATATCAAAGAGGTATTGGAAGACCATGTATCCGGAACGAAGCTGGATAAGCAGCAGGAGAAGTATCTGGCTCCGATCCATCTGGAGGATGAGATCTTAGGGGAACTGGTATTAGAGAAATCCGATGGATTCTTTGAGGGAAGCTATCGCTTTGCCGGAAATCAGATTGCACTTTATATGGAAGTGGAATGGAGCAGGAAAGCAACATGGAAAAAGCCGTTGGCCGTAGCCAGAGATTGGGTAGAGCATGGTGCGGAGAGAGAGAAAGCCGCCAGAGAATACATTGCGGCCGATAGAGCATTATATGATGCTGCACTGGAAGGCTTAGCGGAGAATGCGGATGCATGCGAAATACAGTTTTCTACCCCACAGGAATTTGCAGAGGCGTTGATGGGGCATATGAAATATTTGTTTGTGAATCAGGACGGTTCTTACACAATAGGGTATGATGACGGATTTGTGTTTGGTGGACATGAGATTGACGTGGATGTGGACGCCAAAGGGAAAATAATCTGCGCAGATATGAGATAGACGCATAGAAAGAAAAACAGGGTGATGAGAGTCACCCTGTTTTTTAATATTTTACAAGAAAATGACATTCCCTTTACTGCACTTTGATTTCACGCACATACACCGAAGACTATGATAGTAAGGAAGGAGATTTTGATATGAATGAACAACCAAAACTTCAATTCCGAAAGGACGGTTCCTTTCGGGTATTACATCTGACAGATATACAGGAGGGTCTCCATCCAAGAAAGGATACCATGCACCTCCTGAATGCACTTCTTGCAGAAACGATGCCGGATCTGGTGATTCTGACAGGAGACCAGTTGAAGGGATACTCCCCATTCTACCGGCTGGTCGGAGAGAAAGGGGTGCAGAATACGATACGGACTTTGATCACACCAATGGAGAATTATGGGATTCCATATGCGGTTACATTTGGCAACCATGATGCACAGTGCGGTCTGACGAATGAGGAGCAGGCTGCAATCTACCGGCAGAATCCACATTGCATCTGCCCGGCGGAAGGACCGGCAGCCGGAACCTTTTGTCTGAGTGTGCAGCGGCGGGATGGGCAGGAAGCGCTCCGCTTTTATCTGTTGGACAGTGGAAATGAGAGAGAGCATGGAAGCTATGCACCGCCATCAGATGAAACCCTGATCTGGCTGAAGGACAGGCTTTTTGATGAGGAAGGAGTGCCGTCTGCGGTTCCGTCCATGGTCTTTCAGCATATTCCGTTAATAGAATACAGGGAATGCAAAGGAGTTACGGTAAAGGAACCCATCTGCAGTCCGGATGTTAATACCGGTGAGTTTGAATTGCTGTGGTCGAATGGAAATGTGATGGGAGTATTCTGCGGACATGATCATAAGAATGACTTTGTAGGCAGGCTGGATGGGATTGATCTGGGATATACACCATCCTGTGGATTTGCCTGCTACGGTCCGGGAGTCGATCGGGGCGGAAGATTGCTGGTATTTCACACAGGCAGCACCATAACATATGAGACAAAACTTATACGTTATCGGGATGTTGTGGCACCGCATACAGGGAATCGGCTGAAAGAGTATTGGGACAGTCATATTCCTACATGCTGGCCGGGGAAGGCGGAGAGCCGGGCAGAGGAAATATAAGAGGAGGAAGTAAGAGAAATAAAAGATTGCACGATTCTGTGCAGAAATGGAGAAAAAGATGAGTAGAAAAAAGCAAAGAAATCTGGGAAGTCTTGATTGGCGGCGAACACTTTTGGTAACGCTTCCGTTCGCAGGTGCGCTGGCGTTCTGGCAGTCATATGATGGGATCATTCCGTTGATCCTTCGGGATACTTTTCATGTAGGAGATACATTGGCGGGTGCAATTATGGCCCTGGACAATGTTTGTGCTTTATTTTTGCTTCCGCTCTTTGGCAGTATCAGTGACCGGTGTCATAGTCGACTGGGAAGACGGACTCCGTTTATTATCATCGGATCACTTCTGGCAGCATTGTTGATTCCACTTCTGGCAGTGGCGGATCAGCTGGTGAATCTGCCGATGTTCTTCTGTGTGCTTTGTCTGTTACTGGTTGTGTTATCAAGCTACCGGAGCCCATGCGTGGCTCTGATGCCGGATGTAACACCGCGGCCGATCCGGGCGAAAGCGGATGCTTTTAACTCTCTGATGGCTGCCGCTGCCGGTATCGTTGTGCTGGTCAGCATTTCTCTGACGGTTCCGGATGTGGAGCATCCGAGTTATCTGCCTGTTTTTCTGATCGTATCCGGTCTGATCGTTCTCTGTACGGTTGTTTTTGTGCTCTTCTTCCGGGAGAAAAAGGCAGTCGATGAGATGCATCGGGAGAGTATCGCAATGGGGATTCCGGTAGAAGAAATTGATGCATCCGAAGAGGGCGGAAAGGAGAAGGAATCAGATCCGACTGTTCGGAAATCCTTGATCGCGATTCTACTCTGCGTATTCTTTTACTTCATGGCATCGAATGCCGTGACATCCGCATTCAGTAAATATGCCAGCCAGGTATGGGGAGCCGGTGGCGGAAGCTTTGCGAATTTCCAGCTGGTTGCTACACTGGTGACACTGATTTCTTATATGCCGATGGCGGCACTTTCCTGTCGGATCGGAAGAAAAATTACGACCTATATCGGAATCGGGCTGATGTGTCTTGGTGGACTCTGTATCTTCCTGACGCAGGGCTATTCACCGATGATTTATGTATGGGTTTCTATTTCCGGTATCGGTATGGGTACAGTTGCGACAACCATTTATCCGATGATCATGGAGGTGGCCAGTGAGAGAACCACAGGTCGTTACACCGGATATTATTATACTGCAAGTATGTCTGCGCAGATCATTACTCCGATCCTTTCCGGAGCGGTAATGGAATTTATCGGCTACCGGTACTTATATCTGTATGCAATTGCCTGCGCAATCCTTGCAGCACTGCCGTTGTTCTTTGTGAAGAAGGGAAATACCATACTGTTAAAAGATCTGAAGCCAAATGTTTCTGTGAATGCGGTATCCACGGAAATGTAAGAGGGATTGCATTTGGCAGAATACAAGGTATAATGGCAGTATCACAAGAGAGTTGAGGTATGAGGAGGGAGACATGGAGTTTAAGATAAGTTCAGAAGACAATGAAGTCTTAGAGGAATCACAGGAAAATCCGGCAGACGGAATGGACGAATTCAACGAGGACCCCCTGTTAGTCAATGGAGAACCGCTTATAATTGAGCGCTTGGATGGAACAAAGCAGGAACCCGTATCCGGCAATATTCTGGCAGATCGGAAGAGTATAAATATTTTCATGATCATTAGTGCCGTATTACTTTTGATCGCATTATTTCTTCCATATGTAAAAATAAATGTAAGTATACCGGATTCCCTGATGCAGGAGGTGGAACAGTCAGGTGGCGAACTGCAGACGGATGCACAGATATATACAGAAACGGTGAGTTTGCTAGGGACCGCCGTTACACTATATGGCATCCTGTTATTGGGATGTTCCATTGCACAGATCGTATTTGCTGCATTGAAGAAGAATCGGCTTATGAAGATAGGTTCTGCGGTTGTAGTAGTAATTATCGGACGACTGATATTTCGATATTTTCTGAGTGACACGGTTGTAACAGATTTTGTTAAGATACAGGTGGGATCGGGATTTGTTCTTCTGATCATCAGTGGGATTGCTATGCTGCTATCAGCATTTTACCGGGATTATATTGGAAAACCGAATGTAAATGAAGATTAGCAGCAATAAACCCACATAGATTATTTGATGAAATTAACTCCCATGATCACGGCACCGAGGATGACCAGAACCAGACCGGTTGCCCGGTTTAAGGTCTTCGGCTCTGCCTTATTGGCGAAGACAGCGGCAATACGTGCCCACAGTAAGGTGAAGACAACACAGAGAACGAATACCAGTGGGTCCGGCATTCCGCCAATCATAAAGTGGGAGACTGCTCCGGTAAATGCGGTAAATGCCATGATGAAAACGCTGGTACCGACTGCGGTTTTCAGTTCATAGCCGAGAACGCTTGTCAGGATCAGAAGCATCATCATACCGCCACCGGCACCGATAAAGCCACAGATAAAGCCGATGATCATACCGCAGATAACAGACTGGATCGCCCGTTTCCTGGCAGAAACACCAAGCATAGATTCTTTTGTAGTCATGACCGGGCGGACAATGAATTTAATACCCAGCAGAAATGTCATAAATACAGAGAAGCTGCCCATGGTTGTGGATGGTACAAGACTTGCAATGTAGCTGCCGACTATGGTAAATACCAGAACACTCGCCATCATGATCAATCCGTTCCGGATATCCAGATTCTTGTTCTTATGATATGTATAGGCAGAAACGGCACTGGCCAGTACATCGGAGGCTAACGCAATGCCGACTGCCATATAAGGGTCCATGTCCAGAAAGGTGATCAGCATGGGACTGATCACGGCAGCAGCACTCATACCTGCGAAGCCGGTGCCAAGACCGGCACCCATGCCGGCGAAAAAGGTAACCAGAATAGTGATTAAAAGTTTCATGTTATTTCTCCTCTTCTAAAATAATGTCCAGATTTTTTTCTATCAGAGATATGGTGGCAAAGAACGATTCTTTCATATCATCATCAATGTTGTAAAAAAGGCGCTCGGAAAACTCCTCCTGAAGCTGTTGCCCGCGAAGAATGACAGGTTGCGCTTTTTCTGTACAGATAAGCTCTGTTTTCCGGCGGTCACCGGCTACAGCCTGACGGATCAGGTAGCCCTCCTGTACCAGTCGATCCACGTTTACAGATACAAGATTGGCCTTGATATGGCGGATCTCCACAATATCGCGCGCAGTTTTATAGGTGGGATTATTTGCGAGAAACAATAGAATATCAAAGGCTGTCTGGGGCAGACCGAGTTCCTGACAAAGAGGCTTGCAGGCAGCGTGGTAGGCCAGAGCTGTTTTTCGCGCAAATATAATACTTGGTTTCATAATAAATAGTTATCCTCCAAATGATTCAAAATAGAATAGTTCATTTTTGAAGCATCTTAACACAGAAGGCTTAAAATTGCAAGAAATTGAATATAGAAAGAAGTTGGAAGCTTAACCGGACAGGAAGATTCAAAAAGATATAGAATAACGAGTGGAAAAGGCGTAGAATATACGGAGGTTATATGATAGCATATAATACTATATTACGATTGATGAAGGAGAACAGATATGGATAATAATTATTATAATGCACCCGTTCCGCAGAAGAACGGACTTTGTACAGCAGCACTGGTACTTGGAATTGCGAGCTTTTTCGTGGATCCGCTGTATCTTGTCAGCTTAACCGGATTGATTCTGGGAATTGTCGGAATCACCCGGAAGCCAACCCCGACCAATAAAGGTTGTGGTGTCTGGGGAATCATATTAAGCTGCTGCGGCTTTGTGGTACAGCTGGTATTGGATATTTTACTTTCTATTTTCTCAGCAGGCATCGGTGCATTTTCATTCTTCTGCTGATTTCTGCAACTGTATGAATGCCGTATGATGCCAAAAACTGTCTGTTTGATGTCAGAGACTTGAAACCGCCCGGAAAAGTATTGTACCATTACAAATAAAAATGGGATTTCTGCGCTAAGACTCATAATTATAATCAAAGGGGGAATTCGAATGAATAAGAAGACAAGTGTAATCCTGAGTATTTGTATTTGTGTGGCAATGATATTGGCATTGTGTACCGGACATGTGGATTCTGTTTATGCAGATTCTGAAAATTGGGCGCTATTAGATTTTGTGGAGAGTAGCGATATGTCGGTGGCAATACGGGATGGAAAGGTAATCTGGCAGAAGGAAGGATATCCGAATGTGGAGTATATCGTGGAATTGGTGACTAAGAATTCTGACCAGGAGGAAACCTACCAGACATGTGCAATTACCGAAGGTGTCAGTCTGATCGACCTGAATGAAAAGGAGTATTATCTGAAGATAAAAACAAATATAGTGGTCAATGATCCGGCTGATATAGGAAACATAGATATACCGGATGGAACTCCGCTGTTATATATCAATGAGACCGGATATGATGTGACTGCCAATACCTATGTGAAGCTGGATACGAATGAGTTTAGCGGAAGATTGGAAATTCAGATGACATTGAGCCCGATTTCACCGAGACCACAGTATCCGGATACGATAGCAGTCAGAGCACTCTATGATGGCATTGGAATGTCGGTTTATCTGAATGGAGACATGGTTGGGAATGAAGCTGCTGCAATCACGGGATCTGCACGAGGTTATGCGACCGGTGAAATCCGGAATATGATAGCAATCCAGCTGGCGTTTGGTGATGGAACGATTGGTTCTATAAATGTAAATGGTGAGGATATTAATTTGCCGGAAAATGTAGGAGACAGATTTGAGTTTGCAGTAGAACCTTCCGATTCATATAACATTGTCGTTAAGAAGTCTACAGCGGTGACACCGGTGCCAAGAACCATTATCTGGGCAGCCGACCGGAGAGATAATTCGTCTCTGAAGGACGATGAACTGGTAAAAAACGGTACGGTAGAGATTCTGGAAATTAAGGATGAAGAAGGAAATTCCATTGACCTTTCATGTGTCAAGCAGGATCTGGAGAAAAATACCGGTATGGCGGTTGTAATACCGGGCAGTACGGTTGTTTTCCGTTTGAAACCGGATTATGGTTATCAGTTAACTTCTGTTAAGATTAATGATGAGGTGCTGACGGCGGGAGCGGAACAGTCTACATTTGAATATGTGATGCCGGATGCCAATGTGCATATCGGCGCGATTTTTGAGAAAGTGGACGATAAGGTGATCCTGGAATCCTCAAAGGTCAGAGAAGCAGAGATCACATTGGAAAGCGGTGAGCTGGATTCCGGATCGATGATGCTGTCGGTTCAGGATACGGAAGTGAGTGATGAGGCGAAGAATAACTTTGAAGCAAAGGCGAAAGGGTATGAGATTGCTTCTTATCTGAAGATGGAATTGAATCAGATTATATATAAGGGCACAGACACGGATATGTGGATCAATGCGATCAGACAGTTGAATCATCCGGCAACGATTACACTGCAATTAGCACAGGGTGTCGATGGGGATGAGTTTGTGATCGTACATGAAAAGCAGGATGGTACTTATGAAGTGATACCGACTGTATATGATGCAAAGAGCAGAACCATTACTTTCCGGACATCCGGTTTTTCAAACTATGCGATCGCCGGCAGACAGACGAAGGATACCACGGAAGATTCATCAAAGGATACGACCGAGGACAGAAGTACAACTACAACAGAGGATCGGAGAACAACAGAAGCATCTACTACAACAGAAGCTCGTAGGACAACCGAAGCATCTACCGTAACAACAGAGACGGCAGCATCGACGACAGAGGTTAAAACAACCGGAACCGCTGCGACACCGGGAACTGGAGATCCGATCAATCTATATGCATGTCTTGCATTGCTGTTGATCGCAGGGATCGGTCTGACCTGTGCGATCCGGAAGAAGCAGTAAAAGGAAACGCCTGTCGAAAGAATTTATTACAAAACATGATGCCGTTTTGATGCCGATTCGTTGTATCTAATATGGAGTATTCTGGTATTTTAAATGCACAAACAGAAAGAACTATGAATAAGAGAGTAAGAGATAAGGTTTGGATACAGGGAGTGTGCAGTCCGGTGAAGCGTGAAAAAAGCAGGCGAAAACAGTATAATGAAAAGGCACAGACAAGGATTGTGTGTGGTCTGATTCTGGTGCTTGGAATAGTTTCTTTTATGCAGAATCATTATGATACGTATTGGAAGAAATCACAGATCATGACGGTTATTACGGTGAATGGATGTGAGTCACAGACTTCGGAAGCACAGCTGCAGATTAAGCTGGAGAAGGCAGTAGAGGACTATATGAATCTGGGGCAGATGATAAAAACAGCTCCCTGCTATTCCACGGAGGATGCACTGGACTGCGTACTGCAGTATGACGCGGAGATTACGGCGGCAGCTCAGAAATACGGAGTAGAGAAGGCAATGATTCAGGCAGTCCTGTTTCAGGAACTTCGCTTCTATGGGATAGAGGATCCGGTGGCAGATGCATGGGTGACCATGACCTATGCAGAAGAAGACCGGCGGGCAGAAAATGGGAGCGGAACAGCGGGAGAGGCATCCCTGTTTCGGATGATACGGAAGCAGGATTCCTCGACCGGGATCGCACAGATTTATGCGAAAACCGCAATCGAGGCACATAACTGGAAATATGGTACGGAATACGATCCATCAGACATTGCCACCTTAGAGCAGTTCTGGATGGGATTGCAGGATAATACCTGTTGTATCGATACGGAGGCAATGGTTCTGGCAAAGATCATGGATGATCGGCAGGTTAGCATACCGTTGACAGAGGATGAGACGGGGCAGGTCATGGCACGGTACAATGGCACGAACGACTGGGCACAGAAGTATGGGGCGGTAACGGCCCGGTATTATGCAGCATTTCAGGAATATGATGAAATAGATTGACGATTTGTACAGTTTGGATTATGATTATCCAGAGCAAGAATAACTGTAGAAATGTTGCAGGTGAGAAAATGAATAATAAGAATGTGATTTATAAGAAAGCTCTGCTCCTGGCGGTTCCGATGATGGTTCAGAATGGAATTACCAATGCGGTAAGTCTGGTCGACAACCTGATGGTCGGAAGGCTGGGGACAGAGAGTATGACGGCTGTTTCCATTGCGGGACAGCTGATTTTTGTGTTTAATCTGGCTATTTTCGGAGGAATATCCGGGCCTGGAATTTACGGAGCCCAGTATTATGGACAAGGAAATAAAAAAGGTTTTCAGGATATATTCCGGCTAAAGCTCTGGATCTGTACTCTGTGTGCTCTGGTGGGAATTGCAATATTTATCTTTGGCGGAAGCCGGCTGCTTAGTCTGTATCTGCATGGTACATCTGTGAATATTGACGCAGAACTAACACTGGAATATGGGTTACAGTATCTTTATATTATGCTGTTTGGACTGATTCCTTTCTCGATTACACAGGTATATGCCAGCAGTCTCCGGGAAACCGGTGAAAGTATGAAGCCAATGATTGCCGGAGTGGCATCAGTAGTCATAGATGTGATATTCAATTACTTTCTGATATATGGTAAGTTCGGATTCCCGCGATTGGGAGTCCGGGGAGCTGCGATTGCTACTGTGCTTGCCAGAGTGGTGGAAATGGCAATCGTGATTGTATGGTCACATGCAAAGAAAGAAGAACATACATTTCTAAAAGGGATATATAGGACCTTGAAAATTCCGCTGCGTGATATGAAGATCGTAATCCGAAAGGGAATTCCGATTTTTGCAAATGAGTTTTTATGGGCCGGTGGGATCGCGGTGTTAACACAGTGTTACTCGATCAGAGGACTACAGGTGGTAGCCGGATTGAATATTTCTAATGCAATTTGTAATCTTTTAAATGTGGTATTTGTGGCTATGGGAAATGCGGTCGGCATTCTGATCGGACAGTATCTGGGAGCATCGAAGTTTGAAGAAGCAAAGAAGTATTCTATGAAGCTGATGTGGTTTACCGGTGTTATGTGCCTGCTTCTGACCGGGATTCTGATACTATGTGCCAAGGGATTTCCAGAATTATATGATACTACACCGGAGGTGAAGGATCTGGGTCGGTGGTTTATTGTGATAACGGCACTCTTTTTCCCATTACAGGGATTTTTGAATGTTCTTTATTTCACATTGCGATCAGGAGGAAAGACAGTGATTACGTTTCTGTTCGACAGCGTATTTTCCTGGGTGATTCCGGTGCCGCTGGCGTTTGTGCTGTCTTCCTTTACACAACTTCCTGTGCTGGGAGTCTATGCTATTATTCAGAGTATGGATATGATCAAGGTGATTGTAGGTTATATTCTGGTAAAGAGGGGAGTCTGGATCACCAATTTGGTTGATTCATAAGTCTGCCGGACAGATGGATGAGATAAGAATAAGATGCGGAATACTTAGATGATAAATACAGAAAAGAAGGTTGATGTCAATGACGAAAAATATGACAGAGGGGAAATCATTTGGACTGATCATACAGTTTGCGATCCCTCTGCTGCTGGGAAATCTTTTGCAGCAGACATATAACATTATTGATGCGGCGATTGTAGGACAGATACTGGGTTCGGATGCACTGGCAGGAGTCGGTGCATCCAGCAGTGTACAGTTTCTGGTGTTGGGCTTTTGTATAGGAATCAGCTGCGGATTCGGCGTGCCCGTATCTAAGAGCTTTGGGGCCGGTAATATGAAGGAAATGCGGAATTATGTATATCATGGCTTTCTGCTGACCGGTGGCTTTGCAGCCATTCTGACTGTGCTTTGTGCATTGTTATGCCCGCAGATTCTGCATCTCCTGTCAACACCGGATAATATTTATCAGGATGCATACCGGTATCTGCTGGTAATCTTTTTAGGAATACCGTTTACACTGTTATATAATTATCTGTCCAGCATTCTGCGGGCAGTTGGAGATAGCCGGACTCCGTTTATATTTCTGGCAATCTCTGCAATCTTAAATATTGGGTTGGACTTTTTCTGCATCCTGGTACTGCAGTGGGGCTGTGCCGGAGCGGCAATCGCAACAATCACTGCACAGGCAATCAGTGGATGCCTGTGTCTGATCTTTATTTGGAAAAAGGTGGAGACGCTTCAGCTGCGGAAAGAGGACTGTGTCGGAAAAGGAAATGCGATCCGTACAATGCTGATCATGGGCGTGCCGATGGGACTACAGTATTCGATCACGGCAATCGGAAGTATGGTGATGCAGTCTGCCAATAATGGACTCGGCAGTGTATATGTGTCAGGGTTTACGGCAGCAGCCAGATTAAAGCAGTTCCTGATATGCCCGTTTGATGCACTGGCTACCGCAGTGTCTGTATTTTGTGGACAGAATCTGGGTGCCGGGAAGACGAAGCGGATTAAACAGGGTATTTTACAGGGGGTCGCAGTCGGAGTCAGCTATGGAATTCTGGCAGGTCTGATCATGATTTTTGCCGGACGGGCAATGGCAATGATCTTCATTAAGCCGGAAGAGGTTCCGGTACTGGATGCGGCACAGAAATATCTTCGGTGCATGGGGTATTTCTTCTGGAGTCTGGGTATTCTGAATGTATGCCGTATGAGTACGCAGGGACTGGGCTATTCCGGACGTGCGATATTCTCCGGTGTAACGGAAATGATTGCGAGAAGTGTTGTGAGTCTTGGATTTGTCGGAGCCTTTGGCTATACTGCAATCTGTTTTTCCGATCAGGCGGCATGGATATCTGCATGCATTTATATTATCCCAACCTGTATCCTCTGTATCCGGAAGATAAGTAAGGAGCTGGAGAAATCCGAGAAGTTGCAAAAGGCATAGAGGATATGACAGATAAAACGGAAAAGGTAACAATAAATAGAAGGCAGTAACGGATCGGATTAAAACGAATGATCCGGCAGGAGTAACATAGAAAAACAGAAACAGAGAAGGAAACAAACAGAGAAGATAAACAAAAACAAGAAGAAAACAAACAGGAGGAGAGAGCATGAGTCAGGCAATCGTAACATTGAAAAAGGGTGAGGGCCGCAGTCTGAAAGCCGGTGGACCATGGATTTACGATAATGAAGTTGAGAGTATCATGGGTGATTTTCAGGATGGCGACATTGTGATCGTACATGATTTTGACGGATATCCGATGGGAAGAGGTTATATTAACCGGAAATCCAAGCTGCTGGTTCGAATGATGACACGGGATAAAGATACAGAGATCGATGAAACTTTTATCCGCATGCGGGTGAAGAATGCATGGGAATACCGAAAGCAGGTAATCGATACCGGTAGCTGCAGAGTGATTTTCGGAGAGGCGGATTTTCTTCCGGGAATCGTGGTAGACAAGTTCTCGGATGTGCTGGTGGTGCAGTCTCTGGCGCTTGGAATTGACCGGTTTAAACTATTGATCGTTGATACTCTGAAGGAGCTTATGGCACAGGACGGAATCCGGATCCGTGGTGTCTATGAGCGGAGCGATGCCAAGGTTCGGGAACAGGAAGGCATGGAGCGGATCAAAGGATTCATTGGAGAGCCGTTTGATACCAAGGTGGAGATTGTTGAAAACGAAGTTCGTTATATGGTGGATGTAAAAGAAGGACAGAAGACAGGCTTTTTCCTGGATCAGAAGAATAACCGGAAGTCCATCTGGAAGCTTTGCCCGAATGCAAAGGTATTGGATTGCTTTACACATACGGGCTCCTTTGCACTGAATGCGGGAATGGCAGGAGCTGCCAGTGTATTGGGCGTGGATGCCTCCGAACTCGGAGTAGCACAGGCAGAGGAAAATGCGAGATTAAATCATCTGGAAAACAGAGTCCGATTCCAATGTGCAGATGTATTTGAACTGTTGCCGGAGCTGGAGCGACAGGGAGAAACGTTTGATGTGGTAATCTTAGATCCGCCGGCGTTCACGAAATCCCGCAATTCCATCAAGAATGCGGTCAAGGGATACCGGGAGATTAATCTGCGGGCAATGAAGCTGATTCGGGATGGCGGCTATCTGGCGACCTGTTCCTGCTCTCATTTCATGGATTATGAGCTGTTTACGCAGACCATCGGACAGGCCGCACGGAATGTGCATAAACGGCTGAGACAGGTAGAATTCCGTACGCAGGCACCGGATCATCCGATCCTTTGGGCGGCGGACGATTCGTATTATCTGAAGTTTTACATTTTCCAGGTGGTTGATGAGAAGTAAGCGCCTGATAGTGTCCCGGAAAATAAGGATAAAGAGAACATGGGATCCTGCAGTATTGAACTATTTACTTTTAAGTATAAATGTGCTAACATAGTTAGTGAAAACTAACAAGAGAAGTTGAGTGATATTCACCTGTGTCTTATAACGGTGGGTTCAACTGTGCGGGAAAACGCTAATTTGCATAGGAGGATAAATGAATTACTTATTAGAAATAGTTGTTTTTAATGTCGTTATTTACACAATTTGTGGTATCAAAATGGCAAAGAAGGGGAAGCTTGGCATGATACAGGAATACCCAAAGGCGATACAGGATCGATGCAGAGAGCTTGGATTGATTCAGGAAAGCTCCGGAAAACTTACGAAGAAAGCAACGATAGGTAAACTGGGATTATTTATCGGATACATATTTTTGCAGACGGCATTGGCGTACTATATCGGTGGTGCGCGTACGTTCTTTGCAGGATGGTTTCACGGATATATTATGTGGGTAGCTGAGATATGGTTTGATGCATTGGTAGTAGATTGTCTGTGGTTTTGCCATAGTAAGAAGATGATAATTCCGGGAACTGAGGATTTGGTGGATGCTTATCATGATTATTGGCATCATATTAAATATGCAGTGATAGGAATGTTCAGCCAGGCAGTGATTGCTTTGCCGGTAGGGCTTTTGGTGATGTGGTGGTCTGCGAGATAAAGGTATAAGAAATATCAAATCTTTACAAATTGCGGTTTGATGAGGTGACCTCTGCTCCGGTTGTAAGCGGATGCAAGATTTAGCATTAAATATGAGATGTCGCCTTCTGTCCTATATTTCATGTGCGGCAA
>ENA-OROD01000721-OROD01000721.1-human-gut-metagenome-genome-assembly--contig:-NODE-721-length-30667-cov-8.280217_pt1 | contig 30667 bp, 24 predicted proteins | sample MGYA00242123_ERZ509038 | MGnify/ENA primary metagenome ERZ509038 (study PRJEB26280, sample SAMEA2338719) | human gut metagenome | biome: human gut; feature: human-associated habitat; material: faeces... | reverse complement strand
GTTATGGCAGCGCCCGCCGAGCCGCGTCCGCTGACCCAAGCGGACATGGACGCCGCTTTGCAGGAGTGGAATGGCGACATGGCAAGTAAGCGCCGGGTGGAGCGGTACATGCGCGACCACGCCCGCGACAAGGAAGCGGCGGCGTTTCTCCGCAGCGAGTACGGCGACGATATGCCCACCTTTCCCATAACCGCAGACGGCGTTGCAACAGATATACCGTGGACGCGGGTGCAGCGGTATCTTGCCAAACTTGTGCAGGATGACCGCTTCTTCACCAAGGCAGAGCGGGAGCGCGATCAAGCGGAGCAGCTTTCCTTTCTAATTTATGAAATAGGCGATACGGTGTATTTGGAGGACAACAAGCCCTACATCATTTCCAACATTGACGATACCGAAGTGCGCTTGACCGATCCCGAATACCGTTTGCCCCGCTTGCCTGTCCACAGAAGCATCCCCCGCGATGTGTTTGAAGTCCTCCTGCGCGAGAACGAAGCGAACGACCATCTTCTTGCTGCGAACGAAGCGGAAGCGTCGGCAGATATGCCGCTTGTGGATTCGCCCAAAGGCATTTATGCGTTTTACGCGGCAAAGGTCATTGCCGCCGTTATGCAGGATGAAGCGTATCGCAATGCCTGTCTGAACTCGGACACGGAAAGCGCGCATATCGAATGTGATGCGGCAATCCAGCGGGCTGTGCTATCCATTGAAGATACGCGGTTTATCCGGCTCTATTATGACCTTGCCGGATTCTCCAAGCAACTGCGTAAGGAGGTATGGGAAAAGACCTATCCGCTGTTGCAAGTGGAACGATCCCGCAATGCGCGTGAGGATACGGAAACGGAGCAACCGCAGATTACATCTGAAACCGTGGCGGTCTATCCGGCAGAACAAAACAGTCTGCCCTACGATATTGTCATTGAGCGGTTGCATGTTGACGAGCCAGAACGCGATCAGCCGGAACAGGCCGCGCCGCTCCCCGCCGCTGAAAACTACCGCATCACCGACGATGCGCTGGGTGTCGGCGGCGCAAAGACCAAGTACCGCAACAATGTGGAGGCCATCCGCACCTTGCAGCGCATCGAGGCAGATGGACGCGGGGCAACGCCCGCCGAGCAGGAAACGCTTTCCCGCTATACGGGCTGGGGCGGCGCTCCGCAAGCATTTGATAAAGCCAACGCCGATTGGAGCAAGGAATATGAGGAACTCAAAGGCTTGCTTTCCAATACGGAGTACGAATCCGCACGGGCGTCCACGCTGAACGCCCACTACACAAGTCCTACCGTTATCAAGTCCATATACGCCGCGCTGGAGCGCATGGGCTTTCGCAGCGGGAGCGTGTTAGAGCCAGCTTGCGGCGTTGGCAATTTCTTCGGCCTGTTGCCGGAGAGCATGGCGGACTCCCGCTTGTTCGGCGTGGAACTGGACAGCATCAGCGGGAGAATCGCACAAAAGCTCTACCCCAATGCCGACATTCAAGTAAAGGGCTTTGAGAAAACGGATGTACGGGACTTCTATGATCTCGTTATCGGAAACGTACCCTTTGGCAGCTATAAGGTCGTTGACCGCCAATATGACAAGCTCAACTTCCTCATTCACGATTACTTCCTCGCCAAATCCATCGACCAGGCGCGTCCGGGCGGCATCGTGGCGGTCATCACATCGAAAGGCACAATGGATAAGCAAAGCCCCGAAGTGCGCCGCTACCTCGCGCAGCGGGCGGAGCTGCTCGGCGCGGTGCGCCTGCCCAACAATGCGTTCAAGTTGAACGCCGGAACGGAGGTCACAAGCGACATTCTGTTCTTCCGCAAGCGGGAGCGGCCTATGGAGGTCGAGCCGGATTGGGTGCATTTAAGTGAAACAGAGAATGGCGTACCCATCAACAGCTACTTTGCCGATCATCCTGAAATGGTGCTGGGTAAGATGGCGTGGGACGACAGCATGTACGGAAGCCGCAAGGAAACGGCTTGCCTGCCCATAGCGGGCGCGGTGCTTGCCGATCAGCTTGCCGAAGCCATGACGCACATCAAGGGCTTTTATACGGAAGCGGAATTACCGGACTTGGGCGATGAACAGCCTGTGGACGATTCCATCCCCGCCGACCCGAACGTAAAGAACTACTCCTATGCCGTCGTGAACGGTGAAGTGTATTACCGGGAAAACAGCCGCATGGTGCGCCCCACGCTCAACGCCACCGCAAAGGAGCGCATACGCGGCATGGTGGAGCTGCGGGATTGCGTCTATCGGCTCATCGACCAGCAGTTGGACGGCTTTACTACCGACGCCGCTATCACGGAAACGCAAGCGGAGCTTAACCGCTTGTACGATGCCTTTGTCCGAAGCTATGGGCGCATCACCAACCGGGGCAACCATACCGCGTTCTCGCAGGATTCGGCGTACTACCTGTTAAGCTCGCTGGAAGTCCTTGATGATGACGGCGTATTTGAGCGCAAGGCCGATATGTTCAGTAAGCGCACCATCCGCAGCCAGCATATCGTGACCAGCGTGGACACCGCCAGTGAAGCCCTTGCGCTCTCCATCTCCGAAAAGGCGCGGGTGGATCTCCCGTACATGGCAGAGCTTTCCGGCAAGTCGGAAGAACAGTTGATTGACGAACTGCGCGGCGTGATCTTCCTCAACGTCGGCAGCGCGGACGGGCAGGACAAAACGTATGTGACCGCAGATGAATATCTCTCCGGCAATATCCGGGAAAAACTCCGATTGGCAAAAGCCGCGCAGCAGACGCTTGGCAACGGCTCGTTGGACGCAAACATCGCCGCGTTGGAACGGGTGCAGCCCAAGGATTTGGAAGCGTCGGAGATCAGCGTCAAGCTCGGCGCGATATGGATTGATCCGGAATACATCAAAGACTTTATGGACGAGCTGCTCGACCCGCCCTATTATGCCCGCAACGATATTCAAGTCCGATGCTCGCCCATCACCTCCGAATGGAACATCTCAAACAAAAAGCTCTGCGGGTACAGCAACGTGGCGGCATATGTGACCTATGGCACAAGCCGCGCCAACGCTTACTACATCCTTGAAGATTCCCTGAATCAGCGGGACGTGCGTATCTACGACACCGTGGAGGAGGACGGCAAGAAAAAGCGCGTCCTCAACAGCAAGGAAACGACCCTTGCCGCGCAAAAGCAGCAGATGATCCGGGATGCATTCCGGGACTGGATATGGAAAGACCCCGACAGGCGGCGCGATCTCGTTCGGAAGTATAACGAACTGTTCAATTCCACCCGTCCCCGCGAGTACGACGGAAGCCATATCACCTTTTCCGGCATCAACCCGGAGATTGAGTTAAGAGAGCATCAGTTAAACGCCATCGCCCACATCCTCTACGGCGGGAATACCTTGCTTGCTCACGAAGTCGGCGCGGGCAAGACCTTTGAGATGGTCGCCGCCGCAATGGAAAGTAAGCGCCTCGGCTTATGCAGCAAGTCGCTCATTTCCGTGCCAAATCACCTGACGGAGCAGTGGGCAAGCGAGTTTCTGCGGCTCTATCCCTCCGCCAATCTGCTTGTCACCACCAAAAAGGACTTTGAGAAGAACAATCGCAAGCGGTTTTGCAGCCGCATCACCACGGGCGATTACGACGCGATCATCATGGGACACTCCCAGTTTGAGCGCATCCCCATTTCGCAGGAGCGGCAGGAGGCGCTATTACGGGAGCAGATATGGGAGATCACGGACGGCATCGAGGAAGTGGAAAGCAGCGGCGGGGAGCGATTTACGGTCAAGCAGTTGGAAAGAGCGAAAAAGGCGCTGGAAGCGCGGCTGGACAAGCTCTTGGACAACGGGCGTAAGGACGATGTTGTGACCTTTGAACAGCTGGGCGTGGATAAGCTGTTCGTAGATGAGAGTCACAACTACAAAAACCTGTTCCTTTACACAAAGATGCAGAACGTGGCGGGGCTTTCCACCTCGGACGCGCAGAAGTCCTCGGATATGTTTATGAAGTGCCGCTATATGGATGAGCTTACGGGCGGCAAGGGCGTGGTGTTCGCCACGGGTACGCCAGTGAGTAATTCCATGACGGAGATCTACACCATGCAACGTTACCTCCAATATGCCACACTGGAGCGCATGGGGCTGGTGCATTTCGACTGCTGGGCAAGCAATTTCGGGGAAACGACCACCGCCATCGAGCTTGCGCCGGAGGGGACGGGGTATCGGGCGCGGACACGGTTTGCGCGGTTTCATAACTTGCCGGAGTTGATGAACATGTTTCGGGAGGTTGCCGACATTAAGACCGCCGACCAGCTTGATTTGCCCGTGCCGAAAGCGGTCTATCAGACCATCGTGGCGCAGCCGACACAGCAGCAAAAGGAGTATGTGCAATCCCTCTCAAGGCGGGCGACGCTGGTGCATGGCGGCATCGATCCCCGCACCGACAACATGCTGAAAATCACGTCGGACGGGCGCAAGCTCGGCCTTGACCAGCGGATCATCAACCCACTGCTGCCCGACGATCCCGGCAGCAAGGTAAACCTGTGCGTCGAAAACATCCTCCGCATCTGGCGCGAGGGGCAGGCGGACAAGCTCACCCAGCTTGTGTTCTCGGACATATCCACGCCCAAGAACGACGGCAGCTTCAACGTCTACGATGATATTCGGAACAAGCTCGTATCTGCGGGCATCCCGGCGTCCGAAGTGGCGTTCATCCATGAAGCGGCTACCGAAACGCAGAAAAAGGAGTTGTTCGGCAAGGTGCGGTCAGGACAGGTGCGCGTCCTGCTCGGCAGCACCGCCAAGATGGGCGCGGGTACAAACGTGCAGGATCGGTTGATTGCCATGCACGATCTCGATTGTCCGTGGCGACCCGGCGACCTTGCTCAACGCGCAGGGCGCATTGTCCGGCAGGGCAACCGCAATCCCGAAGTCAGCATCTACCGTTATGCGACAGACGGCACTTTCGACAGCTACCTATGGCAGACCGTTGAGAACAAGCAGCGTTTCATTTCGCAGATCATGACCTCCAAATCGCCCGTCCGCGTCTGCGAGGATGTGGACGAAGCGGCGCTGTCCTTTGCGGAGATCAAAGCCCTGTGTGCGGGCAATCCGTTGATTAAAGAGAAGATGCAGCTTGACATTGATGTGGCGCAGCTACGGCTGCTGAAATCAGAGCATCAGAGCCAGCAATACCGCTTGGAGGACAACGTGGCGAAGTATTACCCGGAGGCGATTGAAAAGCACAAGGGCTTCCTTGCGGGCTTTCAAGCGGACTTGGAAACGCTGTCGGCGCACCCGCTCCCCGACGAGGGCTTTGTCGGCATGATCGTCAAAGGCGATACGCTCACCGACAAGGACAATGCGGGCGCTGCCATCCTCGAAGCGTGTAAGGAACTCAAAACGGGCGACAGCATGGAGATCGGCAGCTACCGGGGCTTTACGATGCACCTCACCTTTGATTCGTGGAAGAACGAAATGCAGTTGCGGCTAAAAGGCGCGATGACCCATGAGGTTGTCCTCGGTACGGACGCCCGTGGCAACCTGATTCGCATGGAAAACGCGCTTGCTGTCATTCCGAACAGGCAGCGCACGACGCAGGAGCAGCTTACAAACTATTGTGTGCAGTTGGAGGCGGCAAAGGCCGAGATCGGCAAGCCGTTTCCGCAAGAAGCGGAGTTGACCGAAAAGAGCGCCCGTCTTGCGCTGTTGGATGCGGAACTGAATCTGGACAGCGGGCATTCCGCGCCTTGCGAACAGTACGAAACCGACGTGGCAAAATCTGTCCGTCCCTCCGTGCTGGAGGCGTTGAAAGCGCCGTGTAAGCATGGCGCGGTGGAACGAAAGCAGCGGCAGCAGGAATGGGAGGAAAGATAATTACGATTGCTTTTCCTGTGCATGCTGCCTGCGCCGTTCTTTCTGTGCGGCTTTCTTCTGACTCTTTTCGTCTATGGCATGAAGCCAGTCCTTAACGGGCGCTTTCCACAGCTCGCTCTTGCTGGGAATGTTCTTGATGAGACTGCGGGGATTCATGCCCCATCGTTTAGCGAGCGCAATATCCTCGTCGTTCAAACGGCATTTCTGTTTGGCTTCCTGCCATTGCTGATCGCTGTATGCCACGGATGACCCTCCCGACCGCTATGTTCTATGTATCAATATACCATACTGGAAAGGGGCATGTATTTGTTAAAATGGAAAACCGCAAACGTCCTATCGCGCTCAAGCTCCGGGTGACGGAGCGGGAGCATGCTTTGATTAAAGAAAAGATGGCACAGCTCGGCATTCAGAATCAGGAAGCATATCTGCGCAAGATGGCCATTGATGGCTATTCGGTGCGGCTGGAGTTGCCGGAGGTGCGGGAGCTGATCGTGCAGCTTCGGAAGTATGGCACGAATCTCAATCAGCTTGCCAAACGCGCCAACGAGGGCGGCAGCATTTTTGCAAGGGACGTGGAGCGGCTTGGCGCGGAGCATGCGGAATTGTACGCGCTTACGTCGGCGCTACTGCGGAAGCTGGCGGAACTGTAATGCGGCATCTACAAAAATGGATTCGTCATCCTTGCATGTACGGAAACGCTCCATTATTCTGAGAGCAAGGAGGGTGAGCATATGAAGCTGATTTTGAAAATCCTCGTTGCGCCGATCATAGCCGTGCTGGCAATCCTCGTATGGTTCTGTGCGTTTCTGCTGCACTTTTCCTCGTTCGTGTTCGGGCTGGCGGCGCTGGCGCTGGGAATCCTCTCGGTTGCGTTATTCGTCACGGGTGATATAAAGAATGGCTGCATCTTGCTGGCGCTTACCTTCCTTGTCGGTCCATATGGATTACCCATGCTTGCGGTACGGCTATTGGGATTGATACAGTGGCTAAGGTATGCAATTCAAGCTCGTGTTTATAGCTGAAATTGTTTTTCCAATATGCTACAATTCCATCATGATCCATTGGAAAGAGCAGGGCTTACATATGGGCAGCAGCAAGATTTGTCCCAATTGCGGAAGGAAAATGAAACAGCAGTTTATTGGCTTGCAGCATTGTAGCTGCGGCACGAGCTGGAATAAAAGCATCGGGTTTTTCGAGAGAACGCCGGATATGGTTTTTGCCCTTGAAAGAAGGACTGTCGGTAAGAAAATCCAGCAAGTCCCCGTTATCAGGAACAAGGAGTAGTCGCTATTTTATTGGAACGGTCTGCCACGCGCAGGCCGTATTTTCATAAGGAGGGTCAGCGCCAATGGCAACCAGCCGCTTAATTCCCATGCGCGTGAGCAAGGGTAAAACCATCGGGCAAACGATCACCGACCGCACCGATTATGCCATGAATCCCGCAAAGACGGATAACGGCGAATGGGCGTCCGCGTATGAATGCGACCCCGCCACGGTGGACGCGGAATTTCTGTTGAGCAAGCGTCAGTACCGAACGCAAACGGGACGAACGCAGGCGCGGGATGTGCTGGCTTATCAGCTCCGGCAATCGTTCAAGCCGGGAGAGGTTTCGCCGGAGGAAGCCAACCGCATTGGCTACGAGTTGGCGATGCGCTGGACGAAGGGCAAGCATGCTTTTATCGTGGCAACGCATGTGGACAAGGCGCATATCCATAATCACGTCATTTATAATTCAACGACGCTGGACTGCACACGGAAGTTTCGCAACTTTTGGGGCAGCACCGCAGCCGTCCGGCGGCTGAACGATACGATTTGCCTAGAGCATGGATTGTCCATCGTGGAAGAACCCAAGCGGCACGGCATGAGTTACGGCAAGTGGCTGGGCGATCAAAAAGAGTTGAGCCAGCGCGACCTTTTGCGGCAAGCTATTGACGCCGCTCTCGCAAAAAAGCCGCGCTCCTTTGATGCGTTCCTTACCGAAATCGCCGCCGCCGGATATGCCGTCAAACAGGGTAAGCATGTGGCGTTTCGTGCGGAGGGGAAGGACAGATTCATCCGTCTGCGCTCCCTCGGCGACGGCTATTCGGAGGAAGCAATCCGCGCCGTGATCGCCGGGGAGCGGACGCATGCGCCACAGAAAAAAGTGATCCCCGCGCCTGCGCCGGAGCGCGTGAATCTGCTGGTGGATATTCAGGCCAAGCTGCAAGCGGGTAAGGGCGGCGGGTACGAACGCTGGGCCAAGGTGTTCAACCTCAAGCAGATGGCGCAAACGATCAACTATCTTTCCGAACACAAGTTGCTGGACTACGGGGAATTGGAAGCCAAAGCCGCCGAGGCCACCGCCCGATTCAATGCCCTGTCCGGGCAGATCAAGACCGCTGAAAAGCGCATTGCCGAGTTGACCGCCCTGCGAAAAAGCATCTTCCAGTACCGAAAGACCCGCGATGTGTATGTGGCCTACCGCAAGGCCGGGTACTCGAAGCAATTCTACGCAGAACATGAGGGGGATATCCTATTGCACAAGGCGGCAAAGGCGGCGTTCGACGCGCTCCCCGGTAAGAAGATACCGCCGCTCTCGGCGCTGCAAGCGGAATACGATGCGCTCCTGTTTGAAAAGAAGTCTGCATATGGCGAGTATGTCCGCGCACGAAAGGACATGCAGGCGGTCATGACCGCAAAGGCCAATGTGGACACGATCTTGGGAAAGGGGTGCATCGTAAAAGAGCGTGAACAGGAGCGTACAAAATAAGGCTCGCTAGAGCCGCAGCAGCCGACCGCAAGGGAGGCTTTTAGCAGGGATTGGGATGCCATCCCAACAAGCAAAATTGCGTCTGGGCGACCAGAGGCATCGCTTGCCAAGAGCGACGGGGAGCAAAAAAAGACTGTCATGAAGAATTAGCATTGTGTTGGAGGGGAACGCATGATACAATATCAACATTGATTAGGAGGGCTTGCCGCATGACCGAAACAGAGGAACTGTTACTGGCGATACAGTCCATTGTCAAACAGGAAACCGAGCCGCTGGCAAGGGAAATCCAAAAGATAAACATTCGCCTTGATACGGAGATCAGCGACAAGCTGGATTCGCTTGCCGATGGGTTTATGAGCCTTGACGAAAGAACGAATCGCATAGAAGGCAAGGTTGATGCTCTTGATGCAAGAACTAGCCGTATAGAAGTCAAGGCTGAGTATCTTGATGCAAGAACCAGCCGTATAGAAAGCAAGGTTGAGGCCCTTGACGAAAGAACCAGCCGGATAGAAAGCAAGGTTGATGCTCTCGATGAAAGAACCAGCCGAATGGAAACGGATATTGCGGTTATGAAATCGGATATTTCGGTCATAAAAGATGATGTTGCCGCAATCAAGGTGATCGTCAGCGAGCATGATGATGAAATCGCAGAATTGAAACGCGCACAGTAACTGAAAAATTGATTATCTGAACACTTGAAAAGCATCTCAATGAGGTGCTTTTTTGCATCCATCCGTCCTTGTTTCCAATTCATATCTTAGAAAGTGAGCAAACAACTATATGAAAACAAAATTGCAGCGAACGCTGTGTCTCTTTCTTGCGCTCATATTTTGCATGTGCGCTATATCAACAGCACTTGCGGTGACAGTCACCGATCATGATCTGTACGATCACTTTGAATATTACCGTGACGGCGCATGGAGCGATCTCAACACGATCATGTACTCGGATGCGTGGTCGGGCAACATCGGCTACTGCATCGAGCATGAGGCCAAACCGCCCCGCGAATCGCTGGACTATGTGCCGTATGACCCGTACACCATGTTCACGGGCTACACCATGACGGGCATCCAAGCCATTCTCAATCACGGCTACCCGGCAAGCAGCAACGGCTTTAGCGCCGACGATGCGTTCTACGCAACCGCTAACGCCCTGCGCTTTTGGATTAAGGAAAGCTGCGGGCAGGGCTATGATTTCATGTATCTGCCTAACGGCGCTGTCCGCGTCAAGAGCGGTGGCGAGTACGTTTGGAATTGGTGCATGGAGCTATTGCAATATGCCCGCAATCAGGACACGGGCGGCAGCGCCTCCGTATATGTGTCTCCGTCCTCGCCCAAGTGGACGCTTTCTAACGGGCAGCTTGTGACGAACATCAGCGTGTCCAGCAGCTATGGCTATTCCGTGACGCCCAGCAACTCCAACCTTGCTATCTCCGGCTATACGGGCGGCAGGAACGACAACCTCACCATCACCGCTCCCGCGTCGCTGATTGGAACGGACGTGTCGCTGTATTTCACCGCTTCGGCGGGCAGCGTCAGCACCGTTGACCTCGGCTTCTATGAGCCTTACGGCAGCGAACGGCAAAAGCTCGTGTTCGTGGAGATGATCTCCGGCGCTACCGGGCAAAGCCGCACCATCCCGATCACTGGCGAGTTCTATGATCTCGCCGTGTATAAAACGGATGCAGCCACGGGCGCTGCGCTGGACGGCGCAACGTTCAATCTGGTAGACGGCAACCATGCTGTCGGGCTGACGCAGACGGCGGCAGGGCGATACTCGGCGGGCGGCAGCATCATAGATTTCACCACCAGCGGCGGGACGGCGGTCATCTCCGGGCTTCCTGCGGGCAGCTATCAGCTTGTGGAAACAGCCGCGCCCGCTTCCTACGTTGCGTCGGCAGCAAAGTCTATTACCCTCAACGGCAATTTGTCCGTGACCGTTGCCAACAGTCCCACGGCGCTCACGATCACCAAGACCAATACGCTCACAAATGAAACCATGAGCGGCGTGACGTTCTCGCTGATCGACAGCAGCGGCAACCTCGTGGCGGTGACGCAGACCGGGGACGGCGCGTATCGGTGCGACAGCGGCGGCAGCACGGCCTTTGCCACGGGGAGCAACGGGTCGGCGGTGATCTCTCTGCTTCCCATTGGATCGTATGTATTGCGGGAAACGCCGTTGGACGGTTTCGTGACTCCGCAGGATGTGTCCGTTTCATTCACGGGCGCGAACAGCCTATCCGTCAAGAATCAGCCCACGGCGTTGCAGCTCAACAAAGCCGACTCCGTGACGGGTGAGCCGCTCGACGGCGGCGTGTTCCAAATCTCGGACGGCACAGCAACCATCAACCTGATCCGCATGAACGACGGCGTGTATCGAAAAGACGCTTCCGGCGAGGCCACCTTTACCACCAGCGGCGGCAAGGCGACCATCTACGGCTTGACGGCGGGCGTGGCCTACGTCGTTTCGGAGATCACCGCCCCGGCTGGCTACACAAAGGACGCGGACAAGACGGTGACGGTATCGGGCAGCAGTTCGACATCCTCTCCGGCAACGGTTACAATGAGCGACAGCCCTATGGCGTTGCGCTTCAGCAAAAACGATGCGCTCACGGGCAATCCCGTTGACGGGGCGGCGTTCTCCCTATACGATGGCGAAACGCTTATTAAGCTCCGCAGGATCGAGGACGGCGTATATACCCCGGACGATGACGGCGAAAGCACCTTTACGACGCAGGACGGGACTGCGTTGATCGCACCGCTCAGTGCGGGCAGCTATCTCATCTCCGAGGAACAGGCAGCGGCGGGCTTCTGCGTGGCAGCGGACGTAACGGCAACCGTCACCGAAGCAAGCAGCAGCGAAACCCCCGCAACCGCCACTATGCAGGATGCACCGCTGGCATTGACGGTAAAGAAAGTGGACAGCATCAGTAAAGCGCCCATCGGCGGCGCGGCGTTCCGGCTGTTTGACAGCAAGGGCAATGTCCTCAAAGTATCGCCCATCTTGGAACGCGAAGGATGGTATGGCGTGGATGAAAACGGCGTTTCTGACTTTACGATGCCCGCCTCCGGCAGCGCAACCATCGTATATGTGCCACAGGGCGGCGTGGAGGTCAAGGAGGTATCGGCTGCACCGGGCTATGCCTTGCCCGCTGGAACGGTTACGGCGGTGGTCGGCAGTTACAATACCTATACCTCCCCGGCAACGGTCACGGTGGAAAACGAGCCGCTTGCCGTGCTGCTTGACAAGGTGGACGCTTCCGACAAATCCCCGCTTGCCAACGTGGTGTTCAAGATCAAGGACGCGGATAGTAACTATCTGCGCTTTGCCTTGCAGGAGGACGGCAGCTACCATGTGAGCGCGGACGGCGAGGATCACTTCAAGACCGACAGCGCAGGAAAGGCGCTTATTCTCTATATCCCCACGGGCAGCTACAAGTTGGAAGAACAGCAGCATCCGGGCTTTGCACCCACGGACGCACAGGCGTTTACCGTAACCGCCGAAAACACGGTGGACTATCCAAGTAAGATCGGCGTGGAAAACTGGCCACTGTATCTTGCACTCTCCAAGACCGACAAGCTGGACGGCAAGGCGTTGGCAAACGTCGGCTTTAAGCTGTTGGATCGCTCCGGCAAGGCGCTCCAATTCACCTTGCAGGAGGATGGACGGTATAAGATCACGCCCACGGGCAGCGATGTTTTCAAGACGGACGCCGAGGGCAAGGCGCTCATCTCCCATATCCCTGCCGGGACTTACAGCCTCGTGGAACAGGCGTTTGACGGCTACGGGCTGCTTGCCCCGGTCACGGTGACGGTTGAGAATGCCAACGCCGAGGAAACGCCCGCTACCACCGACGTTGCCAACTGCCCTACGGAGTTTGTGCTAACGAAGATCGATGCGGAAACCAAAGCTGTGCTTGCTGGGGTCACGTTCGCGCTCAAAGACGCCGAGGGCAAAGCGGTATCGCTTGCTCAGATGAAAGACGGCACATACCGTCCCACCTCTGTCGTTGTCAATATGGAAGCTGTGGAGAAGAACACGGATACCGTCCTGACCGACAGCGCGGGAAAAATTACCATCCAATATCTAAATTACGGCAAGTACACCCTCGATGAAAAGCAGATTGCGGGTTATGCGCCGCTGACAGGAATCGCCTTTACAATCACATCGGCGCATTCCACGGAAAAGCCGTTGACGCTCACCGTGGAGAATATCCCTGCCTCGCTGATCGTCAAGAAAACGGACGCAGTGACAAAGACGGCGCTGCCCGATACGCGCTTCACCCTCAAAGACGCGGACGGCAAAGTGATTAAGCTCATCCTTGAAAAGAACGGTGCATACCGCCCTGCCAAGAGCGGCGAAAAGGGGCTGGATGAACTGACCATGGGTGCGGACGGTACGGCTACGGTGAAGTACATCACGGGGAAAGTAACCGTCCACGAGAGCGGCGCACCCGTGGGCTTTGCTTACGCTGCGGACAAGACCGTGGAGGTCGGCACGGTTGCCATCCCCGCCGTGGGCGGCGATAAGGCAAAAGCCGTTGCTACGGTAGAGATTGCCGACTTGCCACTGATGCTCAAAATCAGCAAAGTCCATTCTAAGACGCTCAAACCACTGAAAGGGGCGGCGTTTCAGATCATGGCTGACGGGGATACGAAAACGCCGCTGACGTTCGTGCTAAAGGACGGCGTATATTGGTACAGCAAGGCGGGAACGGTCACAACGCTGACAATGGATGCTAACGCACAGGCGTTTGTATGCGGACTGCCCGCCGTGAAGTATCGGCTTGTGGAATCCGTCGTGCCATCCGGCTTCTTCCCTGCTCCGGCGCAGGACTTCACGCTGCTGCTGACCCACACATCCGAAAAGCCGTTGGAAATCACGGTGACGAACACGCCGGAAGTGAAGTTGGGCTTGGACAGTGACAAGTGGGATGACGTGCTGCTGATCGGCGGCGGGGTACTGCTGCTGGCTGGCGCGGCTGTGTTCTTCCTCCGCAGGAAACGCCGCATTGCCCGATAACCAACGACATACGAACGGGGGGCTGTACGGCCTCCCGTTCCCTTTAGGAGTGATATGAGAAAAGCTATATTCATCTTAATGATCTTTGTGAGCATCGCATTGGGAACGTATCTCGGTATCTGTTACCCACCCGACGTTCTGAGCCAAAAGGCAGAAGAAGTGAAAGAAGCAGTTGCGGACAGCAACATCTTTGACTTGCTTCCCTCGGAAGCGCCCATTGTGACCGCTACCCCTACCGTTACGCCGGAGCAGAATCCGTATGTCGAAAACATACCCGAATTGCCGGAGATTGCGGATGTGACTGAAACGCCTAAGAGCGCCAACGTCCCCTACAACGCCAACGGCATATTAGGTCATCTGATCGTGGGCGGGAACAGCGTCATGGTACGGGATAGCATAACGGAAGATGCCCTTGCTAAAAGCCCCGGCTGGATGCCAGACAGCGCCCTGCCCGGTACGGACGGCATGAGCGTCATTCTCGGACACCGCAATCGCAAGCATCTGAAACTCATTGAAAACGTCAAGGTCGGAGATGCGCTTTCGTTTCGCTTTGTTTCGGACAACCATCTTGTAAGCTACACCGTGACCGAAGTGCAGATATTTGAAAAGACCGCCGACTGGACGCTGCCCGTGACCGATGAAAACGTGTTGGTGTTGGTGACGTGCTATCCGTTCCAGTACACGGGCAATGCGCCGGGGAAGTTTCAGGTGATATGCCATTTGCGAGGATAAAATCATTGGTTGCAGCTAAATGCAAAGTATGAGTAGGGTTGTTTGGCATGCTGCTCCGCATATGCATCAGCTATCGTGGTACGCTTGTAATAATTGTTACCACTTGCATTCATAGCGCGCTGATCTTCGCTTAACTTCTCTTGTGCAGCATCAAGATACATACCAATAAAAGGAATGTCGTCTAACCGAGTGCTGCGAAAGTGATAAAGCTCAACACTTTGTGCGGAGGCAATGATATCATCCATATCGTACCATCTATGCTTGGAGAGCCAATCATGCTGGACCATATTAGCACCGTCGGAAAACGATCTCCTTCGTGCAACGGGAAATACAGTGAATAGGTTACATGGCTAAACTCATGCTTGGCGCGGCGAAGGTTGCATAGAAGCTCTGCAAGCCAATAGTCGATTTCATCGTCTAACACGAATATAATATGGGTATAGCCTTCTTGCACAATATCTGAAAACTTACGCAATACACGCCTCTTGATTTTGGTATCAGAATGACGGTTGTTATAGACAAATGCTTTGGTGCTTTCAAATTGATCAACAATGCAAAACCTACATGTTTTGGATATATTTTCCATTTTCCGTTCCTCCTTATGCAGTGCTAACGCCATAATGAGCAAAAGGCTATCAAAAGAAGAAAAACGATGCAGCACGTAACGAGCAGTTGCTTAAGTTTTTGTTTAATTCAAGACTATAGTAGCCGTGCGCAGTTGTCAATAGCCTAGTATTACGCACGAATCGATAATGATACTTGGCGCGATCACTCACATATAAGGGAACACAGGCTCAAGCCCAGCTTCTACAGGGATTACTCTTTTGCCTTTTCAAGCTGCTTGGCCATCTGAATCAACACATCCAATCCAGTCGAATCAGTTTTCATAGCTAAACTCAAAAGCTCTGCAATCTGTGCCGGATATGAACATGCCGGGTCAAAGAACAGCGCGGGCGGGATATCAAAGTATTCGCAGATCGCAAAGAACTCCTTCATGGACGGCATGCTCTTGCCATTGGCAATGCTGTTAATATACCCATGCGAATGGCCTAGACCATAACTCAATTCTTTTTCCGTAACGTTTGATTGAATACGCAGGGATGTAATGTGATCCCGCAAATACTTCATATAATCCACGATCTTCACCTCATATATTATGATATGAGGTCGAGCGCCCAAGCAATCCTGCATAAGCGGATATATTTCGTTTGATTATCCGCAATAATCGGATATAATCAATAATAAGCGGATGAAATGCGGAATCTATCTGCTTATAACGGACAAGAAGCAAGGAGGTTGCTATTATGGAAACGGGAAAAGAGCAAGCTAACGTGCTGACTGATGAAGAAATTGAGGAAATGATAGCGCGGGGAGAACTGCCAACGGCTGCGGAATTTATGCAAAGCGTTCTAGCGGATATAGGACGGCTTGAAGTAGAAGAAAAGGATTCGTGAGGGAACGTCTGAACCATATTAAACGCATATACAGTATGCTGCTGTAAGTTGCCAGCAGCTTGTAATTAGGTTATGCTATATGTGGTGAAGATGTTGTTTTCTAAACGTTCACAATCCAAGCGGCACATATTTCTGATTTTGGTTGTCAATATAAGTAGAGACGTAAAATCGCCGCAAAGTATTCCAACGTGGTAAATGATGCAATGGACATTACAAAAGCAAAGCATACGGGGGAGAAATTTGGTGGCAGCAGGATTTGATGTTGAAGCGTTTTTTGAGGAGAATTATAACGAATTGCTTAAATTGACTTTGAAAATATCAAAAAACAGAAATGCCGCAAGAGATATTTTGCATTATACGGCGGTTATATTGCTTCGTAAGAAGGAGATGCTGCGTGATATTGAAGATCCTGTTGCATTTATAGCGGCATGTCTTCGGCGCGCTACCTTTACCTACTATAAAAAAGAAGCGAAGTATAAGAACAATGAGCCATTGGAAAAACACTATGATATAACCGATTCTAGCGTTGCCAATGCTTATAATTACTTGGAGTGGACAATGCTGCTTGATGATGCACTAACAGACTTTCCTATGGATTTGCGAAATGCATTCAAAATGCACTACTTGGACGATATTCCAATCGAAGACCTTGCGAAATCATTGGACACGACGCCAAACGCATTGTCGAAGCGGTTTGCTACCATGCGGAGAACGATTGCAAGGAAGAACCCCAGCCTACTGAGGCAGCTAGAGGTGCTTGCGCTACTGTGAGGAAAAGCTTATGCGCGTAAACTGGCGAAAATTTGAGCGGATATTACTAGACCATCCCTATTTTGACAGACTGGGGACGGTGCTTTCCAATGCGGAAGCCAGTTTCATCATGCAGGGGATCAATATCGATGCAAAAGCATTTATGCAAGGTGTATATGCTGATTTGGAAGCGGGCAGCGATCCCCTGGACCTCGAATCGTCTATTGATCGAATTGCAGCGCAATTCCAAAGAAAAGCACATAAACGCCAGCATGCTTCCGCCCATGTTGTAATACGGCGTATTGCGATTGCCTTTATGCTTATAGCAGCTATTACGGTATTTCTGACCTTAACCAAGCCCGGCGTGGCATTGGCGAATACGATATACCAAGCTATTGTTGAGATTGTTGATGGGGTGTTTCGGTCAAAGCAGCAAGGCCTCTATGTTCCCACGATAGATTTAGATAAATTGCCTATTTCATTTGATACAGTTAAAGAGGCAGAAAAGGCGCTCGAAGTGTCTATTGCACATTTCGACGATAAAGATGTGTCTCTATCCAGCATCAATGTTGTAAACGCTGAAGATGCTGCTATAGTTGTGAGATCGAGGTATGTTTATGGCGGTGACATCCCAATTCTAGTTGAACAGACATATGGTGTTGACGGCTCGTTATCGGGTACTGCAACCAGCGCGACAACTTCAACGATAGATGAGTATAACTTGTCGGATGACATCGCTTGTTTTATTGGGACGATGGATGATGGAACGCTTTATGCGAGAATTCTGAGAGAGAATTGCGAGATAATCATTTTAGAGGATAAACTGTCAAAAGAGGACTTTCTATTATTGCTGAATCTGCTAATTGTTTAGAAATAGTTTTCTAGGGGAAGTGCTTCTTCGCACTTCCCCTAGAAACAAAGAATTATGCAGAAATCCACTTTTCGGAAGTCTCAGAACCGACGGTTCTTCCAGTTCCGTCTTTCAAGGAATAGTGCGATGCAACGACCTTATAATAGTGTCCGCCATCAACGGTGAAGGAGCTTCCGGCCGATACATAGTCCGAACTGTTAAGGCTACTATAAGCCCTTGATCCCACCTGATACCATGAAGACCCCCTCTTTTCCATGAGCTTAACAGTTACTGAAATCGTATCTTCTATTTGTAATGAAGAAGAATATCCGGAATAAGAGACGTTCTTTCCTGAATTGCTCATCGAACAACGACCGTACGCTTGCCTTGCATCCGCAGCAAGCGCAGTTCCGCACACGGTAAAACAGATCATCAGAGCCAAGAGACAGCAAATAATTCTTTTGTTCATTTTCAACCTCCAAGTATATTTTTGGGTCTCTATTGTATATGACAACTGATTTCTGAAAAATCGGCCTGCCGCAAAGAAAATATATTATTATTTTTTGAAAAAACTAGGCCGAAAAACTCAAAATCAATTGTCAATATAAGTAGAGGGAAAAATAAATGGCTTTTATACCGCTACTGAGATGAAGAAGCCGTATCATTGTGCGGATGGTCATGAGGGCTGTAAACTGCAAATTATAGTTTTCTGCCGAGAGGAACCCTTTGAAGCAGATATGAAGAACGTAGGCTCATAAGAAATAATTAGTGTGATGGATTACAGGTTTTGCTGCGCTCCACGAGCGCAATGAGGACAAGTACGGTATAAGGGGGGATGCATATGATTGTGAAAAAGAAAATGTCCTTGTAAACAATGAGCCAGTCAGCCCACATCACAAAAGTGATGCCGTTCACAAGGACAAAGTAATTATACCTATGCTGGGACGAGCTTTCAAGTGCAAAATAAGGGAGAAAAACTGCCTTATTATGAAGGGAGAATTGAAATGAAAAAACGCTTACTTGCTGTTATCCTTATGTTCGCGTTGGTGCTATCCTTTGCTTCTGGCGCCTTGGCCGAATCTGCCCCCGTATATGGCGCTGGAACATGCCATACTGGCTTTACAACTTCACGCTACGTTGATCGAAGCGGCAGTTGGAATGATTCTATTGCTGTCTACAACTACTATGTTACATGGGACGATACTTGGGAATATGATTTCTATCAGATGAGCTATGCAAAAAACGGAAGCGCTCAGTTATCTGATCCAACCGTTGTATTTACCGGGTATTCAAGCCAGAATGGAGGCGGTCCGGTGTATAGCAATGCATCTACAGATCGAAACCTCTATAGTCCACTTGATTCATATTTGAGTCTATATGGTAATAGTGCATCTTACAGCAAAATTTATCTTCGGGTTGACAAACCTGGGTGCATAAACTACCTGAACAATTCTTCTATATATAATATGAAAACGTGGGGATGGTTTACTAAGTAACAAGAATCTTCACGGAGCGAATCGTGCTTTTATAAAGCGCGATTCGCTCCGGATTAAAACGGAGGAAGTAATCATGAAAAAAACGGTTTCAATTCAAGTTGGAGTAATGTTAATCCTTGTACTTCTTTTCTCTTCTGCGTGCCAGCCTACGCCGATTGAGGAAGCAGTTGTGAACAAAGAAGATGGGATATATGAGGTCAAATTGGAACAGGCGCAAGCTGAATCAGCAGACAATCAAGAAGAAGTGGTTCCACCGGTTATAACACCTTCGGCAGGGGATATTATTGACAAGCATTGGAAAGAAAATGTGGAATTAAAGAATTTTTCATTTTGCATCGATATAGACGTTGATGCGCCCAACGTGGGATCATTTCCGGTATACTCTGTCACGGCTTCGGAGTTTAAGGGTGATGATCAACGGGCACAAAGTCTTCTAGCCTATTTCTTAAAGGACATTGTAGCACTTCGTCAAGGCGGACCAACCCAAGAGGATTATTATAAGGAAATACAAATTCTGTTACGCGGAGTTTATGATGAAGATGCGAAGGCATACATTGCACCTGATGAAACTGAAGTAGAAGATGACATTGCTGAATTGATGACGGAGGCTGAAACAGCGCCCGCAGCAGACGACTTCAATCCCGCTGCGAAATTGGAAAAAATAAACATTCCGATGAGCATAGCGTATAAACTGAAGAGCGGAGATGAATGGGATATTCAGTTAAAGCCTCAACAGCTTACTATTACAAAACTACCAGGCGGAATAATGCAACCGGAACGATGGGTACTAGCGGGTAATGCATTGCCAAGTGAACCGAAAGGCACACAACTAAAAGATATAAAGATTCCACAGAGCGAAGTAGAAAGTATTGTTGCCGATTTCTTTGAAAAAACTAGCATTGGAGAGTTTTCCATTTCGGCAATAGAAAAAGCAAGAATTGTCGATAGCTACACTTGCGAAACACTTACTGAAGGCTGGAGCGTTGAATGTGTGCGAAACAGTGGGGACTGTTTTCCGTTTGCATACCAAAGATATAAAAACGGAAACAGCTTACGCTTCTCTGATACGGCCTATGCCTCAGAATTGCCACTAGAAACATTCAGTATGTTCATTGATGAATCTGGAATCAAGTGGTTAACTTGGACAAACCCTCTAGAAATAATTGAGCAGTTAACGACAGATATTGAACTGATTCCGTTTGAGGAAATGAAAGATATTATCCGCCAGGCAATTAAAAACTCATTAAGCTGGGCTGGCGATAACGAACACGGAAGCAACTTGGGTGACGGGAAAGTAACAAGAATAGTCCTTTCATCGTGCTATATCCCGCAAAAAGACTCACCGGGTTATTATTACCTAACGCCAACTTGGTTTGTTTTGCTTGGTTTTGATGCCATGCTTGAGCAAGGCGCACTGGAGCAAGCTATTGCAATTAATGCTGTTGACGGAAGTCGAATAGAAATAAAATCACGAGGCTGATGGTTGCAACAGGCAATGCAGCTTTGCAGTACACATATGTCATCAATACTCTTTATACTTTGAGGAGCAAGTATTAATACGCATAAGATGCTTAAAGCATATGCTGATTTGAATAGGTCTCTATCTGCACAGTTTGTTTTTTGTCTGCTTGGCACCATGCTGTGTGTTCTGTTCGGCGCGTTTTCAGATGTGCTTGTCATCTATATGCTTGATGCGCCCACCGCTACGCTATGGGCGCATCAAGGCATCACGGTCAAGGCGCTTGCCGGAGACGCAATTCTGTTTGCCGCACCCATCTTGGCAACAATCCCATATGCGGGCGCGTTTGTGGACGATGTGAAAAGCGGGTATCTCAAGCAGTTTCTTCCCCGAACCACCGTGTCCCGGTATATCCTAGGAAAAGAGTTTGCCTGCGCTATCTCCGGCTTCCTCACTTTGGCACTGGGGATTTTGGCAGGGCATATCATCGTTACGCTGGCGGTGATTCCCGTGGAGACTTTTTCCGGCAAGCCAGTGGAGTCGCAGCTTGGGAAGTTGATCGGGATGATGTGCCTATATGGGTTGGCGGGGTCACTCTTTGCCATGCTCGGTATGTTGCTCTCCACCGTAACCATGAATAACTACATGGCATATGCCGCGCCGTTTATCCTCTATTATGTGCTGATCATCCTGCAAGAGCGGTATGCGCGGGATATATTCATGCTGAACCCGCAGAACTATATGACTTTGAACGGCAAGTGGCCTTTCGGCGGGTGGAGCGCCGCCATCACGATCATGGTATTATTGGCTGGCGCAATGCTGGGCTTCTATGTAATTGCCCAAGACCATCTGCGAGATGACAATGCGCGGAAATCCATCCGCACATTGCTCCCGCAGCGGCGTATTGTGCTGGATCGCCCGTTTCATCCGGCAAAGGCGCAGGGCATATTCCGAGAAATCCGGCAGATTGGCTCGGTGGTACGGTATAACTTCCGCATGTGGCGCGGAAATGCGCGGGTGGCGCTGACCTTTGCACTGGCGTTTATTCTTTGCTTCCTGCTCTCGGATAAGGCGGCGTCCTTTGCCTATGACATGGAAACCACCATGCAGGCGTTTGAGCCGTTCGTGTGGACGTTCGGGGACGCAAACTCTGTGCTGCTGATTTCGCTGCTGCTGGTGCTGCTGTTTGTGGACATGCCATTCCTCGGCGCTGGCGTACCGTATTATCTCATTCGCATGCGCCGACGCACATGGCTGGCAGGGCAGACTCTTTATATTGCGCTGTCTACCTTGCTATACATTGGATTTATCTTTCTTGCCACTACCATAATTTGCATGGGAAACAGCTTTATCGGCAATATGTGGTCGGAAACGGCGGCGATACTAGGCTACTCCGGCGCGGGCAAGGCCGTGGCGCTGCCCGCATTGGTGAAAGTTCTCGAACTGAGCCGTCCGTATCAGTGCGCGTCCACAATACTTTTGCTCATGCTGCTGTATACGCTGCTGATGGTGTTCCTCATGCTGTTCGTCAACATCCGGCATGGCAAGTCGGCGGGCATAGCGGCGGCATTTGGTTTCAGCCTATTCGGCTTCCTGCTGAATCCGCAGTTGTTTAAGCAGCTATTCAAGCTGCCGGACGAGCTGATGTATAAAGCGAACGTAGCGGTGGGGTGGCTATCGCCGCTCAATCAAGCCACGTACCATATGCACAACTTTGGTTATGATCTGCTGCCGCGCCTGTGGCAAACCTATATCATTTTTGGCGTAGCAATTGTGCTGCTCTATGCGTTGACGCTGCTGGCGCTGCGCCGCTACAATTTCCATTTTGCGGGGGTGGACGAATGACGGAATACGCGATTGAGATACAGGAGCTTGTAAAAACCTTTGGACAGGACACCGTGCTAAAGGGCGTGTCCCGCAATTTTGAGCGCGGCAGGATTCATGGCGTGGTCGGGAACAACGGCTCTGGCAAGACCGTCATGTTCAAGTGCGTGTGCGGCTTTCTCATGCCTACCTCCGGGAGAGTGTTTGTAGACGGCAAGCAAATCGGCAAGGATGTGGATTTCCCAAGCGATATCGGCATCATCATCGAATCGCCGGGCTTCTTGCCGCAGCTTTCAGGATTGAAGAATCTTGAAATCCTTGCGGGGCTGAAGCGTAAGATCAGCCTCAAACAGATTGCCGATACCATCCGGCGCGTTGGCCTCGATCCCATGTCGCCTAAGCCCGTCGGAAAGTATTCCCTCGGCATGCGGCAGCGGCTAGGCATCGCACAGGCCATCATGGAAGAACCGAGCCTGATGATTCTCGACGAGCCTATGAACGGTCTCGACAAGCACGGCGTCGCGGAGATGCGGGAACTGTTCAAGTCGCTGGCAACGGACGGACGAACGATCCTGCTTGCCAGCCACAACATTCAGGATATCGAGGCGCTTTGCGATACCGTCTGCGAGATGGACGCGGGCGTGATGACAATGGTGAAGGAATGAGCGTTGCGTACAGAGGTGATAGAAGATGAAGCGAATCGGATATATATTGGTATTGATGATACTGTTGATTCCCACGCTGGCGTTGGCGGACGGTGAAGACGGAGAAGCTCCCCCAACGCCGGAGGTCGTTGTCATTCAGGCCGTCGAGCCAGTGGAAACCCCGCGCCCGCTCCCGGTTACGCTTTCCATAGACAACAAGAATCTTTACGATGGCATGACGAAAACCTACAGCCAAGGTTATTCCCCCGTTGTGAGCGGCGGGACGGCTACCATTGTCTTGCCGCTGATTGCAAGCGGGGATATTGCCGGAAGCACCATTATCGCCACGCCGAACTTGGGCGCGATTGCGGGTTCGCCATTTGTGTTCGGCAACTATCAAAAAACCGTTGCATTGGGAACGCATATTATCAATGGTGGCCCTGATCCCGCAAATTCTTATTATGTGCGCTTTGACCTCGCGCTTGTTGCAGAGCGTGAAAACGGCGTATACCCGGTCGTTATCGTGATCGAAGGGCGTGATGCGGCAGGGTATGATATTTTGCAGGAGTTTACGACCTATGTGACGATCACGGACGGCGCGGGCGATCCCGTGCCTGTGGTTGAGCCGCAGCAGCCGGTATCGTCCAGCAATGGAAGCAGCGGCCCGACAGCATCCAAGCCCGTGCTGGTAACGACGGAGTGCGTCGTATCGCCCAACAGCATTTCGCGTGGCGATACGTTTGATGTAAAGATGATGATTAAAAATGTCGGTAAGCGGACGGCGCACAACGTCCGCGTCACGATTGTCAGCGATGACGACAATATCATTCTGATAAGCGATTACAGCGCACAATACTTGCGGAGCTTGCCATCCGGCAAGGAAAAGGAGTTTGCATTCGAGATGCAGGTGCTTCCTATGGCATTGGGCGGTCTGCATAGTATGTCTATTACGATTCTCTACGAGCGAACAGACAACGTTGCTTATGCCGAAGCGGCGGCGTTCCGCGTCAATGTATCGCAGCCCGTGATGTTTTCCTTTGATGAAATCAAGCTGCCGGAAAAGGTGACCTCCGGCGAATCGTTCACGCTGCCCGTTTGCGCTTACAACACTGGCCTTACGAATATCTATAACGTGAAGTATTCATTGGATGTGCCGGGCCTGATTGCCGCGTCGGCGTATCTTGGCAATCTTGAACCGCAAGCGTCGTCCGATAAAACCATGTCCGTATTCGCAACAACCATTGATTCCAAAACGAAGTACGGCGTGAGCTATGGCACTTGCCTTATCACATATGAAGATGACAGCGGCAATCAGATGCAGGAATCCGTTGACCTCAAAATTGAGATAGTAGAGCCTGTGAAAGTTACGGACGAGGAAAAGAAAAAGGAAGAAGAAAAAGCAGAGGAACAGGAGACACTTTCGCAGTGGTGGATTTCCCTGCTGTTTGGTATCGCAATCATTGCGATGCTGACTGCAATCATCATTGTCGCCAAGTTTTCGAGGATGATGAAGATGCGGTAGAATTACTTAAAAAACGGGGCATAAGGCAACCGTTGAAATAGTCTGCCACGTATCGATACGAACACAATGGGGCGCAGCGGTTTGAAGAAGAAATGATTCAAACCGCTTATTTTTTTGCGCCCTTGTTTTATCGTCAGCGGGGTTGTGATGGGTTGTCAGCATCCCTTTGGAGATGTGTTCGCCTCTTATTCTTCATTTATTCAGCGTCTTGGCTGGACTTTCCTTAATGCCCGCTTCATAGGCGGGCCGCATCAGCGAACAGCGAAACATAGCCGGGCCCCGCCTCCAAATTCGATTCAAAACGAATTTGGAGGTGGAAAGGAATGCGATTCAACTATTGGCTTGAAAAGAAGAAATTCGAGGAAGAATGGGCGCAAAAACGCATCGAATATGCGGCGGCAGGCATGCCGGAGGACGACATTCAGCAGATGTATGAGTTTGATCTGACGCTGTTTCGGAAAGAGCGCATCTATCAAACCCGGAGCGTTCCACTAGAGCCGTCCTATCTGCAAAAGGGACGGGGCGCACCCGAAAAATCTAGGTGGCTCATGCGGTATGTACAGGCGTTAACACAATCAGATCAAAACGGTCAAGACGACATATCAGCTATCCCCGACCAAACCGACAATCCAAAGATATACAGGCTGTTTCAAGAGATGGACAGTACAAATTTTCGCTTGATTGCCCTCCTGCTGGACGGATATACGCAAGCGGAAATTGCTGTGCGACTTGGTATTAGTCAACCCGCCGTATCGAAAAGAATGACAAAAATCAAAAAACTTTTGGAATGAGGTTATAAAACAGGCTCTCCCAACGCCTTGGACGTGAAGGGGGGAATCCCCCTCTCACGCTCCTTGACAACTACATACCCAGCGATGCGGAGTAACGCGCATCGGAACGAGCGTGAACACGGTAGCGCCTAAGCATATCGGAAACGGTATGTGCGATCCATGCCAGTGTTCAGCGGGCTAAACTGGCTTGCCCGCCGCCATGACTTCCGATGTGCAAAGCGCCATAAGGCCTGCAAGGTAGCAGGTGGTGCCTCCCCGGTTGTGAAAGCAGTCGAGCTTCCGGGATAAGTCCGTGAAAGGCTTCGTCAGCCGCGAAGCCGCTCCGCATCGTTCCCTTGCCGGGGAAGCGAGCTGCAAATTCGGCAACATCTACTTTTCAGCAGATGTCAAATATCTGCGGCTTGGTCATACAGGCCGCAGTCCTTTGGCATCTGCCTATCTTTCATTAAATTTAGGGAGAGCCGAATATGGAACAAAAGAAGCAGCGGGCAACCGCACATGAAGAAATAGATGCAATCTTTCGAGAGATTTTACCAAGGAACGGCATGGCGGTGCGGGAAGCGCAAATATCCCTGTGCCATACCATGCTCAATACCATGCAGAACAATCACATCGCCCTATGCGACGCCGGAACGGGCATTGGGAAGACCTACGCCTATCTGGTCGCGGGCATTATACTTCAAAGACATTCGCTTTCAAAACGGGCGATACTTATATCCACGTCCAGCATTGCCCTGCAAAAGTCCATTCTGTACGAATACATCCCGTTTCTATCGGCGGCCTTGCTTGGGACGGGACTTGTAGACCATCCGATTACCGCCGTGGTTCGCAAGGGCAAGAGCCACTACGTTTGCGACGAACGCCTGAATAAACGAATCTGCCGTGCCAGCCTTGATCGCAAGAATCCGAAGCGGCGGGAAGCCCTGCTCTCGCTGTGGCGACAGATCGATATGGACGAAGCCCCGAAGCTCAACGCATTCGACCGCAGACAGATTCGAGTGGAAACATGCCGGGGATGCAGCCTCACTTGCCGCTATCGGCGCTATGTGGAGGAAAGCAAATCCGGCGCTTATCTGTTTCAAATCTGCAATCACAATTTCCTGCTTGCGGACGCCATCCATAGGGGCAGCGGCAAAGCGCCCTTATTGCCGGAATACGGCGCGGTGGTTATCGACGAAGCGCATAAGCTGCCAGAGGCGGCGCGGCAGATGTTCACGGAATCGCTGTCGCAGGAGCAGATGCTGGATGCCATCAGCGGCTTGGAGGACGAACGGTTTCTGCTTGCCGCCGAGCGTCTCGGCTTGGCGATTGCACCGCTCATAGCCGACCTCAACGCGCTAGGCATCGAGGAGGATCGAGGCAGCGCGGCCTATCCCATAACACGGGAACGCAAGAAGCTGTTCACCGAGGCCGAAAAACAAATTGAATTTCTTTGCAAGTTGCTAATGGGGGATATCAGTAAACTGCTGATGGATAAACTCCATGCGGTACAGCGGATGCTTTCGCTCTTTTTGAACCGCGATCCTGCTTATATCCGCTACGCCGCCGTGCTGGACGATGGGCATACGGGCTTGTGCATGACGAACGCACATATCGACCGTGAGTTACGGCGCATTCTGTGGGATGTTGGAAAGGCTGCTATTCTCACCTCTGGGACGCTGGCGGTGGGAAACGACTTTACCCGCATCCGCGAGGAATTGGGCTTACTTCGCATCCGGCGCAAGATCGTGGAGACAGTTTCACTCTCATCCTTTGCCTACAAGAAGAATTGCTTGCTATATCTGCCGCCGCGCTCGAACATATCCCCCGATAAAGATACAACCGCACATCTTGACCACCTCGCGGAGCAGATTGCAAAGCTCATTTGTACCACAAAGGGACGGACGCTCATTCTGTTCACCGCCTACGCCGCCATGTCGGAGATTCACGCACGATTACTGGAAAAGCATCTGCCGTACCCGCTGTTCCCCGTGCGCCGCAATGCGGGGCAAACCGTGGAGCAGTTCAAGAGTAGCGGCAACGGCGTATTGCTCGGCACGGGCGCACTGTGGGAGGGCATGGACTTCCCCGGAGAGATCGTGTCCTCGCTGATCATCCCGCGCTTGCCGTTCGCCGTACCCGATCCCATCCATGAAGCGAAGCGGAATCAATATCTTTCCCTGCGGGACTACATCAAGGCTGTCGTCCTGCCCGACATGCAGATCAAACTGCGGCAAGGCTTCGGGCGGGCAATCCGCATCGAATCCGACCACTGCGTCATTTCCATACTGGATGAACGGGCGCTGCCGGGGCGGCGGTATTACCATGCCGTGCGAATGGCGTTGCCGGAGATGCGGGAGACGAGAGATATAGAGGATGTTCGGACATTTCAAAAAAGCAAATCTTCTGCCTTTCAAGCAAATTATGAGGAGGCCGCGCATGAACGACGTTCGTAATATAACCGATTCTACTGTACAAAAAAATCTCTCGTGTCCGGCTAGCTATCAGGTAGATGGGCGGCAGTTCATTGTAGAGCCTGTTTTCCAAGCTAGCGGACAGGAAACGATTGGCACAGTTTTACTAAAGCTCATGAAATCCGAGCTTTCAGATGCATAGTCCGTATTCGTGACACTGGTTGTCGGAAGTGGTATAAACAAAACGTAGATACTGCTTCTTTGACTGCCGGAAAGGAGGAATTTGTGAAACAGTCAAAGACAAGAAAAAACAGGGATGTTACTGCATTTCTGTATGTCCGCTTATCCCGCGATGACAATCAAGAGGGTGAAAGCTATAGTATTGGGAATCAGAAGAAACTATTGACGAAGGTGGCGAAAGAGTATGGGTATACCAATCTTGAGGTGTTCTGCGACGATGGCATCTCCGGCGTCACCATGAATCGTCCCGGCTTCAACGCCATGATGGAGGAGCTGCGAAAAGATCATGCCAGTGCAGTTTTTGTCAAAGACCTGTCACGATTGGGGCGTAACTATATCGAGGTTGGCAGGCTGACCGAGGAGTTCTTCCCGGAGCATGATATTCGCCTTGTTGCCGTATCTGATAACGTGGACAGCGACAACGGCGATAACGACTTGAACCCCATCCGTAATCTGTTCAATGAGTGGTATGCGCGAGACATTAGCAAGAAGCGGCGCATCAGCAACAAGATCAAGGGCGCTGCCGGAGAACCGTTGGGCGGCCCGCCGTATGGGTATCGGAAAGACCCGAATGACTCCAAACATTGGGTGATCGATGAAACAGCGGCACACATTATACGCCGGATTTTTGATATGACGCTAGATGGTATGGGCTCGGAACAGATTGCCGATACGCTCACAAAGGAAAAGGTGTTATCGCCCATTCATTATTGGGAAAGCATCGGTATCAACCGACCGGGCAAGAAGCCTTGCGCCGATCCATGCCGCTGGAACAGCTCAACCATTATGAACATCCTGACCACGCAGGAGTATTGCGGCGACGTCATCAATTTCAAGACCTATTCAAAATCCTACAAGAACAAAAAGCGGATTGACAATGCTCCTGAGAATTGGATGATCTTCAAGGATGTACATGACCCGATCATTGACAGAGCGACATGGGAAAAGGTGCAGAAGAAGCGCGGCAAGACGCGAAAGCGCAAGCCAAAGGAAGGCGAACAAAACATGTTTTCCGGCTTGTTGGTATGTGCCGATTGCGGGAGCAACCTGAATTACCATTTTAATCAGGGCAATCCCGAAATCAAATACTTCAACTGTTCCAATCGTAACAATCGCGGCACGTGTCCGTCAACGCACTACATTCGCGTTGACTTTCTGGAACAGGTCATACTCGGCGAAATTCGCCGCTTAACACGGTTTGCCAGCAAGTATGAATCTGCGTTTGTCGAGGCTGTTATCGGGCAATCCCGGCAGACGATTGAGCAGGAGCGGCAGATGAGGAAGAAAGAGCTTCAGTCACTGCTCACCCGCGATAGGGAACTGGATTCATTATTCGAGCATCTCTACGAGGATAACGTTTCCGGCAAGATCAACGATGACCGTTTTCGGCGCATGTCGCAACGGTATGAGGATGAGCAAATTGAGGTGCAAGAGAAAATGAAAGAACTCCGCGTCGCTTTGGAAAAGAGCGGAGACAGCTCCATGACGACGGATATGTTCATCTCTACCGTTCGGAAATATACTCGCGCCAAGAAGTTGACACGTCGGATGCTGAACGAGTTGATTGAACGGATCGAGGTGCATCAGGCACAAAAGATAGACGGCGTATATGTGCAAAGACTGACGATTCATTATAACTGCGTTGGTTCTCTCGCAATCCCGGAGATGCCGTCGCTATCAAAGCCGGAGGTCACGGTGCAAACACGCAGAGGCGTTGCCGTTAGCTACGCTGGTATGCAGGAAGCGGTATAGGTGATGAAGATGTGCAAAAGAAAACGGGCATGGCTCTATTGCCGCATTGCAGAAATTGATAGTTTCTCCATGCGGATGCAGGTTGAGGAACTTCGCCGCTATGCCGCTGAGCGCGGTTATACCATTATTGGAGTTACGCAGGAGTATGGCAACGGGCTGTCGCTTGACCGTTATGGACTGTCGGAAGTGGTTATGGCTGTGGAGAACAATCATGCTTGCATCGCGCTAGTTAAGGGCGCTTCACGGATTGCCCGCCGCACCGATCATTTGCTGGAGTTTATCCGCACCTTGCGCGAGTACGGAGCATCGTTAGAAAGCATATTTGGCGAGGTGTAGATTATTTCGCTCGCAGTCATTGACCGCTGCACTTTGAAAGCATAAAAAAGCGAGTGTCCTTAAATCCCATAAGGACACTCGCAATGGTGCCGGAAGTGGGACTCGAACCCACACGGGGGATTAGCCCAGCGGATTTTGAGTCCGCCACGTCTGCCAATTCCATCATTCCGGCAAGCTGCTATCAGTGCGCGTTCCGCTCACTCCGTTTACTTTAACATACCCGCAAAAGAATTGCAAGCGCGGCGCTTTGTTTTTCATTGCTTCTCTCCCTGGCGCCTTTGTGCTATACTGATCAATAGAAGAGTTTTGCGGCATCAAGGGAGGGCTCTCTATGGAGATGGATCGTTCGCTTTTTGACCCGCGCGTCAAGTGGAACGGCGTCGGCGGCTGGCTGCTCGTGTTTGCGATCGTGCTCGGCCTCAATACGGTTCCTCTGTTCATCCAAGCGTTCATGATCCTGAGCATACTGTTTTCCGCCCACAATGGGCTGCTCCTGCTCACGTGCCTTGTCGATTTCGTATACCTCGGCCTTTTGCTGGCCTCACTCATTCTCCTGCTTCGGCACAGGATCGCATTTCGCTGGTGCTATGCTGCGGTCGTCGCGCTGAATGTGTGTTTGCTTGTCTGGATTCTTTCGACAGGCAGCAGGCAAATGAACGCATGCCTGCCGCTGCTCGGGCAGGTCGCCTGGCTTGCATACCTCTTCTGCTCCGAGCGCGTGCGCATCACCTGCGGCTTGCCGCCGAAGCGCCACAATACGCAATACCTGATCGAGCAGTATGTGCAGGCCGCCGCGGCCGCCGCAAGGGCAAGCAACGGAT